>Ga0066705_10000028_pt1 | contig 22973 bp, 18 predicted proteins | sample GraSoiAngelo_154_FD_66506 | JGI IMG/M metagenome (GOLD analysis project Ga0066705, IMG submission 66506) | Grasslands soil microbial communities from the Angelo Coastal Reserve, California, USA - 14_1009_13_20cm | ecosystem: Environmental > Terrestrial > Soil > Grasslands | place: USA... | reverse complement strand
ATAATCACTGCCATGCCGGTATTGAAGCGGCGGGCACGCTCCAGTTCCTCGGCAATTCGCAGTTCGAAGAAGCGCCGATTGAAGATTCCAGTCAGACCATCCAAATATGCCAGTTGCTTTACCCGGTCCACGTAGTGGGCGTTCTGAATGGCGGTCGCGCAAATATCGGCAACAGATTCCAGCGATTGAATATCATTGGGATTGAACGCGTCCGTTTGCGCGCTGTCCAACACAAGCACTCCCATGGTCTGGCCGAATGAAACCAGAGGAATACACATGCGGGCGTTGGTTTCGACGTAGAAATTGATGCAGTCGGAACTTTTCTTCACATCATTCTCGATCAGGGTCTTTCCGGTCTCGAGCGCTCGTCCCCATAAGCCGGCGCCGGCGGTCAGGCGGCCGCCCTCGGGAATGCGCGGGGTGAGATCTCCATGATGTGCGCGCAATACCAAGTCATCGTCATCTTTCAGCAACACCGAGACATGCGAGACATGAAACGCGTGCTGAATAAGCATGCAGACCTTCGACAGCAACTCTTTCGCCTCCAGCACGGCTGTGGTCTGCTGCGCGATGGCGTTGATGGCCTCCAATTGCGAGGCACGGCGACGTTCCAGCGAATACAGGCGCGCATTTTGCAGCGCCATGGAAGCCTGCGTCGAGAACAGGGTTAGCAGGTCGATGGTTTCCGAATCAAAGTGATCGAGGTTCTCGCTCTGACAATCGAGCACTCCCACGACTTCATCCCGCACCATCAGTGGAATTGCCAGTTCGGATGCGGTTTTCTTGCAACAAGGGAGATAACGTGGGTCTTTAGCTACGTCGGGGACATAGACCGGGCGCTTTTCTTTAGCCGCCGCACCGATTAGCCCTGTCCCGATCGGGACACGGACACCGTCCGATTTCTGATCCCACCCAATTTGGGAGCGAACGTATAGTTCATTCGTCTCCTTATCCAGCAGCAGGATGCTGACATTGGGCAGATGGAAATAATCGCGGGCAATAATGAGAATCTGTTGCAGGACTTCGTCCAGGTCAAACGTCGACAATACGGCCTGGCTGGCATCGTACAAAATTGCAATCTTCTGCATAATCCTTGGCGGATTTTAACGCGCCGGAAGGGGGTTACCTATGTTCCTAAAGTAACCTTTGAGGAGACACGACCGGCGAAAGGATCACTGCCTGTGCAGCCTGGCTTCGCCTCTTTTCTTGGCAACGGTCTTCACGATCCCGAAGACCACCAGGCAGAACCAGAAGTCCACGAGCAAGCCCACATCGATGCGAAAAGGCACATGCCGCGCTCCAGCAGGCAAATAGGGCATGAGTAGGAAATAGGCCGCATTGCCGCCGAGCACGGCGATCAGAGCGTGCACGAAATTGCTCACCGCTGATTTAGACACCGGAAAACCCCGCATTCAGCATTCAGCTTGGCCATCCCGGCTTCTCAGCGCGATACTTTGCACGAACTGCAGAGGTCAAATGCCAAATGCTAAGTGCTAACCACTGCTTTTGTTACCATCCCTTCAGATGCTGGAATTGGCTACCCCCGTTCAGTACGTCAAGGGAATTGGGCCTCGTCTAGCCGAAATTTTGGCGGCAAAAGATATCCATACTGTTGATGATCTGCTGCATTATCTGCCATTTCGCTACGAAGATCGCCTGAACCCTCGCAGTATCAATGAGCTGCGGGCAGGCGAAATGGCCACCGTCATTGCCGAGGTCCGCACTTCAGGCTTATTTCGCACCCGCCGAATGCCCATCTTCCAAATGACGGCCGGACAGGGCAGGACCCGGCTGCGATGTATCTGGTTCAACGCTACTTATCTTCGTGACCGATTCAAACCCGGGCAGATGGTCGCCCTCTACGGGAAAGTAGAAGAAGACCAATACGGGGGAGAGCTGCAACTCGTCCAACCACAGTTTGAAGTTCTCGATGATTCCAATGACGGTGGCTCGTCAGGTGCCGCCGAGCAAAAAGCCGCAGCTTCGCTGGAGGTTGGCCGAATCGTTCCCATCTACGAGTCGGCCGGGCAGGGGAGGCTCACTTCGCGCTGGTTTCGACGCATTATTCATACTGCCCTCGAGAATCTGCCGTCGGGTTTGCCGGATGCGATTCCCGCTGCAGTCCGAAGCCACCTCAGCCTTATATCTCCGAGAGATGCGCTCTGGGGAGTTCACTGGCCGGAACCGGGCGAGAGTTTCGACGATCTACAGGCCTCGCGGACGCCCGCGCATATTCGCCTGATCTTCGAAGAGCTTTTCTTTATCGAGCTGGGCCTTGAACTCAAGCGCCGCGAGCAAAAAGCCCAGACCGGAATCGCGTTCCGCCTCGATGACCCGGTGCGCGAAGCCATAAAAAAGATTCTGCCGTTTCATCCCACCACAGCTCAGAAACGGGTGCTGAAAGAAATCGCTTCTGACATGGAAAAGCCATTCCCCATGCGCCGCTTGCTTCAAGGCGATGTCGGCTCAGGCAAAACGATCGTTGCCTTCGAAGCCGCGATTATCGCCATAGAGAACGGATATCAGGTTGCCTTAATGGCGCCGACGGAGATCCTGGCACAGCAACATTATTTTTCGGCGCGACGGATTTTGGAAAATGCGGGTTATCGGGTCGTGTTGCTTACGGGATCGCTCGAAGACGAACGCAAACGCGAGACGCGCCGTCACATCGCGCAAGGAAATGCACAGTTGGTTATTGGCACGCATGCCCTGATTGAGAAGAAAGTAGATTTCGCGAATCTTGGGCTGGTGATCGTTGATGAGCAACATCGCTTTGGCGTGATGCAACGCTTCAAGCTAATGAAGAAAAATCCAAGCAAAGACCGCGTGGGGACAGCCGCCCTCGGCCGTCCAGTCGAGCGAAGCTCGGCAAATATCGGCGAGCCCGACGTTCTGGTTATGACCGCGACGCCGATTCCCCGCACCCTCGCCCTTACGCTTTACGGTGATCTCGACATCAGTGTTGTCGACGAGATGCCGCCGGGGCGCGCGCCAATCGTTACGCGCCGAGTAGGGGATGAGCGCTCAGATGAAGTCTGGCAGTTCTTGCGGAAGCAGGTTGCGGCGGGACATCAGGCCTACGTCGTGTATCCGGTCATCGAAGAAAACGAAGAAACGGAGCTCAAAGCCGCGATGAAGATGTATGCCGAGCTGAGCAAGAAAGTCTTCCCCGACCTGCGTGTAGCGGTGCTGCACGGCAGAATGGGACCCGACTTGAAAGAGCAGGTCATGCGAATGTTCCAGAAAGGCGAGCTCGACGTTCTGGTTTCGACCACGGTGATCGAAGTCGGAGTCGATGTCGCCAACGCGAGCGTTATGGTAATCGAGCATGCCGAACGCTTCGGGTTGGCTCAGCTACACCAACTGCGCGGACGCATCGGGCGCGGCGCGGCAAAGTCCTATTGCGTTCTAATGACTGGCGGGAAAATTTCCGAAGAAGGCGAACGCCGCCTGGATGCAATGGTTCGCACCAATGATGGTTTCAAAATCGCTGAGCTCGATCTGGAGCTTCGTGGGCCTGGTGAGTTTTTTGGCACAAAGCAAGCGGGCCTGCCCAGCTTTCGGGTGGCAAACATAATTCGCGACCGTAAGTTGCTCGAAGCCGCCAAGCACGAAGCGGCTGCCGTTCTGGCCGGACCAAATGCGGAAGTCTCCCAGGAAGACATCAGCCGTGCGCTGGTTCACATGCGTAGCCGTTGGCAGAAGACGTATGGGCTGGTGGAGGTAGGTTGAGTGTGGCTGAATGTGGCGCGGGCGCCCTCGCCCGCGAAGACATGGGATAATCTCTCCTGTGAAATCCGGCGCCAACACCGATCTGTACCGCAAGCTGCCTTCCGTGGACGAACTGTTGCGTGCTCCCGCGATCGCTGATCTCATCTCGCGCGAAGGGCAAGCTGCTGTCACTGAATCAGCCCGGCTTGTGCTTTCTAGATTGCGGGAGGAGATTGCAACCGGACTTCTTGATGCAGAAGGCCTAGAACTGGCGCTCTCTGGTGTTGCAAGTGCGGTAGAACGCGAAGTCCGCCAGTCGCTTTGCTTTTCCCTGCGCAATGTAATCAACGCCACTGGAGTCATCCTGCACACGAATCTCGGTCGGGCGCCGCTCGCGCTTTCGGCGCTGGACGACATTCGCGAGGTCGCATCAGGCTACTCGAACCTGGAATTTGATACGGAAACGGGGGGACGTGGTAAACGTGATGTTCACGTCGATCGACTGTTTCGCAAACTGCTTTCGGGGGAGATGGCCGAGCTGCGCTCGGCTGGACGGGCGAGGGCGCCCGTCCCCACACTTGCACCCGTCCCCACACTTAACAGCATCTCTACGATCGTTGTGAACAACAATGCCGCTGCCGTCCTGCTTGCGCTGAATACGCTGGCTGAGGGCGGCGAAGTTGTCGTTTCGCGCGGCGAGCTGGTCGAAATCGGCGGATCGTTCCGCATACCCGACGTAATGGCGAAGTCGCGTGCCATCCTGCGCGAGGTGGGCACCACCAACCGTACTCGCATCGCAGATTATGAACGTGCCATCAACGAAAATACTCGCCTCCTTCTGCGCGTGCATCGCTCGAATTTTCAGATCACCGGATTTACCGAGCAGCCGCGAATTGAAGATTTGATTGCATTAGCAAACCAACGAAATATCCCGCTTGTAGAAGATCTCGGCAGTGGCGCCCTATTCGATCTGCGCTCTGTCGGCGTAAGCGACGAACCGGGCGTTTTGTACAGCTTGCAGGCCGGCGTAGATGTTGTCACCTATAGCGGCGACAAATTGCTTGGAGGCCCGCAAGCCGGAGTCCTCAGCGGCCGCGCTGACTTGATCGCCCGCATGCGCTCGAATTCTCTCTTTCGCGCTCTGCGTGTAGACAAGCTGACTTACGCCGCTCTCGAAGCAACGCTGCTCGCCTACGTCAAACGCGATCACGACGCGATTCCCGCGCTGCGGATGATGCGGCTATCAAAAGAGGAAATCGGCAAACGAGCTGATGCTGTTGCGGAAAAGGTTCGGTCAGCTACACTGCGTGTCGAAGTAATCGACGGCGAATCCGTGATCGGCGGCGGGGCCGCGCCGTCTGCTGTTTTGCCGACGCGCTTGCTGGCCGTCAGCCACAAAGCCCTGAGCGCAGATGAAGTCGCCGCACGGTTGCGTGCCTTCGACCCGCCGATTATTGCCCGAGTCGAAGAAGGCCGTGTCCTGCTGGATCTGCGCACCGTTTTTCCTGAACAGGATCCGCTGCTGGTAGAGGCAATCGCCAGAATAGAAAGCCGGAGTGCAAAAGCCAGAATTCAGAATGCAGAATGATTGATTCTGCATTCTGAATTTTTACTCCTGCATTCGCTTTTGTGGCAACCCTCTACACCATTGGCCATTCCACACGGACTCTCGAAGAATTGATTGAAGCTTTGCAGGCGCATTCGATTGAAATTTTGGTCGATATCCGTTCTTTTCCCATGTCGCGCCGCTTGCCACAATTCAATCGTGAATCGCTGGAGAAGTCCTTACCCGAAGTGGGCGTGAAGTATCTGTGGATGAAGGAACTGGGTGGCCGGCGCAAGAAAATTCGCGACGATTCCCCAAATATCGGGCTGCGCAGCCCCAGCTTTCGAAATTACGCCGATTACATGTTGACGAACCCGTTCCAGCAGAGTGTCACCGAGCTCATCAAACTAGCAGGGCAGTCGCGCACTGCATATATGTGCGCCGAGCGCGTCTATTTCCGCTGCCATCGCATGCTGATTTCGGATTGGCTGGTTGCGCACGGCCATGAAGTGCTGCACATCGATGGCACGGGTCCAGCCAAACCACACAAGCTGACCGCCGAGTCGCGTTTGGTCGATGGACAGGTGATCTATCGCGGAGACCGGCTGCTTTGAGAAGCCGCACAACCACCCGCTCTCAAGCTCTCACCGTGCTAACGTAGGCGAATGATTGTTGGTACCGGCATCGATATCGCCGAAGTGCCGAGGATTGCCCAGGCCATTGCGCGCTTTGGGGACAAATTCCTGCGACGCGTTTTTACCGACGGCGAAATTCGCTATTGCGATGCAAAGGCAAACCGGATAGAGCGTTACGCAGCGAGGTTCGCGGCGAAAGAGGCGGCAATGAAAGCCCTCGGAACGGGATGGAATTTTGGCGTTCGCTGGCGCGATGTCGAAGTATGCCGCCAGCCCGGTGGGCGTCCCACGATTATTTTTCACGGCACGGCCGCCGAGTTTGCTACGAAACTAGGGGCAGCGCACATCGCGCTTTCGATTTCCCACACTGCTGAACAGGCCATCGCACAAGTGATTTTGGAAAGCTAAGGAGCTGTGAGCTGTCAGCTTTGCGTACGGCAAATAACCATGACTAGCGCGAAGAGACTCGGCACTGCGAGCTGAAAGTTGATAGCTGACAGCCTTCTGCTAGACTGTCGCATTCTCATCGCCTAATGAGCCAAACTCATCTTGCAACGCCTGTCGCTGTGGCATCGTCCTGCGAGCGCGCTGTGCTCGCGGGAGTTGCGCTGAGCAGCTTCGCGGCACTCCTTTTGGAATTAGCCCTCACCCGTTTGTTCTCAGTAGTCCTCTTTTATCACTTCGCGTTCCTAGCAATCTCGATTGCGCTGCTTGGGCTGGGAGCAGGAGGAGTTTGCGCATATCTGGCCAAGATCAGACTGGCGCGCTTGGAAACCCGCACGCTGCTCGCCCGATTATCGGCCGTGAACACGCTCCTGATTCCAGTCGTGCTTGAGATCGTCTTGCATGTGCCGGTTTCGCTAAAGCTGACTGGCGCTAACTTTCTTAATCTGTCGGAAATCTACTTGTCTTCTGCGTTGCCATTCTTCATCACGGGACTGCAATTCTCGATCCTGTTTGCACGCGAATCTGGTCACATTCCTCGCCTTTATAGTGCCGACCTCGCCGGAGCCGCGCTGGCCTGCGTTGGAATTGTCCCACTGCTCAACGGGGTGGGCGGTCCGAATACAATTTTGTTTGCTGCTGCTGTCGCCGGCCTTGCCGCTGCCGTTTGGGCAGCCACCGCTCTGACTCGAAAAGCGCTGTCTCTGATCGTGGCAGCGCTCCTGCTGCTCATCGCCGCAAATCGCTCTGGAAGGCTAATTGACATTGTGTACGCCAAAGGTGTGCTACGCGATCCATCCTGGGTCGAGTTTGCGCGCTGGAACGCGATTTCGCGGGTGGAAGTGGATCGGCAAGACGATGCCAAAGTCATTGTGATTGATGCCGACGCCTCCACCTACATCATGAATGCTAATCCGAAGCAATGGCAAGGCACGGAATGGGAGAAGAGTTTGATGTCTGCCCCGCCGGCAGTAGTGAACGTTCTGCGTCCACACGGAGACTACGCCATCATCGGTCCCGGCGGTGGGGTAGACGTATTGCGCGCGGTGGCGAACGGAAGTCGCAGCGTTACCGGAATCGAGATCAATCCGATCATCGCGAACACGATCATGCGTGGGCGCTACGCAGATTACGCCCAGCATCTTTATGAACGCCCCGACGTACAAATTCACGTGGCGGATGGCCGCTCGTTCATACGAAATTCGCGACAGCAATTCGACGTCGTGCAGATGACGCTGGTCGATACCTGGGCTTCGACCGCCGCAGGCGCGTTCGCGCTGAGCGAAAACGATCTTTACACGGTCGAGGCGTTCCGCGAGTATTTCGAGCATTTGAAGCCCGATGGCGTGATCGCCATCACGCGCTGGGAGTTTCAGCAACCACGCGAGGCGTTGCGCGTGGTTTCCGTTGCGATGGAAGCTCTGCATGAAATGGGCGTCACTGATACAAAAGACAACTTCATCGTGGTCTCCGAAGGGGACTTGGACGAAGACGGTATCCCCGTGCTTGTGCTGGCCAAGCGCACGCCGTTCACCGTCTCCGAGCAGGGACAAGTCAAGAAACATCTGCAGGCCTATCCCGCGCTAGATTTGCTCTACTGTGCTGTTGATCGGGATTTGATCCTCGGCCCGCCCGGCTTGCCCGAGTATCGCCCCAGCTCAGATTCTTTCGCCGATTTGATACAGCTCAACGATCCCCGCACATTCGCGGCGCGCTACCCGTACGATGTTTCGCCAGTTACCGACAACGCGCCATTCTTTTTTTTCACTCTGAAATTGCGTCAGTTTTTCCACGGGGACACGGCCGAGCAAGGTATCGATTGGAAGGTCAACCTCGGAGTCGCTGTATTAGGAGCAGTATTGATCATTTCTCTGCTCGCTGTTCCGGCATTTCTAGTGATCCCATTAGCCGTGCGGGCACGAGCGAGACAACACCAACCGCTGCGTTTGCTTTATTTCATCGCAGTGGGACTCGGTTATATCCTGGTTGAAATCGCATTCATTCAGCGCTTCGTACTGTTCCTCGGGCATCCTACTTACGCGCTCACGGTGGTGATATTCCTGCTGCTGCTCTCAAGTGGCGCCGGAAGTCTGATTTCACGCACGTGGCTGGCTGAGACCAAAAGCGCCTGGCTGCCAATTGTGCTGATCGTGGCCGCGCTGCTTCTCTACGTGTTTATTCTTCCCGGGCTCCTGAATGCGCTGGTAGGCCTGCCGTTCGCGGTGAAGCTCATCATCAGCGGCGCGCTGTTGATTCCGCTCGGATTTGTCATGGGTATGCCCTTCCCCACGGGTCTGAGAGCTTTGTCCAACGATCCGTCATCCGTAGTGCTGGACGCCAATGAAAACGCCGTCGAATGGGCCTGGGCCATGAATGCCGCTTCGAGTGTGCTCGGTTCGGTGCTGGCCATGGTCGTTGCCATCCAATTCGGACTCAACGTGACGCTGGCGTGCGGCGCTGCTGCCTATCTCACAGCCTGTCTCCTTACTAGAACCCTCCACCCCAGCCGCGCATGAACCTTGGTCTGCACTCTGCTATGATGCAGGAAAAAATGGGCACACTGGCGCAGCGCAAAAGACGGCCGCTGATCATCTTGATCGGGGGAAGATGTGCCTAGCCAGAAGCAGTTGAAGTGGTCTCAACTGAAGGTTGGGGTTACGGTGCTGGTGGCAAGCGTCACGCTTGCAGTTCTGATTTTCCTCATGAGCGGCACCGGCGGCATCTTCACCCACAAAATCAAGCTGAGAGCCTATTACGACAACGCCGCTGGTTTGCAGGAGGGCGCGCCGGTGCGGCTCAGCGGAGTCGATATCGGCAATGTAGTTAACGTTCGCGTGGTCTCCGATCCAACCAGGAGACTGACTCCTGTCCAAGTCACAATGAAGGTGAACACGCGCTATCACCAGAACTTGCGCAAAGATTCAGTGACCTCCCTCGAGACCGCAGGCGTTTTGGGATCAACCTACATCGATATCGATAGCTCCACCGCCAAGGGTCCGGAAGCTGCGGATGAAGATACTCTGCCGACTCGCGAGCATCCCGATCTTCAGGATGTGGTCCGCGCCAGCCAGAGCACATTGCAAAACATGGACGCGCTCTTGAAGCGGCTCGACCGCATCGTGGCCTTCGTGGAAAGCGGGGAAGGTTCGATAGGTAAACTCATTTACGACCCTCTGCTATACAACCGGCTGAATGCTACGGTGACCGAATTCCAAAAACTGGTGAATGAAGTGACCGAGGGCAACGGTACGCTGGGCAGGTTGGTGTCCGATGACGAGCTTTATCAGAAGGCGAATTCCACGGTCGACAAGCTGAATGTCATGATCGATGACCTGAATGCGGGCAAGGGCAGTTTTGGCAAATTCCTGAAAGATCCTGCGCTGTACGACAACACCAACCAGACAGTCGCCAACGTGAAAAAGCTTACGGATGATGTGAACGCTGGGAAGGGAGCGATTGGCAAACTCACCAAAGACGAACAGTTCGCTGCCAAGCTGCAGAACACCATGGATAAACTTTCAACCATCACCGACCGGTTGGAAGCAGGCGAAGGCTCGGCAGGCAAATTTCTGCGCGATCCCTCCATGTACAACAATACTGATCAGTTGCTGCTGGAAACGCGAGGCCTGATTAAGGCGATCCGACAGAATCCGAAGCAGTATCTGACGATTCGGCTCAAGATTTTCTGAGGCGTAGACGCTTCCTTCGCGGGTGCGGGCGCCTGCGCCACACTTCCACATGCGGATAACGTTTCCTGTTTCTGGACGTCTAATCGGGTTGCTGCGGGTGGGGAACTTCCCTCTCCGTGGCCTCGTATCCCAGTTCGGCCCTGGATCCACTCTGGCCTCAGTTTCTCCGAACATTCTGTGCGAGGTGCTATGCGAATTCTAAGGATCATCAGTTTCGTGCTATTCGCTGTAATCCTGGGCCTGGCGCAGATGGCGCCGTCTGCCGATAAACCGCAGGGACCTAACGTCCGCTTCAACGCTGACATGCTCGACAAGAATATTGATCCCTGCACAGATTTTTACGCCTACGCTTGCAGCAAGTGGCAGGCACAGAATCCCATTCCTGCGGACCGTTCCGGGTGGGGCCGCTTCGACGAACTGGAGGAACGCGGCGAGGGAATTATCCGCGGCATTCTGGAAAAGTCTTCCTCGGACACTCCCGGGCGAAGCCCCGTCGAACAAAAAATCGGCGACTATTACGAATCTTGTATGGACGAGAGCGCCATCGAGAGTGCCGGAACGCGGCCGCTGCAGGATGAATTCAAGACCATAGACGCGCTTCAATCTAAGGAAGAGCTGGCCAAAGAAGTGATTCGCCTGCATCGACAAGGAATTGGCGCCCTGTTTAGCTTCAGCTCGGATCAGGATTTCAAAGATGCCACTCAAGTGATTGCGGAAGCCGATCAGGGCGGCATGTCACTTCCCGATCGCGATTATTACCTGAAAGACGATCCAAAATCGGTGAAATTGCGCGAGCAATACGTCGAGCATGTACAGAAAATGTTTGAGTTGCTCGGTGATCCGCCGCAAAAAGCTACTGCGGAAGCAACGGTCGTAATGGACGTCGAAACCACTCTCGCCAAGGGCGCGTTGGATCGCGTGAGCCGGCGCGATCCCAACAAGGTCTATCACAAGATGACAGAGAAGGACCTGGCGGCCTTAAGCCCCGACTTTGGTTGGAATCTTTATCTTCGCGGTATTGGCGCTCCTGCGACTCAAGTTCTGAACGTCACCGAACCGGAATTCTTCAAGCAGATGGATGCCGCCGTGAACACGGCTTCGTTGGACGATTGGAAAACCTATCTGCGCTGGCACGTAGTCCACTCCAATGCACCCGTGCTTCCCGCCAGATTCGTAAATGAGAATTTCAAGTTTTTCTCCGCGACATTGGCCGGCACCAAAGAATTGAGTCCGCGCTGGAAACGGTGCACACGTTACACGAACAACGATTTGGGCGAAGCAGTCGGACAAAAATACGTCGAGCTTACGTTTGGAGCCGAAGGGAAAGATCGCACCCTGCGCATGGTGCAAGCCCTGGAGAAGGCCTTGGGGGCGGATATTCAGGATCTCCCCTGGATGGGGGCAGAAACCAAAAAGCAAGCGCTCGTGAAGCTGACAGCAATCACCAATCGCATCGGCTATCCCGACAAATGGCGAGATTACAGCAGCTTGAAGATCGTGCGCGGTGATGCTCTCGGCAATTCCATGCGCGCAAATGAATTTGAATTCCAGCGGCAACTGAACAAAATCGGCAAGCCGGTAGACAAGAACGACTGGCCTTATCCGCCAAGCACGGTTGACGCCAGCTACAATCCGCAACAGAACAACATCACGTTTCCTGCCGGAATCTTGCAGCCTCCGTTTTATGACAACCAGGCCGATGATGCCATGAACTTCGGCGGCATCGGAGCTGTGATCGGGCACGAGCTTACTCACGGCTTCGACGACGAGGGCAGCCAATTCGACGCTCAGGGCAACTTGCGCGACTGGTGGACTGCTCAAGACAAGAAAGAATTCGATCAGCGCACGCAGTGCGTCGCTGATGAATATTCCGGCTTCAACTCAGTGGATGATCTAAAAGTAAACGGCAAGCTAACTCTGGGAGAAAACACCGCCGATAACGGCGGTATGCGCATTGCGTATATGGCTCTCATGGATATTCTTGCCGGGAAGGAGCCTCCGCCGAGCGATGGCTTGACTGCCAAACAGCGATTCTTCCTGGGCTGGGCCAACGTGTGGTGCCAGAACCGCACCGATGAATTAGCTCGCATGTTGGTGGCAGTCGACCCGCACTCACCCGCAAAGTGGCGAATCAACGGCGTCGTATCCAACATGCCCGAGTTCCGTGACGCATACCACTGCAAGGCAGACGCGCCCATGGTGCGGCAGAACGCGTGCAGGGTCTGGTGAACTGGTCTTAACGCTGGCGGCGCAACCGAAGTGCGTCGATCAGGACGCTCGTGTCTACTAAGACCTGCATGAGCGTTTGCGTTTTCTCTGCTCACGGGAGCGGGACGCGCCATCTTCCGCTCGCGATCGCCTAACCCAGGCTGCCGCCCCCTCCGCAAGTTCGGAATGATCTTCATCTTTCCACGCTGGCTCCGGTCTTCCAGAAACCGCGATAAAGCTCGCCGCCGAAGCTCATTGCGGGCGGTCTCCACCAGAAAGGCACTCCGTCCGCGCGGACCTACAAGCGCGTCAATTTGAGTAACCAGATCATCCGGCAGCAGGATGTGCGCTCTATGTGTGCTCTTGTTGCTCACATTTTTAATGTGACTCCAGCATTGGGCGTTTGGCAAGTCACGTTGGCTTCGATGATCCAGCCATGAGTAACTTAATTGATGGAATCTATCGGACAGCCGTAACGTCCGCCTGCTCGTGCGCATGATAGCTGGATCGCACCAGCGGGCCGGATTCAACGTGGCGGAAGCCGAAGCGCAAGGCTTCTTGCTTCAGGTAGGCAAATTCCTCAGGGGTGTAGAAGCGTGCTATTGGCAGGTGGTCGCGCGAGGGTCGCAGGTATTGCCCCACGGTGAGGATGTCCACGCCGCGAGAGTTGAGGTCGCGGAAGACGTCGACGAGTTCGGTAATAGTCTCGCCGAGGCCAACCATCACGCCTGACTTGGTCACCATTCCGGGTGAAAACTTCTTTGCATTTTCCAGCAAGCGTAGAGAGCGCTCGTAACGCGCGCCAGAGCGCACCACGCGATACAGGCGAGGCACGGTCTCAGTGTTGTGATTGAGCACGTCAGGCCGCGCCTCAAGAACAATTCTCAGCGCTTCGCCCAGCCCCTGGAAATCCGGTATCAGAACTTCAACTCGGCAGCCGGGCGAGAGTTCACGAATCTGGCGAATAGTTTCCGCAAAAGTCCGTGCCCCGCCCAGATTGTCATCGTCACGATTGACGCTGGTCACGACCGCATGTTTCAGACCGAGAGTCGCTACGGCTTCCGCCACGCGGCGCGGTTCATCCGTATCGATCGGGCCCGGTTTGCCCTTGGGTACAGCACAAAAGCCACAGCGGCGCGTGCAGATATCGCCCAGCAACATGAAGGTCGCAGTGCGATGGTTCCAGCACTCACCGATATTGGGACACTGCGCCGATTCGCAAACCGTATGCAGACCCAGGCTACGAGCCAGTTTTTTAAGATTATGGAAGTTCTCTCCGACTGGAGCTTTGGCTTTGAGCCACTCCGGCTTGGGCTGCCGGATCGGGGGTCCAAGCTCGATTTGCACAAGCTGTGAGGTGGCGGCCATCTATGGCTTGATTTTACATGGCTCGTCCCCCACACGCGACCGCCGGTTACAAAAATGGGCGACTCTGCAGTCGCCCACTAACGCCGGATTATCTTGTTCTAATCTACTCTAACTTCCGGCGGCGCACTGTCCCGCCGTAACGATACTGGGATTGGCCTTTAGCTGGTATGTGAAATACGGCACCCCCACCCGAAACGTTTGGGGGTCATTGTTTGCACAATGACCGGGTGACTGAGTCGAGCACAACGTGCTGGCCAAGTGATCATCAGCGAAAGCGATATTGGCGCGATGCTGCAGATCCAGCGCCACTTGGAAGAAGTCAAGCAGGTTGCGATTAGCGCTGCCGAAGGTTCCTCCGCTTGACACCGTCCCGGAGTGAATGAAGTGGTCACTGGCGGTGAATTGCGTGAATTTCGGGCTTGCAGCGTGGCCATTCACGCTCTCGGCCATATACACATTCCACTGTGCCCAGCAGTTAGTGGTGCCATTCGAACAGGTTTTTTCCATCACGGTGGTGTCGTTCGAATTTCCGGCAAGATTTGTGCCGAACCATACGACCACTACGTGCCCATTGGCATCGGCCGCTACCCAGGGAAACACGTTTGACTTCCCGACGGTTGCTCCTTGATTAAGTCGAAGCGGGGTCGTGCTCCACGTGGTTCCCAAATTCGATGAGGAAGAGAAAAAGATATTGGAATTGTCGGACCAAGCGGCGTAGAGATAACCGAAGTTATCTGTCGCAAGTGCCGGGAAAATCTGATCGTTGCCGTTGGTGGCTCCCAGCGAGCCCAGTGGGCTGGTGAAGATTTTGTGATCAGCAAAGGTGAAACTTGGGCCTCCAAGCTTTGCATCCGTCGAAACTCCGACATAAACCGTGCGTTGCGGAGCGCTAGTCACATTCTCTGCGGCGCTGTCCGGGGCTGTAAAAATCTCATACAGATTTCCGCGACTGGAGCAACTGCTGTGATCGATGCGAATTTGCCCGGCAGTGTTTGCTGACCCCGCTGGTGTGGTGGCGGCCGGAACAGTTTGAGCATCGATGGCTTGGCCCAGGCCGTTGACATAGGTCAAGCCGCCATCATTCGAGCGCTGCACGTCAATATTGAACGTGGCCGCGTCGTGGTAGCTTAAATAAACTGTTGAAGTATCGATCGCGTCCTGCCATTGCCGGTCATCAGCCGGGATCAACGCCGCTGCGACATTGGGAGGATTGAAAAAGCTGTTGCCCCGATCGCTGGAATTCGTAGCGGTTACGCCTGGCGCCACAGTAAGGCTGGTCAATGCCAGATTGGGCACGTTCGTTACCGGATTCGGCGAATTGACCGCGATGTCAGCATCGCCGCCTCCGGGCGCTAGTCCAAGATTCGTCGCGCTGCCGGTGTTGTTGGCGCATCCACCATTTTCAAAGGAAAATATCCCGCAATTGTCGGGTTGGCCCTCGTAGCGAAACGGCAGGGTCTTGTTTTTGTTCGGGCTTCCATCATCGGGCGAATACCAGCGCCACAAATCTACGCCGCCAGGCACACCGCGGATCGAAACCACGTAAATCGAGCCTTGAGAGTCCACCCGGTCGCTCGGCTCGCCGCCAGCAACGATGAAGGCTAACGGGCTAAGCCCGGTTGGGGTAGGCGCTAGTTGGGGGAGGCAGAGGTTCTGGTTGGGGCTGAAGGTCTGCGTGCCGCTGCCGACGTAAGGGGCGGTGGCTGAGGGACTGGCACAGTTGTGCTCGTTCGCGGGAGCCTGGGCAAGAACAGCGGACGCCGTAACCAAGAACAGAAGTGGCTGCAAGAGGAATGATTTCATAGGCATTCTCCTGGAGGGGGTGCGGAATTAGACGGTCAGTGGCGTCGCGAGTAGATGCCGTCGAAGCAGGAGTCGTTGTATTGCTCTGGATGAGGAATGTCTGGTGAAGTCAGGCGCGGCGCTTTGCCTTAGTTTTCCAGGTAGGCTTCAATCCACTCTTTGATTCGGGCGCGACGCTCATCTTGCGGATCAAAACGCACGCCGAAGGTCTTGTCGGGTTTGCGCCAGCTCACGGTGCCGCGAACCCAGATGCGCGGAAGAGTCAACAGCGCAAACGATATTTCTACCGCCGTCCCGGTCGAGATGTCTTCCTCGCTGCGCATTGACATGCCACCGGCGCTCAGCTCATGGCTGGTGGCGGTGAGCCGGCGATTCTCGATCGTGGTGAGAGCAATTTCAGTCATGACGGGAATGCGAACGTAGCGCCGGAACTCGTGCAGGACAAGCGTTTGCGTGGCGCGGACCAACTTCAGGGCTGCCGGGCGCTCCAGCGGTTCGTTAAAAATGGCGTTGATCCCGTACTTGGAGAATCGCATGGCTTCTTGCGCGCTGCCACCGAGTCCGTAGATCACCATCCGGCTGTTTGACCGGGACGTGCGTGCTGACTCCATTATGACTTCCGCAATCTCATCCAGCCTCAGCACACACGCTTCGAACTTTTCTTTCTTCAGGCGATCTGCGGCACACTCAGTCATCAGGACAGTCCCAATCCCAAATTGCCGGAAACATTCCGACAATACGATCCGGGCGGAGTCCTTCACATTGATGAGCGCAACCCGAGCCGAATTTCTCCTGCTGCTTGGAACCGCGGCAGCGCTGGCCAAAGCCTTATCAATAAGCCTGGTGGGGGTCGCCATGTGATCCCAATTGTGGCCTGTACTTCTAACAATGGCAAAGGGTTAGATGGGCAGGGGTGGGTACAAAAGTGTCATTACCTGAGTGGACTTGTGCGGGACGGTAGTCTGTGGCTCACTCTCAGGCTACTCATTCCACCGCCGGAACAGCAATGCGCCATTCGTCCCGCCGAATCCGAATGAATTCGACATCGCATAGTCAATGCCTGCTTCCCGAGCCTTCAATGGCACGTAATCCAGATCGCACTCCGCATCAGGGTTCTCCAGGTTGGCGGTGGGCGGCAGAATTTGATCGCGGAGGGCCAAAATGGTGATGCCGGCTTCGAGGCCGCCAGCGCCGCCGAGGAGGTGGCCAGTCATCGATTTCGTAGAACTTACAGCTAGTTTGTAGGCATGCTCGCCGAAAGCCCGCTTGATCGCTACGGTTTCCAGTCTGTCGCCAAGATCCGTTGAAGTGCCGTGCGCATTAATGTAGCCCACCTGCTCCGGCTGAATCTTCGCGTCATTTAAGGTGTTTAACATCACGCGATAAGCGCCGTCGCCTTCCGGAGCCGGCTGGGTAATGTGATTGGCGTCTCCGCTCATTCCATAGCCGATGATCTCCGCCAGAATCTTGGCGCCGCGACGGCGGGCAAATTCCAGCTCCTCGAGAATCAGGATTCCCGCTCCCTCGCCAATGACGAAACCGTCGCGCGCCGAATCCCAGGGCCGGCTGGCCTTTTCCGGCTCGTCGTTGCGCGTGGAGAGAGCGCGCATGGCCGCGAACCCGCCGACACCCATTGGAGTGATTGCGGCTTCCGTTCCGCCGGCGATCATCACCTCCGCATCGCAGCGGGCAATGATTTTGAAGGCGTCACCGACCGAGTGCGCACTTGATGTGCAAGCAGTACAGGTGGCCTCGTTCGGTCCCTTGGCGTTGTAGCGGATACTGATCTGCCCAGCGGCAAGATTCACGATGGCGGCAGGAATGAAGAAAGGAGATATTTTACGCGGTCCCCCGTTGAGCAGGTTTGAGTGCTCACGCTCAATTACATCGAATCCGCCGATTCCCGAGCCGACGTGAACGCCAATGCGAGGCGAAAGTTCCTCTGTGACCTGCAACCCGGAAGATTGCATGGCCTCATTCGCCGCGGCCATGGCCAGGTGGATGAAGCGCCCCATCTTCTTCAGCTCTTTTTTGTCGATGAATTGCTGCGGGTCGAAGTTCTTGACTTCCGCTGCGATTTGGCAGGCAAAACCGGAACTATCAAACTGCGTGATGCGGGCAATGCCGCTCTTTGCGGCAAGCAGGTTGCGCCAGACTTCTTCGGTGGTGTTGCCAACCGCGCAGATCAGGCCGATGCCAGTGACTACGACGCGACGTCCCAACTACTTCCCACCTTTCGCGTGTTTGCCGATGTAGTCCACCGCATTCTGCACAGTACGGATCTTCTCCGCATCTTCGTCGGGTATTTCGATTTCAAAGGCTTCTTCGAAGGCCATTACCAGTTCTACGGTGTCCAGCGAGTCGGCGCCCAGGTCGTCCACGAACGAGGCGCTTGGCGTGACTTCGCCCTCGTCCACTCCCAGTTGTTCTACGATGATCTGCTTTACTTTTTCGTCAACGGGTGCCATGTTTGTCCTCGCTTACTCGTGGCTGGCGCGAGGACACACATGTCCTCGCACCTTGATCTAAACCCTTATTTACTTACCTTCGCATGCTTCTCGATGTAATCGAGCGCGTTCTGCACAGTGCGAAGTTTCTCGGCATCTTCATCCGGAATCTCCACGCCGAAGGCCTCTTCCAGCGCCATGACAAGCTCAACCTGATCCAGCGAATCGGCGCCCAGATCATCGACGAACGAAGCGCTGGGGGTGACTTCTCCTTCATCCACTCCCAACTGCTCAGAGATGATTTGCTTCACTTTCTCGACCAAATCTTTCTTTTCATCAGCCATATAAATGCGCCTCCTGAAACTTTAAAAGGAATTAGTAGTGTACTGGGCCGCACGAATGGATGCAAAGGAACCGTCACCGAAATTCGCATGACGGCAGCTCTGGGATCGTCCAAAAACAAATCCTAATTGCTGGCTGATAGCGGGGTCAACACTCCCGGCAAAACAGCACGTGCTAATGGCTAATGCCCGGAATATTCGTCTCGCAGACGCGTCTGCCGGCTGGTCATCGGAACCTCGCGGCCCTCGATGAACACCTTTTTTACATCGGTCCTCACATCAAGAGGATCGCCGCTTGCGACCACGACATTGGCAGATTTACCGGCATCAAGAGATCCAAGCCGGTCGCCGACTCCCCAGATTTCCGCCGCATTCAGAGTCATGGCCTTGAGGGCTTCGTCGTAGGGCAAACCGAAGACAGTCGCATAACCAGCCGCATAGGGCAGGTTGCGCACGTTATGCGCATCGTATGACGCGAAGGCAATCTTCACTCCGCGCTTGTACAACTGCGCCGGCAGGCTGTAGACCGCGTCGTAACGCTCATGAGGCTTGGGATTTTCGTAAATTGGGCCGACGATCACCGGCACCTTGAGTAGGGCTACATAATCGAGCACCGGCTGGGAGTGGCTGATGTGGTTGAGGACGAATTTCAGGTTGAACTCGCGAGCGAGATTCACTGCTGCCTCAAGGTCGCTTGGTTCTTCGGCTGCCAGAACAATCGTCTTCTTGCCCTGGAGATAGGGAAGCAGTGCCTCAAGCTTCAAATCGTGTTTAGGCGGTGATGGTGGGCCTTTTTTCTCTTTATCATCAGACTTCTCAGATTTTTTCTTTTCGTACTCCGCCCATTCCTGGGAATAGTGCTGCGCGTCCAGGAATGCCTGCCGCAATTGCGCCGCAAGCCCCATGCGGGTGGACGGGAATTTCCGCTTTTCCCAGGATTCATTCCGCCGCTGCTCACCGGTGAAGTTCAACGGTAGAGCAATATCGCGCACCAACAGCATTTCATCGGACGGCCGGCCATCCAACTGAACGAAGGAATCTTGCCCGGGCAGAGTGTCTTTATTCTGGGGCGCGACAATCGCGTTTGTAATCCCATTTAGACGCGCCACCGGAATCAGTTCGGATTCCGCATGGAACGCGTCATACACGTGCATGTGCGGCATGATTTCGTCGCTGGGCTCGACCAGATCGTTGGTCATCTGTTCGGCGGAGATCTCTGTCAGGCCGAGGTAACTTTCAGAATCAATCAAGCCCGGGTACACAGTCATGCCGCTCACGTCGAGCACTCGAGCGTTAGCTGGAATTTTCACTGCTGCTGCTGACCCCACAGCCGTGATCTTCCCGTTCTCCATCACCAAGACGCCATTTTCAATCGTCCCATGCGAAACCGTAAGTAACTTGCCGCCTTTAAGCACAATGGCCTGCTGTGCACTCACGTTCTTAGGAACCACAATTCCAAAAATAATTGTCATTCCGAGCGCAGCGAGGAATCTGCTCTTGACCAAGGACCAATGATTAGCGACTGAAAATGGATTCATTCGCCCTCCTTGTAGTGCGGCATCCCAAACCCTGGCAGCGAACGGTCAAAGTAAACGTCACCATCTATCAGAACCTTCTCAGGTACGCCATAGCTGGAGAGAGGATAGCCATCCCAGATCACGAAATCTGCGTCCTTTCCCACTTCAATCGAGCCTACCCGGTCCTCCACGCCAATAATCCAGGCTGGATTCAAGGTAATCATCTTCAAGGCTTCTTCCTCAGTTGCGCCGCCGTAGCGCATCGTTTTTGCCGCCTCCTGATTGAGCCGCCGCGCAAAGTCATCGGAATCGCTCTTAATCGCCACGCGAACTCCCTTGCGCATGGAGATCACAGCGTTCCAGGGGATTGCGTCCCATGCCTCGTTCTTATAGCCCCACCAGTCGGAAAATGTGGCGATGGCCACGTCACTAGCTGCGAGCTTGTCTGCAACCTTGTATGCCTCCAGCGCATGATGGAACGCCCGCACTTTGTATCCGAACTCCTTGGCGATTTCCATCTCAGTGAGAAGTTCGTCAGCGCGATAACAGTGAATCTGAACCAGCAGCTTCCCTCGGAGCACATCAGCAAGCGCCTCCAGCTTCAGATCGTGTTTGGGTTGTTTGGCTTCTTTGTCGCCGCGTTTGACTTTGGCCTCGTACTCGTCCCACTCCCGCATGTAATCCTGCGCCTGCACAAGCGCTTCGCGCTGGACAGCGAAGTTGCCCATGCGAGTGGACGGCAATTGTTCCTTGCTGCCATACACGCGCTTGGGATTCTCACCACTCGCAAACTTAATGGAACGAGGCGCGCCGGCGAAGAGCATGGCATCCCGGCCAGCCCCATATTTGTGCTTAATGACAATTGCCTGGCCACCAATCATATTGGCCGAGCCGTGCAGCAGGAGAGATGTCGTCACCCCGCCCGCCAACCCCCGGTAGATTGCCTTGTCCTGATAATCGAAGGCATCGATCATCATCATCTGCGGCGTGACTGGGCTGGTGGCTTCGTTCACGTCATCATCGAGCGCGATATGAGAGTGGGAATCGATAATCCCCGGTGTCAAGTATTTTCCGCCTGCGTCAATGACCGTAGCTCCCTGCGGAACCTTCAAATTCGCTCCCACTCCCGCGATCTTGCCGTCTTTGATGTAGACGCTGCCATTTTGAATATTTCCACGTGTAACGGTCATCACGACGGCGTTCTTGATCAAGACCTCTTTGTGCGCGGCGGTCTGCGCAGAAGAAGGGGCAGGTTGCCCAGCCGCGCTGGCAATCATCATTGCACTCAAGAAAAAAAGACCTATCGTCAGGCGATTCATTGACCGGCTTCCTCTCTGGACAGCGAGACGGCAAGAAAAGGGATTCTAGGAGCGAACCGAAGCAACGTCAATCAAAAGAGTTTGCGGGCGCTATGATGTGAAAGCGCACCCATTCTGGGAGTCAGACGTGAAACAAATGTTGTGGTTAGCACTGATGATCTTCGTGCCGCTTGCCTGCAGGGCGTCATGTCCCAGCGGTCAAGCAAAAGATGAAGCCGTTCTCGTGCAACTTGAGCAGACCTGGGCGAAAGCTCTCGAACAACACGACGTGGAGGGGGTCAGCTGCATTCTCGCCGGCGAATTTCAGGATGCGGATCCGAACGGCGCTTTGCATGACCGTGCCGAAACGCTGGCGAATATTCCACATCGGCGGGTCGGCAGCAACCAGCTTAACGAATTGCACCCTCATGTGTATGGCGATTTTGGCTATGTTCGCGGGTTGAACACAGTTGTCGATCCCACCGGCAAAGCTCTGGCCAGAGTCCGTTTCACTGACATCTTTGTCTACCGCGAGGGGCGTTGGCTCGCGGTGGCGGGGCAGGAGTCGCTGCTCTCGGAAACAAAGTAATCCATGCGAGCCGTCGTACAACGTGTAAGCCGCGCTCAGGTGACCGTGAACGGCGAAATCACGGGCCGGATTGGCCGCGGCCTGCTGGTTCTGCTTGGAGTTTCAACGTCGGATGCCGAAACCGATGCCGAGTATCTGGCCGAAAAAATCGCTGGTTTGCGCATTTTTGAGGATAAAGATGGCAAGATGAATTTGTCGGTTACGGAAGCCGGAGGGGCTATCCTGGCAGTTTCCCAATTCACTCTATACGGAGATACGCGCGGCGGGAGGCGACCATCATTTATTGCCGCCGCACGTCCGGAACAGGCTCGCAAGCTGTACGAACACTTCATCGCCCGCGTCCGCGCTGCCGGGCTGGCCTGCGAAACCGGCCGCTTTCAGGAAATGATGCAGGTGGAGCTGGTAAATGATGGGCCGGTTACCATTCTGCTGGATTCCACAAAATTGTTCTAGTCAGATTCGCAGACGCAATGACGATATTGGAACTTGGTCGCCTCTGGTGAGAAAGTCGAGTTGCATACATATGCGGCACGCGATCATAGGCCCTGGCGGGGTGGGTGGACTGATTGCAGCCTCCCTGGCCAAATCCGGAGACGCAGTCACACTCGTGGTGAGGAGCGAGGCGATACATCAGTATCCTGACACACTGGAGCTTGACAGTCCTTTTGGACAATTCCGTGTCGAAGTCGATCGGGCGACAACAGTCCCGGCAGTTGATGTGTTGTGGATCGCCGTAAAGGCCACGCAGCTCGAGCAGGCATTGGCTTCGTTGGGGGATGGCGACTCAGCAGGCGCATTTGTCCCGTTGCTCAATGGCATCGACCACGTGGCGATGCTACGTTCGCGATACGGCTCAGGCCGCGTTGTCCCGGCAACCATCAGGGTGGAATCTGAGCGAATTGCTCCAGGACGCATTCTGCATCGCTCGCCGTTCGCTCAGTTGAACGTCTCGTCGATCGGGCGCGCGTTGATGGAGAGCACTCTTGAGAATCTTCAGAGGCTCGGCTTCACCTGCCAGTTCGTAGACGATGAGCAAACGCTGCTTTGGAGCAAGCTCGTCTTCCTGGCCCCGTTGGCCCTGGCAATGACGGCTGCAAACAAGACCAGGGGCGAAATCGCGGCGGACGTAAGCTGGGAGCAGCAACTCGAGCTCTGTTTCCGTGAGGCTTGTGCGGTTGCACGCGCAGAGGGCGCGAGGGTTGATGCTGATGCGGTGATCTCGTCTATCAAGAACCTGCCAGGCAACACGCGCAGCTCCGTGCAGAAGGATGTTGAGCGAGGGAATGTGCCAGAGCTCGACGCTGTCGCGGGGCCGATCCTGCGGGCCGCTCTCCGACACGGTCTGGATGTGCCGGTAACTCGTAGATTGGTGGCTGA
>Ga0066705_10000027_pt1 | contig 23299 bp, 23 predicted proteins | sample GraSoiAngelo_154_FD_66506 | JGI IMG/M metagenome (GOLD analysis project Ga0066705, IMG submission 66506) | Grasslands soil microbial communities from the Angelo Coastal Reserve, California, USA - 14_1009_13_20cm | ecosystem: Environmental > Terrestrial > Soil > Grasslands | place: USA... | reverse complement strand
CACAGTGGTAGTGAATGCATATTTGCAACCCGTCATGCAGAAGTATTTGGAGAATCTGGCGCGGCGAGCGCATTCCAGCAGGCGGAAGAGCAATATTTTCGTGATGCAGTCGAGTGGCGGAATCACGGCGGTCAAATCGGCAGCGCGCGAGCCGGTGCGAACCGTGTTGTCTGGGCCTGCGGGAGGGGTAGTGGGCGCTGCCGCCGTCGCAAGGCGCAGCGGGTTCGAGCGCATCATCTCGTTTGACATGGGAGGAACCTCGACGGATGTTGCGCTGGTAGATCGAGAGGTACGAGCGGGGAGTCAGGCTGAGATTGCCGGGTTTCCAGTGGGGGTGCCCATGCTCGACATTCACACCGTTGGTGCGGGAGGTGGATCGATTGCCCGATTCGACGCAGCCGGAGCGCTGCGGGTGGGGCCAGAATCCGCCGGCGCCGATCCCGGCCCGATCTGCTATGGGCGGGGCACGCAGCCCACCGTAACCGACGCTAATTTGCTGCTCGGGCGTTTGCAGCCGCATGCCTTCCTCGGCGGCGAATTCATACTTGATCTGGAGCGAACCCGCCGGATGACCAGCGAGTGGCTGAAGAAGCAGACTTGCTCGCTTAGCTTGCAGGAGTTTGCGGCGGGAGTGGTTCGTGTTGTGAATGCAAACATGGAAAAGGCGCTGCGGGTGGTCTCGATTGAGCGCGGCTACGATCCGCGCGAGTTTGCGCTGGTCGCCTTTGGGGGCGCAGGCGGTCTGCATGCGTGTGAACTGGCCGAAGCGCTGGGAATTCCGCGCGTAATCGTGCCGGCGTTGCCCGGGGCGCTTTCGGCGTTCGGAATCCTGGTCAGCGATGTGGTGAAGGACTACTCTCGAACTGTGCTGTGGCGAGTAGCAAGGGAATTTCCGGCGGAGCAGCTCAACCGGGAGTTTGCAATTTTGCGGCGCAACGCAGAGAAGAGCTTTCGTGAGGAGCGCTGGCGTGGGGCGATCAGCTACCAGCGCAGCGTCGACGTCCGTTACCGCGGCCAGGGATACGAGCTTAACGTGCCTTATTCCAGTACCTTGATAGAAGACTTCCGCCGCGAGCACCAGCGCCGCTATGGCTACAGCTACGGCAATCGCGAAGTGGAATTAGTGACGCTTCGGCTGCGTGCAAAAATCGCGACACCTCAGGCCAAGATTTTATCTGCGCGTGAGCGGAAGACGCAGGCGGCGCAAACGCGAAAACATAAGAGGGCTTCAGTTCTGTTCGGAGGTAAGAAGTTTGAGACATCCGTGGGCGATCGCGACGTGATGCCCATCGGCAAGAAATTTTCCGGGCCCGCTGTTGTTACGGAATACAGCGCTACAACTGTTGTGCCTCCGGGGAGATCCTTCTGGCTGGACCGGGCTGGCAACCTGATGATCGCCTTGTAATAGCTTCACCTTTCTCGTCCTCTTACCGGACGAGTGGGCCGAATCCCATGGGGAGACGAATGCGGTCACAAAAAAGTAGACCCGGGGAAGTGAAACCCGCACCAACTTGCCAGTGCGAGTGCAAAGCGTGCGACATAGGTATGCACTGTGCGAAGCCACCCGATTGCCAGCACCCACCTCGCAAAGCTACGCGGAAACGAGGTTGACGCCGCTTCTCTGATTCGCACTCGCCTTTCTGCGCAGTTCTTTCTCTACCCATTCGGCGAAAAGCGCCTGAAACTCCTCTTGCGTGTAGATTCCCTTGTGTATTAGGAGAGTGTTCATCGCATACACGGTGGCCTTGAAGCCTTCGTCTCGTGAAGCCGCAGCCAATGCTTCTTCAAACGACATATGGGCCATTCTCCTCGACCTTGCAGATGGGAAAAACCGCTGCAGTCATCCAATCACTTTAAGATCGTCGCGTCAATGAGTGCTGATTATAAGAATACGTGGGCCACAGACTGTATGTCTCCGCTGGGCACTAGGTACTCGGCCCGCACCGCCGTTACAATATCCCTGTGAAGCCTAACATCTTTCTGGTTGAAGACGATCCGGATATCTCCCGGCTGGTGCGGCACCATCTGGAAGGGGCGGGATTCGTGGTGAAGGTGTTTGCGGCCGGGAACACCGTGATTCCGGAATCCGAGCGACAGCGACCGTCTTTATACATTCTGGACATCATGGTGCCCGGGAAAGATGGGCTTGAGCTCTGCCGCCAAATTCGCCAGATACCTGTGCTCGCACCGACTCCGGTCATCTTTCTTACCGCGAAGAGCGGGGAAGCTGACCGCATACTGGGCTTGGAGTTGGGCGCCGATGATTACATTCCCAAGCCGTTCAGTCCGCGCGAACTGGTGGCTCGCGTGAAAGCGGTGCTGCGGCGTTTTGAGAGGCCGTTGTCGCAATCGCCTATAAAGATCGGGGAGATCGAGATCGATCCCGGCGCGATGACGCTCAACGTGCGTGGAAGCCAGGTCACAACGACTGCTACCGAGTTCCGGTTATTGGATTATTTCACCCGCCACATCGGTCGGGTATTTACGCGCGATCAACTCCTCGACTCGGTCTGGCGCGACACGGCTTACGTTACGCCACGTTCGGTTGACGTGTATGTGCGGCGCATTCGGGAAAAAATTGAGCCGGACCCGGAGAACCCGCGCTACCTCAAGACCGTGCGCGGCGCCGGATACCGCTTCGAGGCGCCGAAGTGAGGAATCGGATTTTCTTCAAGCTGCTGGCCGCCTTTGGGATCGTGATAGCGACGGTTGCCGCAACGCTTGATTTTTCCGTTCACCGCGCGTGGGAAGCTTCGCTTCGCCAGGAAATCGAGCGCAATCTCCGCCAGAAAACTCTGATGTTCGCAAACCGCGTCAACACCGACCGCAATCATGATTTGGCGGATGTTGCCTCCCAGGAAGGGCAAGCCGCAGGCGCGCGAGCTACGGTGATTGATCCGCAAGGCAAGGTTCTGGCTGACTCAGAAATCCCGCCTTCTACCATGGAAGACCAGGCCCGAGCTCCAGAATTTGCCGCTGCCTTGAGCGGGGAGATCGGCAGCGATATCCGCCGGAGCCCCGCAGTGGGCGTTCCGTTTCTTTACGTAGCTGCGCCGGTCGCAGGAGGCGCGGTTCGGCTTGCCTATCCGTTATCTGATATGCAAGCGGCTGTAACCGGCGTCCGCAGCAAGCTGGTCCTGGGTTCATTGCTGGCATTTGCCGTGGCATTGCTGATATCGGGGGCGGTGGCGGCATTCACTGCACAGCGGTTGGAGCGGATTACGCAATTTGCCGATCGCATTGCACACGGGGACCTTGGCGCCCGCATTTCCCAAAACTCGGGAGACGAGATCGGGCAACTTGCGGCTTCACTAGACAAAACGGCGCGCCGGCTCGAAGAAAGCTTTGCCGCGTTGAAGAACAGCCAGCGACAATTGGAAACACTGCTCAACAGCATGCAGGATGCGGTGATCGCGGTGGACGAGGAAGACCGGGTGCAATGGGCTAATCAAGCTATGAACAAGCTTGTGCCGCAACGGACGCGCTTGAATGCGCCGGTGGTTGAAATGGTACGCGATCCAGATTTCCTGCGTGCTGTGCGGGCTGCCGGTGGAGCGCGGACTGCTGTAACCGCCCGCGCCACCTCCATTTTGCCGGGCCGAACTTTCGACGTAACCGCAGGGCCGTTGCCCGCGGGCGGCGCCGTGGCAGTTCTGCGCGACCTCACCGAGACCGAACGCGTGGAAAAGACGCGACGCGATTTCATTGCCAACGTTTCGCATGAGCTACGCACCCCGCTGACTTCCATTCAGGGATACACCGAAACCTTGCTCGACGGCGCTCAGGAAAATAATCATTCGCGGGAGTTCCTCGAGATCATTCGCAAGAATGCAATTCGAATGTCACGTCTCACAGAGGACCTGCTCACGCTGGCGCGAGTGGAATCGGGCGAACAGCGGTTCTTGATCCAACCGGTTGCTCCTGCAGAGCTCCTACAGGAGACAATGGAGAGTTTTCGAGAGCTTGCTCGCACGCTGAATGTGGAGTTGCAGGTGGAGGATAATGCGAGCGCACAGATAGCTGCCGACCCAGAGGCAATCCATCAGGTGTTTTCCAACCTGGTGGAGAATGCGCTCAAGTATGGAGCCGCTGGGGGGCGAGTCGTGCTGGGAGCCAGGCCGTCAGCCCGGGGGGTGGAGTTCTATGTGCGGGATTTTGGCCCTGGCATTCCGTCCGAGCACCTGCCGCGTCTTTTCGAGCGCTTCTACCGTGTGGATAAGGCCCGGTCACGGGAGTCAGGAGGAACCGGTCTGGGGCTAGCGATTGCCAAGCACATTGTCCTGGCTCATCACGGGAGTATTCGCGCGGAGAGTGAGTTAAACCATGGTTCCACGTTCTTCTTCGTTCTGCCGGCAGTGTCGTAAGCAGGGAAAATTCACCTTCCTTTAACCAAATCCTTGAAAAAACAACCTATTCTCCGTTATTGGCCATCAACTTAAATCGGCGGCGAGTATATGAATCGCAGGCAGTCATTGCGATGCGGAGAGGTACGCGCATGAGTACAGCCACTATCAAAACTCCAGAGTCGGAGCCGTCGTATCCACATCTGGTGAAGCGCACGATTGAAGCCTGCCGGGTGGCGAAAGAAGCGGCGGCGGCGGCAGCGGAAGGGATCGCGACCGGCTCGTCGCCGTTGCTCAATTCACTGCGCGATCGCGAAAAAGAGCTTGATAATCTGGACATGGAAATTGATGCGGGCGTTACCACGGCTATCACTCGGGTGACCGAGGGAGAAGCGCGTGAGTTGTTGGCCTGCATGAAGGTGATGATCGGGCTGGAGCGCATCGGCGATCTTCTGCTGAGCTTTTCCAGCAGCGCACAAGCGGCGGGTCCACGCCTGGATCCGCAGGATACGCGCGATCTTACGCATATGGCGACAGTGCTGGAGAAGATGCTCACCGACGTGGGCACGGCGTTTTCATCTCGCGATGTGAAAAAAGCCATCGACGTACTCCGCGCTGATGCAGAAATGGATCGCCTGCGGAATTTAATTTTCCTTCGCCATATCGAGAATCCTGAGAACCTTCAGCGGCACGCCAGTCTCCAGGTTATCTTCATGACCCAATCTCTGGAGCGCGCCGGCGATCACGTGAAGAATCTTGCCGAGGAAGTTTGCCATTTCGTGAGTGGGCACACCGTGCGCCACGTTCTGATGACCTACGACAAACCTATCGAGCAGATGTTCCTTGATTGGCTGCGCAAGCGCGATGAGCGCGGGTAATCCTCTCCATACAGTATTCTCTGTAGCAAAAATCTAAGGTGAAAATTTGTCATAGGAATCTCCAAAAACTCCTCTTGCATAGGGCTTCCGCTCCCATTAACTAACGCAAAGACATACGGGCACTCTGGCACGCTGCGTGCTGCATCAGCAGCCCGTATAGCCAACTCGTCGATATTCTTGAGGAGCGAAGATAATGAAGAAGACTCTCACCGTGGTAGCAATTCTTGCGCTGGCGGTAACTCTGTTGCCTGCGGCGTTCGCCCAGACCAACGATCAAAACAGCCCAAGTTCCAGTTCGCCGGCAGCTTCGAGTCCGGCGGCCAGCCCATCGGCCAGCCCGGCCCAAACCAGCCCAGCGCAAACCAGCCCGGCGGAAACGAGCCCGGCCCAGACCAGCCCATCCACACCAGATCAACCTAGCGCGCAAGGTTCAGCCTCGGGGTCATCTCAGACGGCCGAGTCCTTCACCGGTACCGTGGTGAAGTCCGGAGACAAGTACGTTCTGAAGACGGGCAGCGGCACGTACCAGATTGATGATCAAGACAAAGCCAAGCAGTTCGAAGGCAAGCAGGTGAAAGTGAGCGGCAGCCTGGATAAGGCGACGAGCACTCTGCACATCACCGACATCCAGGCGGCGATGCAGCAGTAACGCGCGTAGTTTTTCCCCTGGGAGGGTCCGCCCTGCTAAACGCGGACCCTTTCGTTTTACTGCTAAACACGACCCGAAATAAGCTCGATTGTGACATCCGTCACAACAGAACCTGCCATTCCGAGCTTATCGTTCTCCTTGGAATCCTCTGTCTAATGTTCTCTGGCGGACTCACACATGCCGCGATCCAGGCTCTCGACTGGATGGCGAATAGAACTGTCACAAAGACAACCCGGCCAGAGCACCAGAGCACCGGTCGTCGCGGCGAAGAAGACGCTTACTTTTATCTGAGAAAGCTGGGCTACGTCATGGTGGCGCGCAATTTTCGCTCGCCGCGCCGGCGCGGCGAGATCGATTTGATCGCTTGGGACAAAGATGTGTTGTGTTTTGTGGAAGTCAAGACGCGCACCACGCGAGATGTGAAACCTGCGGAAGCCGCGGTGGATCGCGGAAAGCAGCGCGAGCTTGCAGCCGTCGCCCGCGAGTATCTCCACCATCTACCACCTTCGTGCCAGTTTCGCTTCGACGTACTCAGCGTGTATTATCAAAAGCAACCCAGCCTGCCGATGTTCGAGTTATTCCAGAATGCCTTCCCGGTATCGTAAAATAACGTTTTAGTAAGATTGCGGTGCTTGCGGTTATTTTTGGCGCAGTTTCGGAAAGGATTTCATACTTGCCCGAACTTAGAAAAGATCCAATTGTCGGACGCTGGGTCATTATTTCGACGGATCGCGCGAAGCGCCCGACCGATTTCGCGCGCGAGGGAGTGAAAATCAAGGGTGGTTTCTGTCCCTTCTGTTACGGCAACGAGAACAAAACGCCACCCGAAATCCAGGCATACCGGCCTAATCCCAATAGCGGACCTCCACCACAGCGCGATACTCCGGGTTGGACGGTTCGGGTTGTCCCGAACAAGTTCCCGGCGTTGGGCATCGAAGGCAACTTGAACCGCCAGGCCGAGGGTATGTTCGACAAGATGAACGGAATCGGGGCGCACGAGGTCATCATCGAGACCCCGGATCACAATGCTACCCTGGCTACGCTCCCGCCTAAGCGCATAGAAGATGTCTTGTGGACCTTTAGGGACCGAATCCTGGACCTAAAAAAAGACCGCCGCTTCAAGTACATCTTAATTTTCAAGAATCACGGTGAGGCTGCTGGCGCCTCACTGGAACACGCGCACTCGCAGTTGATTGCGTTGCCTATGCTTCCGATTTATCTGACCGAAGAAATCGAGGGCGCCAAGCAGTACTTCATCTATAAGGAACGTTGTGTGTTCTGCGATGTCATTCGTCAGGAGACCGAAGCGGGTATTCGCGTCGTCGCAGAGAACGAAGACTTCCTGACCCTCGCCCCATACGCGCCGCGCTTCCCCTTTGAGACTTGGATTCTCCCTAAGCAGCATGAGTCGGCATTTGAGAACTCCTCTTCGCACATGTTTGAGAATCTGGCGAAGGCGCTGAAGCTCTTGCTCACCAAGGCCGACCGAGTCTTAGATAACCCTCCCTATAACCTTGTGATCCACACGTCTCCAGTGCAGGATCCCACGAACGATCATTATCACTGGCATATCGAATTCATGCCCAAGCTGACCAAGACCGCAGGATTCGAGTGGGGAACGGGCTTTTATATCAATCCCACGCCTCCTGAGGAAGCGGCGAAGTTTCTGCGGGAAGCAAGCGTAGAAGAAGCGGTACCGGTGGCGGTGGGGTAGGTTAGTTTCTAAAAAAGCGCCGCCATCCTCGGCGGCTGATGTCGCGGGTGTTTATCGCCCGCGCTTTCATCGGCAACTCATCCCTGCGTGCGATCCAAGAACTCCGCATGCCACGCCATCTGGATCGCTTCCAATTTGCCCTCGTTGGACGTCTTGGAGTCATCCTTGAACTCGGGCAACTCTGTTACGTAGCGGTGCAGATCAGTGAAGCGTAACGAGAGCGGATCAGTTTGCGGATGTTTTTCGGAGAGAAGAATTCCGATATCGTCGGCATCATCCCAGGTGAGTTCTTTTGGCATATAAGCTCCCTACCAAATTCAAATTGATGCCCTTTTGGCAGCGTCATACTCAGGTGAAAGCTCGCGCAGGTGTAGGACCGTCTCAACGACACGATCCGCAACGAAGTCAGCTTCCGGCTCGGTGTTGAAGCGTCCAACGCCAAACCGGATTGAGCTCTGTGCTAGATGATCCTCCACGCCCAGCGCCTTCAATACGTACGATGGCTCAAGCCTCGCAGACGTGCATGCTGAACCGCTTGAAACCGCCACGTCGTTGATGCCCATCAACAACGACTCGCCTTCCACGTAGGCGAAGCTGATATTCAAATTTCCCGGCAGCCGGTGTTCCATCGAACCGTTAATATAGCACTCGTCAAGCTGGCCCATGATTCTGTCCTTCAGCCGGTTGCGCAGACCAGCCAGCCGGCACGATTCCTTTGGCATTTCTTCAGTCGCGATCGCGCAGGCTTTGCCCAAGCCTACGATCCCCGGGACGTTCAAAGTTCCTGACCGCATCCCGCGCTCGTGGCCGCCTCCGTCAATGATGGCAGAAATGCGCACTCGCGGATTTTCGTTCCGGACGTAGAGCGCGCCCACTCCCTTTGGCCCATACATTTTGTGAGCAGAGATGGACGCCAGGTCAATGTTCTGCTTCAGCACATCGATTGGCATCTTTGCCACGGCTTGGGTGGCATCCGTGTGAAATATCACACCGCGCTCATGACACAGCTTGCCGATGTCCGCAACGGGCTGGACAACGCCGATCTCGTTATTGGCCGCCATGATCGTAACCAGGATCGTCTTGTCATCTATGACGCGCTTCAAGTCTTCGAGATCAATCAAGCCGTCTTTCTGCACCGGCAGGTAGGTCACACGATAGCCGTACTTCTCCAGCCGCTTACAGCTATCGAGCACGGCCCTATGCTCAGTGACCGCCGTGATGATGTGATTGCCTTTCTCTTTGTACATCTCGGCGATGCCCTTAATAGCCAGGTTGTCGCTTTCGGTTCCGCCAGAGGTGAAGATGACTTCTTTTGTTGTCGCGCCGATCAGCTTAGCGACGCGTTCGCGAGCCGTCTCCACGGCCTCTTCCGCCGCCCAGCCGAATGAATGATTCCGGCTGGCTGCATTGCCGAATTTCTCCATAAAGTACGGCAGCATCTCTTCCAAGACCCGCTGATCCACCGGAGTGGTCGCATGGTTATCCATGTAGATGGGCAGCTTGATTCCGTTTGGCGGCACGGGCTGCTGGTACTGCCGCTCGGCCGGGGGAGTCTTAACATCTGTGCTCATGATCTTTATCTCCTGAGCTTGCTTTTCGGTCAGCTTGAGGATCGGAATGCCCTAAAATACGGATCTTTCACTATTCAAGATGCTAGAGACCACGTGTCGTAAATGCAACGCCCGCAGGCAATGCGTTCAAATTGCGATTCGAGCGTAAACGCAAGGAGCTAAATGACTTAGGCTTATCCCACGATGATGCTGCAATTTTAAAAATCTGAGCCTCAGGAAGTCCGTCTCAAAACGTCAAGTTGGGTCAAGCATCCAACGCAAGCCCTGAGTTGACGAATCTTGGACTTGACAAGCGCAGAAGCAACGCTAAAATACCGCCAACTTCCGGCGAATATCAACCTGACCCGCTGGGGCAGGACTCCAGACCGGATTTATGAAGCCAATCCCGCCGTCCCCAGTCCCCGAGAAGAGAAGCGAAATGGCAGAGTGTAAGCACCCGCGTGTGCGCATCGTGTCGCGCGATGAAGACTCCGAATTCGTCGAGTGCCTGGAATGTGGCGAGGTATTCGAGTCCAGCGAATTCAGAGACATGACTATCGAAGAGACAAAACTCAAGAACGAATCCTAATCGTCGAGTCCGAGTAGTGGTTTGTGTCGATATGAGTGGCGTTACCACGAACCGGTGACGGAAGTAATTTTGGCGGCGCCTTTCCTCTTGGTAAACGCATAACACTTTGTTACTGTCGCCTAAGGAATTCTGTGTCTGCGGAGAGGCAAATGCAGCTAGTCGCCCTCGTAGTGGACGACTCGATGCTGATCCGGCACACCGTCTGCCGTTTTCTTGAAGAACGCGGCTTTCGGGTGGAGTCCGCTACCAACGGCCAGGATGCCGTTGAAGCCTTGAAACGAGTCCGCCCCGATCTCATCGTAACCGATATGCAAATGCCCAAGATGGGCGGCGCGGAACTGATTACCGCAGTGAAGGCCCAACCTCAGACTGCTAACATTCCTATCGTGATTGTCGCTGGCAAGCAAAGCGGATTCGAAAAAAAAGAGAAGCGCGCCAACTTCACAATCTTCAAAGATATTGATATCGAATCGCAGCTTGCCAAAGCACTGAAAGCTGTATTGCCTGACTGCCTCACGAAGGACCAGGCTGCAGGAAAATAGTATCGATTATTTAAGCGCCAGGCCTGCTTCCGCAGAAAAATCCAGAGGAGCGAAGTCCCCGCTGAGGAACTTAGGATACGCCGCCGCGGCGATCATCGCGGCGTTATCAGTTGAGAGTGGACGAGACGGGAAATATACCGGAAGACCTTCCATTGCGGATTCGCGCTCGAATCCCTGCCGCAATTCATTGTTAGCAGCGACGCCTCCAGTTACAAACAATGTCGCGGCATCATAGGCACGAGCCGCGGCCAGAGTCTTGCCGACGAGGTCGTCAACCATTGCTCGCTGAAATGAAGCCACCAGATCTAGGCTCTGCCTGTCGCAGTTGGCGATGTAGTCTTCCAGTTTGGGCTGGGCAATGTCGGATAAAGCGCGGCGGCGGTCATCAATCGCTCCCTGCAAACCATGCATCTCGATGTAGCGCAGGACCGCAGTTTTTATCCCGCTATAAGAAAAATCCATGCGGGGTCTATCTCCGGATTCAACTCCCCCGCCCTGGTGCCGGCGATCTGGGTGTTTGATCTGCGAAGGTGGAAACTTTACCGCTGTAGGATCACCGTGCGTGGAAAGCTTGTCGATAATCGGTCCACCAGGGTAGCCGAGGGCGAGCAACTTGGCGACTTTATCGAACGCCTCGCCGGCGGCATCGTCGCGTGTATGGCCGATGTTCTCGTAAGACCAACTCTCGCCTTGCTGCTGGGCAAGGTAGAGATGAGTGTGCCCTCCGGAAACGACCAGAGCCAGCACCGGGAAATTTAGCTTGTGTTCTGAAGAGGAAAAGCTGCCCTTTTGTCGTTCCTCGAGCAGTACAGCATGAATGTGTCCTTCGAGATGATTCACCGCGATCAGAGGTTTGTCCAGAGCGAACGCCAGAGCCTTGGCGTAACTAATGCCGACGAGCAAAGCGCCAGCCAAACCTGGGCCTTGCGTAACGGCGAGGGCATCGATGGACTGATAGTCTTTCCCTGCGTCAGCCAAGGCCTCCCGCACCACTGGGATAATGGCCTTAAGATGCTCCCGCGATGCCAGTTCCGGCACTACTCCTCCATAAGGCTGATGCATGGCGATCTGCGAAAAAACCACATTCGAGACAATCTGCTCGCCCGATCGCACCACCGCTGCCGCAGTTTCGTCACAAGAGCTCTCGATTCCGAGGATGTAGGCGTCAGCCATAACCACAGTTTAAACTCAAGCTCAGTTGACCTTGCGAATGCTCAAAGATTTCGCCATATCGATCATTCGCACCCTACGCGACCACGGTTATCAGGCCTACCTGGTCGGCGGATGCGTGCGCGATCTACTGCTCGGCCGTGAGCCTGCTGACTACGACGTCGCCACGGACGCCACACCCGAACAGGTCATGCGCATCTTTCCGCAGACCTACGCGGTTGGGGCGCAGTTTGGGGTCGTGCTGGTACCTGTAGCCGAAACTCCCACTGTACCCTCTGTGTCCTCTGTGGTTGATCAAGCGGATGTTGACCACAGAGCAAGAACCGTCGAAGTCGCCACCTTCCGCTCGGATATGGGCTATTCGGACGGCCGTCATCCCGATGAAGTGCGCTTCAGCAAAGATCCGCAACTTGATGTTCAGCGCCGAGACTTCACCATCAACGGCCTACTTCTTGACCCGATCAAGAACGAAGTGCTCGATTTTGTTAGCGGCAGAAAAGACCTTGAGGCTGGCATTATCCGCACGATTGGCGATCCCGATCGCCGCTTCGCAGAAGACAAGCTGCGAATGCTGCGTGCCGTGCGTTTCGCCGCGCGCTTAGGATATGCGATCGAGGCACAGACGTTAGCCTCAATTCAAAAGCTTGCACCCCAGATTCACCAGGTTTCGCGCGAGCGGGTTCGCGACGAGCTTACAAAAATGCTCGTCGAAGGCCATGCACGGCAAGCTTTCCTTCTGCTTGATGAAACTGGGCTTCTGCACGAAGTTCTTCCCGAGATCGAGTCTATGAAAGGAGTCGAGCAGCCGCCTCAGTTTCATCCCGAGGGCGATGTTTTTGTTCACACACTTTTGCTGCTCGACAGACTTCCCCATCCCTGCCCCGCAACCCTGGCTTGGGGCGCCCTGCTGCATGACGTTGGCAAGCCGCCGACCTTTCGCGTTGCTCCGGATCGCATCCGCTTCGATGGCCATGTCGACGTTGGTGTGAAAATGGCAGAGGAAATCTGCCATCGTCTGCGATTTTCCAGCCGCGACACAGACCAGATCCTCGCTCTGGTCAAAAATCACATGCGATTTGCCCATGCCATGCAGATGAGCGAATCGACGTTCAAAAAATTCGTGCGCATGCCACGTTTTGAAGAACACCTGGAGCTGCATCGCATCGATTGCGAATCAAGCCACGGTGATCTTACAACTTATCGCTTCACGCGAGAGAAGATCGCTTCCATGTCGCCGCAAGCGATGCGCCCACAGCCGCTCGTCACTGGAGATGACCTGATTGCCGCAGGCTACGTGCCAGGTCCGAGGTTCAAGGAAATCTTAGGTGCAGTGGAGGATAGGCAGCTAGAGGGGGCGCTGCACAGCGGTGATGAAGCGATGGAGTTCGTTAGGAAAGAGTTCCCAGTTTAGGCCATCGAAGTTATCGGTTAAAAACCGTTGTCAAGCCCCTGCGAGCTCAATTTTCGAGCTAAGCCGCTGTTTCTAAACTGAAAATAAAATTCGTAACCATGTCCCATTGCCCTGGGGAAAATTGATATGCTAAAAGATAGAGGGGAAAAATGGCGCGGAGTCATCCGCGCCGTTTCTATTTGGAGCTCTTACGGTGTAAATGTCCGGTAGTAGCTGAGGCCGGAGAGAACGCAGCGCAGAGTTTTGCCGTGGACAGGCGTATCGAAGCTAATCTGCTCGCGCGGAGCTTCGCCTTCTTCGCCCGCCCAGAATCCACCGTGGCCATCGGGCGTGAGCAGCCACTCGCTACCCTCGGGGGAGATCAGCAACAGCTTGTCTTTACGAATGACGATGCGAAAATTATTGAACCAGGCGTGGTTGGCCCGATAATGACCAGGATAGGTTGCCCAATCCGCGGGAACGTCGAATTTCTGAGGGCCGGAATATTTTTCGCCAGAATACCGGTCGCCGCCATAAAAGAGTTCCGTGACTATGCCGTTCTCACGATGAACGCGCAGTGGAAATAACGCGAACTCGGGAAGATTCGAGAGGAACGTCTCTTTGCCGTATGGCTCCAGCGCGGTTTTCTGGCCATCGCGCAACAACAGCAACTGGTTATTTTCAGCGACCAGGATTAGTTTTTTGCCATCGGGCGAGGTGTACGTTCCGGCGTAATCGGGTGCGTTAGCGACCCGATCTGAAGAATCTTGATCGGGCATGGGAGGGAGATCTCGTCCTTCATAGGCGGCGCGCAGCAGCTTTAGCGCGTAATCAGGAATGCCGCCCGGGCCACCAGGAAAGTTAACCAGTGCGATGACGCCGAGGCCGTCATCCACATCGCCTTGCAGTTTGGAGCTGTAGCCAACCATGCCACCAGCGTGGCCGATGTAATTGTGGCCATCCACGGTCCAGGAACTCATGCCATAGCCGTACCAAACGCCTTCGGATTCCTGGGAGGCATGCTGAGTCAGGAGCTTGAAACTTTCGTCTGAAATGATTCGTCCGGTTGGTGAGCTTCCGCGATTGAGCAGCATGCGGAGATAGATCGCCATATCGGAAGCCGTCGAGACGATTGCGCCGTCTCCAGCGGCGTACTCAAGCCAGGTTGCTTCAATCAGCGGCGAGGAGGCGCGGTTCGGGCGATCGTCGTAGAGCGGCGCATACCCGGTGGCGAGACGGGCGTAGGTGTCATGCGTGAAAAGCGGCTCGCTATGCGACATACCCAGAGGCTGCAGAATTCGTTCGCGGACGTTTTCTGCTGAAGTCTTACCGGTGATTTCCTCCAGCAGATAACCCATAATCTGGTATCCGATGTTTGAATACGCGAAATGCTTGCCGGGTTGGTACCCAGTCGATCGATCGCGGACGCCCGCTGCCTGATAGAGCGAAGAAGGAATATCGTCGCGATCCCGAGGGAGACCCGCAGAGTGCGACATGACGTCATGGCCGGTGATCGGTGCATATTTCGAGTGAACGGAAAACCAGGGCAGATATTTTGTGATCGGCTGGCGCAGGTCGAACTTGCCTTGTTCACTAAGCTGAAGCAAAGAAATTGAAGTGAATGATTTCGAGATAGAACCGATTTCGAATTCCGTCTCGGGCGTAACCGGGTTCTTCAGCTTCACGTCGGCGTAGCCGTAGGCTGAAACGCGCAGAAGCCCATTGCCATCTGTCAGTGCGAGGGATAACCCAGGGATTCCTTGCTGGAGCATCTCGTGCGCGACGTACTCGTCAAGGCGGCTGTAGGCTTCTTTCAGGCGCGCATCACGATCAGGAGAAGGTTGGGCAAATGCTGCACTGGCGAGGAGAATGACAATCAAGACTTCCAGCAGGCGAGTTCCGTTCATTTTGTTCTGCCCTTGGACTGGCGAGAGTAGCAGAAATTTCTGGCGAGGCAAAACCATGCCGGCAAAGTGAGTGGTAAAATCAAGTTCACTCCTGATCCACAATGACTCGCACCATGGAACGCGCTGCTGTGGGACTGGAAAGGATTGTCGCCAGCAGCTTGCGGCGAGCCCCATCGGGGGAAGGGCCGCTTCTGGCATGGCCGCTGGCCTGTGGCCACGCAGTGGCAGCTCGGACGACAGCATTGAGCTTTGCAGATGGCGTTCTGCAAGTGCAGGTTCCAGATGCCGGTTGGCGGGCAGAGTTGCAGACGCTCGCGCCGCAGTATTTGGCGGTGCTTAACCGCTACGTAGCCGAAAGCGTGAGGAGGGTCGAGTTCGTTGCGGGCAAGAGCGCCCGCGCCATACGCTGACGATCCTGCTTTGACGCGCAATGAAAGTCACGGAAAAAGACGTTGCCTACGTCGCCGATCTCGCGAATCTGGAACTCACTCAGGCAGAGCGCGAACGCATGGTTCGCGATCTGAACTCGATTCTTGAGCACATCGATTCTCTAAATGAATTGGACACGACCAACGTGCCTCCGATGGCACAAATTCCCGATCGCTTCGGTGTGGATGAGTCACGGCAAGGAAGCGAACGTTTCGCCTACACCATCCGGGAGGATGTGCTCGAGGGATTGCGCAAGTCTTTGCCGCATGATGTTGCGCTGGCGAACGCGCCGGATAGCGATGGGACATTTTTTGAAGTTCCAAAGGTGATCGAGCGATAAATCCTCCTGAGTCTGCTACAACTGCCTTGTAGATTCATTAGGCAGGCACGGCTCTGTACGTTTGCAGCTCGAGTGTGGGCTTGTCTTTGGGAAGGGCACGAAGTTTACACGTGCCAAATAAGTCCTTTATCTTTCCCTAGTTTCTTACTTCTCGGTTCTCAGGCATATGGAGCCTAAGTCGCTTACGATCGATGCCGCACGTTCAGCCGTGCAACAGCGTACTGCCAGCGCCATCTCTCTGACAGAGTCCTTCTACGCCAGGATTCAGAACGATGACCCGAAAATCGGCGCGTATCTGACCCTCTGCAAGGAGCGGGCGCTGGCCAAAGCTGCTGAAATCGACACATTGGCCGAGAAAGGCGAGCGGTTGCCGTTGCTGGGCGGCGTTCCGGTTGCCATCAAAGACGTCATGGTCACCAAGGGCGTGCGCACCACTGCGGGATCGAAGATTCTCGGCAACTACATTCCGCCGTATGACTGCACAGCAGTGGCGCGTCTTGAGGCGGCAGGCGCCATTGTTCTGGGGAAGCTGAATTGTGACGAATTTGCAATGGGGTCTTCCAATGAGAACTCAGCATGGAAGCCCGTGCACAATCCCCGTGATCTGAGCCGCGTACCTGGTGGTTCTTCGGGAGGAGCAGCAGCGGCGGTAGCTGCGGACATGGCGGTTGCGGCACTCGGGTCTGATACGGGCGGTTCAATTCGGCAACCGGCATCGTTCTGCGGTGTGGTCGGTCTGATGCCGACGTATGGGCGTGTATCCCGCTACGGCTTAATCGCCTTCGCCTCGTCGCTCGACCACATCGGACCACTGACAAAGACGGTTCGCGATGCGGCAACTGTACTGGGAGTCATCGCAGGACGTGATCCTATGGATTCAACCTCCGCCGAAGTGCCGGTTCCAGATTACGTGACGGAGTTGGAGAAGCCGGTGCACGGTCTGAAAATTGGGGTGGCGAAAGAATATTTCGGCGAGGGGCTTGATACAGAAGTGCGTAAGTCGGTTGAAGCCGCAATTCAAAAATTGGCTGACCTGGGCTGCGAGATTGTCGAAGTGTCGCTGCCGCATACGAAATATGCAATTCCGACGTATTACATCGTTGCGACGGCCGAAGCTTCCGCCAACCTCGCGCGATTCGATGGCGTGCGCTATGGCTTTCGCGCGCCGGAAGCGCGCACTCTTTCCGCGATGTACCGCTGCACTCGTGACCTTGGGTTTGGTGCGGAGGTTAAACGTCGCATCATGCTGGGTACTTATGCTCTGAGCGCAGGGTACTACGATGCCTATTATCTGAAAGCGCAGCGCGTGCGAACTCTGCTCACACGTGACTTCGAAGAGGCATTCAAGAAAGTGGACGCCATTGTCACACCCACCAGTCCCACTCCGGCATTCAAGTTGGGAGAAAAAGTGGACGATCCGCTGGCGATGTATCTCGCAGATATCTATACCGTGACCGCTGATCTCGCAGGCATTCCAGGAATCTCGGTACCTTGCGGAGAGACTCGCGAGAAACTGCCGATTGGGCTACAGATTTTAGGGAAGCATTTCGACGAAGCCACAATTTTGCGTGTGGCGCATGCGTATGAGCAGGCGGCGTGAGCAGGCCTTTGCCGTAGCTCGCACTGCAAGCCAGAATGGGCCTCGCGTCTCTGATGTAGTTTCTCCAAGGCTCGAGTGATTTCTACTGCTTTACCCTGCAGTCCCCACAGTTCCCGGCTTGTAACTCCCTGATTGCACTTTCGTTACTTGTGTTTTCCGGCGGGGGCGTCAAAATGCTTCCAGAAACTGCAGAGGGAGATTTATGACTAAAGCGTTTTGGATGGCTCTCGTCATACTGCTGGGCCTGGGATGGTCTGCCAGTCCCGTGCTGGCGCAAGGCCCTAAACACGAGGCGGACAAAGTTCGAGACCAGATTGAGCGGCGAGATCGTGCGCAGCGCCACGATCGGGACGATGATCGCGACGTGGTGCGTGAACACCGTGAGCACCGTCGTGACATCTTTGTGCGAGACGAGCATGGCCGTCCACCAGGATGGGATCGCGGCAAGAAGACCGGTTGGGGGGATTGTGATGTGCCTCCAGGGCAGGCGAAGAAACAAGGATGCCATTCGTTTCATCACGAATCTCATCGCACCGCGAACAGGACGACATCGCATCCGGTGATCGTCCGGCGTCCGCGCGCTGAAGCACATGCGCACGTGGGAGTAGACGGGAAGGTGCACTGATTTTCGAGTTGTGGACTTGAGATCGCCATCGGCTTAACCGGTGGCGATTTTGTTTTGGGCCGAGATTGGCTTGGTCGGGCAGCCCCTTCGACTGCGCTCAGGGCGGCTGTCCCCACGTGGCCCCCGGTAGCTACAGCGGTTCGTAGTAACCCTCTCCGGCACACGCTCGGCAGAGAATTTTGCCATTGCGCGCCACCTCGCGGCGGAAGTTGATGCCTTCGCCGCACTGTTCGCACACAATTCGTTCGCCTTTATATCCAGGAAATTCTTCAGGAGGCAGCTCGACCTTCACCCACTGCGTGGTGAAGAGGTCGTCGTCCGGCATGTTGCGATAAGCCAGCATTTGTTGTTCGTTCTTTTTCCCGAGTTCCGGATGCAGCTGGCGAGCGAGAATCTTGGATGACTCCTTGGCAGCAACGCGAATCGCCTTGCCGTTGCTGACGTCAACAAAAGTAGCAGCGACTTTGCCCCAGTCGCGAAACTTTAAAGCGCGTTTGCCCAGCCGGCAGCCAGTCACGACGGCCACCGCATCGGTGGCGCAGCGATCGATTTCCACAAAAGTGACCAGGCGCTTGCGGTCGTTCCCGTGGGGGTCTTCAATGCCGAGCTTCTGCAGCCCGAGCATTGCCATGCGCACGCCGAGGACCTGGCCCGCGCAGAGGTGACCGTGTGCGCGTTCGGCATCGCGGAGATATTCGTCGAGAGATTTCACCAGTCGTTTGTCGTTAGTCGTTAGTTGTTGGCGGCTCACGCCGCCTTCTCATTTCACTCTCAAACCCAGCTCAACAAAACAAATTTTATTACGGAGGATTTATGCACTCAAATTCGATCATGAAAACTGTTCTTGCAGTTGTTTTATGCCTGTCGCTCGCAGCCACGGGCTGCACCGCGGAATGGATCAAAGTTGCCTTGGCCGACTTGCCGGTGCTTACCCAGATGGCATTGAACATTGCCAGTCTAGTTGCGGCTCTGCAAATGGGGAAGCAGGTCAGCCCCAACGAGGCGGCAGCAATCCAGAATATTTCCGCGGAAGCTACCAAGGACCTGAATCTGCTTCAGGCGCTCTATGACCAATACAAGGCAAATCCGGATAAGGGCACGCTCGCAAAAATCCAAAGCGTCATTGGCGACATCAACCAAAACTTACCGGCGCTCTTGCAGGCGGCTCACATCAGCGATCCGACGTTGTCGGCCAGAGTAACGGCTGCGGTGAACTTAATTTTGAGCACGGTCACCAGCTTCGCGTCGCTGTTGCCCCAGTCGGCCGCTCCCACGGTGGTTGCAAGACGGGTGCCAGCAAGAACAGCCGTTCCGCATGCGAAAGATTTAAAGATGCGGTGGAACGCGCAAGTGTGTACAGCAACTGGCAATGCTGCTTTTGATGCGGCGTTGGCAGTTTGCAGCATTAAGTAGCGGGAAAGATTCCTGCGATCGTAGCGCCGGCATCTTGCCGGCCCAATGGCAGGGGCGAAACGCCCGACCCTGGATGGCGGCGCTACGGTTAGATTACTGCCTTATTTCGATGAAGCGGCACACTCATCGCGAACGCCTGTTTCGCCGCGGCAATTGTCTGCTGAATATCCTCGCTTGTATGCGCTGCGCTCAGGAAGGCGGCCTCGAACTGAGACGGAGGAAGATAAATGCCGTTGTCGAGGATAGACCGGAAAAACCTCCCGAATGCTTCGGTATTGGATCTTGCGGCGGAATCCCAGTCCGTAACCGGCCCGGCGGTGAAGAACCACGTGAACATGGAACCCACGCGGTTGTAGCAAATGGGCACGCCCGCATCTTTGGCGGCGGCGGCAATCCCCGCCACCAGTTCTCCACTCACCTTATCCAAGCGCGGGTAGATCATCTTCCTGTGGTCACGCAAATAGCGCAGTGTTGCCAATCCTGCTGCCATGGCTAGCGGATTGCCTGACAAAGTTCCCGCCTGATACATAGGCCCAAGCGGCGCGACCAAATCCATGATCTCCGATTGCCCGCCGTACCCGCCCACAGGCAGCCCGCCGCCAATGATCTTGCCGAGGGTAGTGAGGTCGGGAATAATTCCGTACAGCTCCTGCGCGCCACCGAACGTGAGACGAAAACCCGTCATGACTTCGTCGAAGATGAGCAACGTATCATAACGGTGGGTGATCTCGCGCAAGGCATCCAGGTATCCGCGATGCGGCGGTACGCAGCCCATGTTGCCTACCACCGGTTCCACAATCACGCAGGCAATCTGATTCTTAAACTTGCTGAATGCTTGCTCTAAGGCGTCAACATTATTGAATGGCAGCGCCAGCGTGAACTGCGTGAACTCTTGGGGCACGCCCGCCGATCCCGGAATTCCCAGGGTGGCCACACCCGATCCCGCCTTCACCAACAGCGCGTCGGCATGCCCGTGATAGCAGCCCTCGAACTTAACAATGTACTTGCGCTTGGTGTAGGCACGAGCGAGGCGGATCGCCGACATAGTGGCCTCCGTCCCCGAGCTGACGAAGCGAATCTTTTCTATGTGAGGAAATGCCGAAATGACGATCTCAGCGAGGTCGGCTTCGGATGAGGTTGAGGCGCCGAAGCTAGTTCCGTTCCTTGCCGCCGCGCTGATGCCTTCCACCACGCCGGGCGGTGCATGTCCCAGGATCAGCGGCCCCCAAGAGCCGACATAATCGATGTATTCATTGCCGTCGGCATCCCAGATGCGCGAACCGCTTCCGCGCACGATGAATCGTGGTTCTCCACCGACCGCACGAAAGGCGCGCACAGGCGAGTTCACTCCGCCGGGAATCACCTTCTCGGCGCGCTTTTGCAGCTTACGGGATTGTTCGGTTTTACGGGACAAACGAAACTCCTTCCCGGAAACTATAGCAGCACTTGCGGGATGCCCGCGCTCGGACCGGCGCCGTGGGATTTCACGAACAATTTACCCCGCTGCAACAATCCTGAAACAAATTCTTACTATTCTCATCTTAGTGACATGCCCTTCTAACCGGGAGGGTTCAGGACAGCCTCGGGGGCTCCGGGCTGTCCGACTTTTTTGGCGCCAAATCTGCGCGGTCATGTCTCCTCCCCCGCGGCTGTTGTCATTTGCTGAACCATGTGAGCATGGGAGTCTACCGCGTGGCAATCGCAAATTTCCTGGCTGGCAAAACGTCAAAACCAGAAATCACGGCACATACCCTGCAAACGACTATTAAGTACGCGATCGCGGCCCCGTGCTCACGCCCGGATTCCACGTTCGTTTGGAGTTCTAATGCTGTTACTCTACTCGGGATTGTGACAAACGAAGCTCTTCCGCAGCCCCAGACACCCGATTCCCTCATGCTTTACGGCTTCTGGTATCGGGCCGTGCCCAGCAGTGAAATGCGCCCAAAGGAATTGCGCAAGGTTATGCTGCTCGAAACTCCGCTTGTACTAGGGCGTGATAATCAGGGCCGCCCGTTCGCCATGCATGATGCGTGTCCGCATCGCGGTATGCCGCTTTCTTATGGCTGGTTTGACGGCCGGCAGATGGAATGCAGCTATCACGGCTGGAAGTTCGATGCCCACACCGGGCAGTGTCAGCTCGTTCCCTCACTCACGGCGGATCAAAAGCTGAAAATAGAACGAATCTATGCCGGCGCTTACCCCTGCGAAGAACGCGACAACTACGTCTGGACATTTATTCCAGATCCGAAGCCGGCGGGCGCCGGGTTTGGGAAGCCCCTTGAGCCTTCACTCCCCGTGCCGCGTGTGCCGACGTTCAGCGAGAAATACAACATCGCCCACCTTACCGCTGACCTGCCGTGCAGTGTGGATCATGGAATTATCGGCTTAATGGATCCCGCGCATGGTCCCTTCGTTCACCAAGCCTGGTGGTGGCGCAGCCGCCACAGCATCCACGAGAAGCAGAAGAATTTCGAGCCGATTCCCAACGGCTTCCGCATGAGCGCGCACACCCCCAGTTCCAACAGTGCGCCCTACAAGCTCCTGCGCCTATACGCCGATGCCGAATCGATCACAACCACAATCGATTTCGTCTTGCCGAACTTGCGTTCAGAGACGATCCGCGCCGGCAAGTATTGGTTCGCTTCTCTGACCACGGTCACGCCGATCACACGAAATCATTGTCGCATTGATGTAGTGGCTTGCTGGAACATCTTCCGCTGGATGCCGTTGGGCGGGAGCCTTCTAAAATTCGTTTTCGCGAAATTCGTCGAGCAGGATCGACGAACGATGGAACGACAATCCGAAGGCCTGAGGCACAACCCTCATCTCATGTTGATCGACGATGCGGATCGGCCCGCGAAGTGGTATTTCCAGCTAAAAGCTGCGCACCTGGAGGCCAAAAGGAGCGGTGGCGAGATGAAACATCCAATGACCGCACCAGTCACGCTCAAGTGGAGAAGTTGAGGCGTTTGGCGGGCCTTAGAGTCCGCTGCCGAAATCCTGAGGGCAGGATCTCATGCCCGCGCAGCCGGCTATTCTTTGACCAGCCACTCCAGCGCTTCCTCCCGCGTTGTGAACGCCGGCAGATCCCGCTGCGAAAAGCTCTTCACATTTTGATAGAAAACCTTCGGCAGGGTCTCCGCGCCCACCCAAGCGGATCGTTTCACGTGAGGGCGGTCAAAAACCACGGCTATTTTGAGCGTGTTGAAGGTTTTCTTGTCGAACTCTGCGCCGGTGAAATCGGCCAAAAGCAGCACCGATCCCTTGGGCTCTGCGGTCACAAAATCTGGTACCAAGCGGCAGAGTCTGTCTAGCTCCTCGCCGGAACAGTGCGACAAATCCACCATGAGGATTCGCTTTCCCTTATGGCCGATAAAACGTATGCGATCACTCATAGGCAACTCGCAGCTTTGTTCTTGCGGCTTGCTCCGTGCCTGTTAAGCAGTTCCTATTGCTGGTTGGCAGCCTTATCCGGCTTCTTGGCTGCGGGCGCAGGCTTCAGCGCTTGTTCCGGCGGAATCTCGTTTCCGTTGGCATCCACATAGTGGACATCGAACGGCGCGTCGCCGGTTACGTCGAACAGCGAGCAGGAAGCTTGGCAAGTGAACTGATGCGCGTGCTTCGCCGCCAAATAAAGAAAGTCGCCCGGACGAAGCACGACGGGAGAGCCGTCCTTCATCTCAGCTTTGGCGCGGCCGGAAACCATCATCACCCGCTCGGTCGGTGTGTGCCAGTGCCAGGGCACTTTGCAACCGGTCTGCGCCTTTAACAGCAGGGTGGCGTTGCCTTTTCCCGGATCGCCACTCTGCACCGCCCCGGTCATGCCCGGCGGAATTCCAGGAAAATTGACGAATTTGCTTGTAGCGCCGGCTACATAGGCAGACTTGTCCGCCTCCTGCGCAGCCACAAACTGCGAAGTGAGCCCAAGAACAAACACGGATACAACACACCAGCTAACGAAACGCATGCACGCCCTCCTGGTTGAAACGGAGGAAAGTATAGCAATGTCAGGCAAGATCGCACAGGGGGCAAAGCACGGGGCTTTCCGCGTCTCGCTGATGATTGAGAAGTGTGGCGCGGATATGCTCCTCGGCGGGCTTGGACTCTAGCGTGGGAGAGCTCGACTGGACATCGATAGCCCTAACGCGGCGCGTGCACCA
>Ga0066705_10000026_pt1 | contig 23544 bp, 20 predicted proteins | sample GraSoiAngelo_154_FD_66506 | JGI IMG/M metagenome (GOLD analysis project Ga0066705, IMG submission 66506) | Grasslands soil microbial communities from the Angelo Coastal Reserve, California, USA - 14_1009_13_20cm | ecosystem: Environmental > Terrestrial > Soil > Grasslands | place: USA... | reverse complement strand
TCATAAAGCGATGCGCCACAGCGTATTCGCCGGCGGCAAGCGGTTGCGCCCGACTCTGTGCATCGAGGCTGGCCGCATGATTACCGGTTCGATTCCGGCCGGAATTGAAGAACTCGGCGCCGCCTTGGAGATGCTGCACACGTATTCGCTGATCCATGACGATCTCCCCGCGCTCGACAACGACGACTTGCGTCGCGGACGTCCCACTTGCCACAAAGTTTTCGGAGAAGCCATCGCGATCTTGGCCGGAGACGCCTTACAGACTCAGGCATACGAAGTTCTCTCGCGGCTGGATTGTCCGTCTGAAGCGCGGGTGCGCATCATTGAAGAAGTCGCTTGCGGAACGAGCACCGTCAACGGGATGATCGGTGGCCAGGTCGTAGACCTTGAGGCCGAGCACACCAAGCCCGACCTCAAAATGCTCGAGTACATCCACCGCGCCAAGACCGCTGCGCTCATCACTGCGAGCGTTGTGAGCGGAGGATTGTATGCAGGGGCCGATGAAGCCGCGGTCGCTAAACTGAGATCATTTGGTCAGTCAATCGGCTTAGCGTTTCAAATTGTCGATGACGTCTTAGATGTGACCCAGACATCCGAGCAGTTGGGTAAAACCGCAGGAAAAGACACAGCCGCCCAGAAAGCAACCTATCCAGCGCTATTCGGCGTTGATGAATCACTCAGAAAAGCAGACACGCTCGTGCAGACCGCGCTATCCTCGCTCGATACTTTCGGATCACGTGGTGAAAAGCTGAGAATGCTGGCACGCTTTCTTGTCGAGCGCAAGCAATAGCGCAGATTCTCTGTGCTCCTCCGTGCTTTCTGTGTTAAAAAATAAGACGGCGATGGAGTTCGCCGCAACCGCCTGGCAAATGCCCTGGCTGATAACTCCTACTCGAACAGGAGAACTCCATCGTGCTCGACTTTGTGGTCGTCTCCATCGGCGCGGTTGCCGGCGCCAACCTTCGCTGGATCGTCAGCCGCTACGCGGCAAAATTTCTCGGCCCGGTATTTCCTTATGGCACCCTCATCATCAACATCGCCGGCAGCCTAATCGTAGGATTTTTCATCACCTGGACCACGGAACGCGTCCTCGCCGATCCGAGATGGCGACTGCTGATCGTGGTCGGATTCTGTGGCGCGTTTACGACTTTCTCCAGCTACGCCTTCGAGACGATGGTCTATTTCGAGCAGGGCCAGTGGGCGCTGCTCGTCGCCAACCTTGTCAGCAACAATCTGCTGTGTCTGGGCGCGGCGCTCGCAGGAATCGCGCTGGCGCGGGTGCTGTAAAATGCCAAACGAAATGGCCGTCCAGGTCACGATTTACCTCAATGAAGCCGACAAATGGCACAGTCGGCCGCTGCATGTCGAAATTCTGAACTACCTGCGCCGCGAGAATGTCTACGCCGCTACCGCCTTGCATGCTGTCGCCGGATTCTTAGGCCGCCAGCGCGTCGCGACCACCCACCTTGTCGACGCCGGCGGCAACCTGCCAGTCGTCATCATCTTTGTGGATACAGACGAGCACGTCGCCCGCGTCATGCCTACTTTAAAAGAGATGGCTGCACACCGCCTGATCGCGAGGGAGAACGTGGTGCTGGAGCAGGGAAGCTTGGACTAAGACGCCATCATCCAGGACTACGTGCGGCCAAGCCAGCGATGATGCCAAAAAAAACCACCGTCGCGTAAGTGGCCCCCGCTATCTTCCAGGAGATTGTCTTTCCCACGACGGAAAGCGAATAGACGCTGATGATTCCCAGGGTGCAGAGAATTGTCGCGACATAGGCAAGCGGCACGCCATGCGTCATAACAATGTACGCAATGGCTACATCAAAGGCCATCGGCACGGGCAAGAAAGCTGAAATTGCCGCCACCGCCACAATTCCTAAAAAGCTGACGTGCGTAATCAGCGCCTGCGGCGGAATGAGCTCGACGACAAACGCGCCCAGCACCGCCGCCAGAATCATCAGCGGAAACGCAACCCGGAACACGGTCCAGAAACTCTTGGCGTAAGCGCGCCCAATTGTAACCAGCGTTTGCGACCAGGTTTCTCGGATTGGAAAATCAATCGCAACATTGAGCATCGGGCTGGATTCGGTTTGCCGGGCCGATATCGCCGGTGCGAATACGAGAATCAGAAACAGAACAGTTGCCAACTTCAATACCGCCAGCGGGAGCGGAAACAGCGTAAAAGTCATGGCGAGTACAACTACATTGAGCGCGGGCGAAGCGAACATCGAGGCCAGCACCGATTCCGTGCTCATTCACGAGGCATAGAATCCTCGCGCGATGGGAGCAATGCAATTACTGCATACTCCCAAAGGCACTCCCGCCGCGGTTCCAAGCAGAGAATTCAAATAACGAGATTTCGTGCGCCGGGTGCGAAGCGTTGAAAGAAATACCAGCGCGGCTGGGCCAAAGAGAAACGAAAACGTCATCCCAACGCGATTAGCGTCGAGCCAGTTGATAGTAGTTCGCCAAACCCGCGCCGGGTAGGGCATCGACCGATCCACTTTATACGCGGTGCCAAAGGTGAGAGCTCCCGTAGCTTTGATCTGGGTCCCCGCGTGGTACCTCTTTAGCAGCGCGGGATAGCGCGAATCCATCCAGAAGATCATAGCGATTGCAGCCATCAGCGTAATCGTGAGCGTGCGGCTGCGCCACCGGCCACTCTGCGCGAGGGGCAAATCCATGTTCAAGGCTGAAGTTTGGACGGACACCAAAACCCTCCTAATCGCACCATCATTGAAAGTCGAAAGTCCGCTGGACTTTACAGGACGTGTATTGGATAGGAAATAGTAGAAAAGCACTACGTGGCAGGGCCCGCATCCGAAGGTTGCCATTTCTGGCGGCAGGCCGCTATTCTTCTTCGACCAATATGCCTACTCCCCTCGACATCCTTGCCGTCGCCGCTCACCGCGACGACGTAGAACAAACTTGCGGTGGCACGCTACTCAAAATGGCTCAGCGCGGCCGGCGCACCGGCATTCTCGATTTAACTCAAGGTGAAATGGGAACGCGCGGGACTGCAGAAGACCGCGCCCGCGAAGCCGCGGAGGGCGCAAAAATTCTGTGCGTTTCCTGGCGCGAGGCGCTCGACATTCCCGATGGACGCGTCGAAAACACATGGGAAAATCGGCTGAAGGTCGCCCGAGTCATTCGCCAGCAGCGACCGCGAGTCGTGATTCTGCCTTATTGGAAGGGACGCCATCCGGATCACTACACCGCTTCAGTGCTTGGTTATGAAGCATGTTTCCTTGCAGGATTGGCCAAGCTGGACTTTAGCGCCGCCGTCCCGGCGGCTGGCGGCTCGTCCGCGCCACTGAGGGCGGGACGCCCTCAGGACAGCCGGCAAGATGCCGGCGCTACTAATCTCGCGCCGCACCGCCCATTCAAGATTATCTACGCGATGCTTTATTACGACATCCGCCCAACCTTCGTCGTGGACATCACCGAGCAGTTCGAAACCCGCTTGCAATCACTAATGGCGTATAAATCGCAATTCGCGGATCAGGAAGCGGGCAAAGCGATTTTCCCGGCCGAGGCGGAGATTCGATCGCGTGTTGAAGCCATGGCACGCTACTACGGGATGTTAGCTGGCGTAACCTACGCCGAGCCATTCTTGCAAAAAGAAGTTGGTCTGGTGGACGATTTGCTCGCGATTCCAGTGAAATCGATCTAGTAGCGTGCTGAAAACCTCGCTGCCTGGATGATCCTTCACGCTGCCTTTCGAATTTCCCTTCGCGCTTCGTCAATATCCTGCGACCCATTCTGCTGCATGACGACACGCGCTGTTTCGGCCAAATCATCCGCATGCAGGTTTGCGATTACGAGTGTCCGCCGCCGCTTAAGCAACTCGCGATAGAGAAGCACATCGTCTCGAGGCACGCCTTCATCCAAAGCATTCTCGGACCGATCGCCGATCTTTTCTCCTGCGACTGCGCCACCAAGGCCGAGTAACGACGCGGCCCCAATCCCGGCCGCGAGAATCGGTCCTACCCCCGGTACAACCAAGCTGGCGACTGCACTGCCAAGCCCTGCTCCGGCACTCGCGCCGACGACTCCGCCCACGAATGAGCCGATAGCCTTGCCCATTCCATGAGGCTCTGTATCAGTTGTTGGGACTCGGTCGACCGGCGGTTGAACCTGTTCAGGGGTCAGGAAAATCAGCGACTGCGGCGGAATTCCTCTTTCCAGCATTTCTCTGACGGCCTGCTCGGCGGCTGCGCACGAAGCAAAGATTCCGACAACACTGTGCATGGGATCTCCTGGGAAACTCGAATGTAAGATGCGCAGCGTTTGTTAGAGATGCCCGTGCGCCTGCGGCAAGGTCACCGTGCTGAATACTCTCGTGCGAAACACTGGCATCTAACCCCTGCTTCGTGGAGAGAGAGAATGCGCCGAAAGACGGCTAGTTTCACTGTGTTTCTCCTGCTCGCGACTTCTGTCGCAGGGGCAGAAACCAGGGTAAGAAAAGATAATTCCGCGGATGCTCAAACTGTGCTGTGGAGCGATCCCCGTGATATTACATCTCGCAATCTTTTCTATGGAGCTGGCGGCGAGCGTGATCAGCCGCACGGCATCATGACTTTTCTCAAAGAAGACAAAGGAGGCACAAACCCAAAATTCGATGTTCGAGACGAGGACGGCACGAAGTGGAGGGCAAAGCTAGGCGTCGAAGCCCGCCCTGAAACTGCCGCAGCTCACTTGCTCTGGGCCGTCGGATATTTTACGGACGAAGATTATTTTGTTTTCAGCCTTACCGTGGAGAACATGCCGTCGCACCTAAAGCGGGGCCAGAATCTCCTCGGATCCAATGGCATCATCCCAAACGTTCGCCTCAAGCGACGCATTCAAGGTGAGAAGAAAATTGGCAGGTGGAAGTGGAAACAAAATCCGTTTCGAGGCACCCGCGAGCTCAACGGCCTGCGCGTCATGATGGCCCTCATCAATAATTGGGATCTCATCGACGAAAATAACTCGATCTACCAGGAATCGGATCCTCCAGAGAAGCGCTATTTGGTTAGCGATCTAGGCTCTTCTTTCGGCAAAACCGGCTATAGCTGGAATAGCACGATGTCGAAGGACAACCTGAAGGCTTACAGGCATTCCAAGTTCATCACCAAGATTGCACCAGATTACGTGGATTTCAGCGTCCCCAAGCGCCCTCCGTTGCTGTACTTCTTCAATTTGGGTTGGTTCTTCACGATAGTGCATACCCATTGGATCGGCAAACACATTCCCCGTGCAGACGCAAAATGGATGGGAGAAATTCTCGCGCGGCTTTCGCCCGAGCAGATTCGCGACGCCTTTCGCTCCGCCGGATACTCACCGCAGGAAACAGAAGCTTACGCAGAAGTGATCCAAGGAAGAATTGCCGAACTGAACAAGCTCTGAGCTGGGCGCAATTCAATGGCTCGCGGGAGCCTCTACCTCCGATTGCTCGCCATACTGGAGCTTGTACAGTTCGGAGTACACTCCGCCACGCTGCAACAGTTCATCGTGCGTGCCGGTTTCAACAATATCGCCGTCCTTAACCACGAAGATTACATCTGCCTTCCGAACAGTTGATAACCGGTGGGCAATTACGATGGTGGTCTTGCCTTCCATTAAGCGATCGAGGGCATCGAATACCAGCTTCTCCGAGGCCGCATCGAGATCGGACGTAGGCTCGTCGAGAATCAGAATCGGAGTGTTACGGATAATGGCGCGGGCAATGGCGATTCGCTGCCGTTGGCCGCCCGAGAGTGTCATACCGCCTTCGCCCAGGACTGTATTGTAACCATCCGGCAATTTATCGATGAATTCAGTCGCGTTCGCCAATTCAGCCGCACGCAGAATTTCCGCTCGCGTCGCCTCTGGCTTCCCGTATGCGATGTTCTGCCACACCGGAGCATGGAAGAGGACAGTTTCTTGAAGAACAAAGCTGATCTGGTGGCGCAGCGATTTCTGCCGGAACTGCTTCACATCGGTGCCGTCGATTTTGACAGTTCCGGAGATAGGGTCATAAAAACGAGGGATCAGGCTGATGATGGTAGTTTTCCCGGCACCGGTGGGACCGACGAGCGCGGCTAGCTGTCCCGCTTCCATCTTCAGGCTCACATCTTTCAGAATCGGGGTGTCATCGGTGTAATAGAAATCCACGTGCTCGAACTCGATCTGTCCTCTGAAACGTGGAGCTGGCCGCGCGCGGGGAAGATCCTTTACTTCTTTGTCGGTTTGCAAAACCTCCTGAATCCGTTCGTAGCCGACGGCAGCTTTCGAATATGCATCCGTCATCTTGGAAAGTTCCTGCATCGGCTTATACATTTTTCCGAGATACAAAATAAAGACGATCAGCGAACCGGCGGAAAGGGTAGTGTTGAGCACCATACGGGTACCGAACCACAAAACCAGAGCCGTTCCAACCGCAACAATGATTTGTACGATGGGTGTCAATTTTGCCTTCAGTCCCCGCGCACGCAGGCTCATCTCTACGCTTTCCAGGCTTTCCTCCTCCAACCGCCGCAGCTCGTAGTCCTCGCGGGCGAAGGCTTTCACCACGCGAATCGAACCGAGAACTTCCTCGATAACCGAGACAATTTCTCCTTCTTTCTTGCGCACCGCGCGCGAAGCTTTCTTGATCCGGCGCGTATAGGTGTAAACAATCATGAACAGAAAGGGAGCCACCGAGAGTGCAATCAAGGTGAAGCGCCAATTGATGTAGAACATCACCGTGACCATGCCGAGCAGAGTGATGACGTTGATCAGCGTGCTGAGAAGCCCGCTAGTGATAAAACTCTGGATGGCATCAATGTCGCTGGTCACGCGGCTGATTAGATCGCCAGTCTGCTTGTGATCGTGATAGGCGAGAGACAGACGTTGGATATGCGAATACAGCACGCGACGCAAATCGTGAGTAACCCATTGACCGACGCTGGTGGTTAAGTATTTCTCGGCATAGGAACAGATCGCATCCAGTACGGCAATCGCCAAGACTGCGATGCAGGCGAACTTGAGAATGGCAATTTTGTCATAGCCGATGGTCGAATAAATGATGCGGTTCAGCCATCCATGTACTTGCCTGGTCTTAAAGACATCGTCAAGAACGACCTTTAGAGGCCAAGGCTCCAGGAGATTGGCCGCGCCCTCGCCCATTACCGCAATGAGTCCGAGACTCAGGGCGCCCACATGGGGGCTCAAAAGCTGCCGGATGCTCAGCCGCTTTGGCTTGCTCCCCACCGCCCGCGGGAGCAATGCATTCTGTTTTGCTTTCTCGCCTTTGACCTCAGCCTGCGCCAAACCTAGGTGTCCTCCTCCGCGCTATCGTCTTATGATGCATTCCCAGAAGGAGAGACGAAGAGACACTATGGTGTGGCAATTCCGCTCGGCTTGAATACAGGAAATCCTGTACGAGCTCCGCAACGCCGGTTCCCTGACTTGACAGACAGGTGATAACGTAAGTGATAATAACTTTACCTCCCGCACCCGCGGGAAGTGAAAGACAAACGGGGAGGGCAGAAGAGCGTCCTCCTCCGTTTCCAATTTGCCTGAAAGTTTCCCGCTATCAGCTGTGTCGCCAATCCGTTGAGAAAGACCAGCTGATAACGCGCAGGATTCATTCAACTCCAGCAATAGCGCCGTTCAAAGCATTCATGTCTGCGCCCAGATTTTTGCCATCCGAGCCCACGTTATCGAACGGACTTGAGGCAAGAAGCTGATAATTGCCTCCGCTTGCATCGCTGAAACTCACGAATTCAACCGCGCCCGCGTCGATTGGAAAATAATTTCCCGCAGGCCATTTTGAAGGCGGATAAGCAGATGGGCTGGCAATAATGGCATTCTTAACAAAAGTGTAGCTGCTGAAGCACGTGGAGAGACTAGTGATTGGAATATCAGCATGAGCGCAGTCGTCCACTCCAGCAGCGGACCACACCGGGAACTCGCCCGCGAGCACCACGTTATTAGTGAACTGGAGGCCCCACATTTTCGGATTGCTTACTTTGTCCTCGACCGTAAGCAGGTGCTTTCCCGGGTCAGGAAAACCCGTGATGTGGTTTATGCGAATACTGTTAAGGACATTTGTGGGCCAGTCATTCAGGATGGAAATCAATGTGCCGCTCCCGTTCAGTTGCTTGGCGTCGACGCCATCCAGAGTCACGTCGTGGATGCTGTACCGCTCTCCTGCTGACGCCATTCCGCCGCCATCCGAAAGGACATTCGCCATCGAAATTCCGGCACCCGTATTAGTGATCTTGGTGTAGCGAATTGTCACGTCCGTGACTTGGCATAACGGGCAGACATTCGCGTTGCCAAGAAATTGATTTTTTGGGGTCAGAACAATGGAAAATCCGTTTTGACTGAAGCCGCCCCAATTATTTTCCAGTACATTTCCCTCAAACAGCACACGCTGCGCATTCTTGAGCTCGAAATGATTCTTTACGATAAAAGGATTCCCCGATGTTCCGCCCACATATCCAGGCGAGCCTAATTTCCAGATCATCGGCTTGAACATGTAATTGCGCCGGATTTCGATGTCTGCTGGCGTGGTCGTCGATGCAGACCCCCCGAACAGGACTACCTCCGCTGCGCCCTCCAGGAAATTGTTGACGATCTTAAATGGTCCATTCACGGAACTGCCGCTCCCGCCGCTGATGGCGTGCGCGTCGGTGCAAATCCCAGTCACGGATACACAATGAAAGTCAGTGAAAAAAGAATCAACGATCCCAAAGTAGGTGGTCCCGGAGAGCGTGACTCCGGTCGCAGTCTCATCCTGGCTTGTTCCATGCAGCCATGAACGGTCGATAACGATGTGATTCGCTATGCCCTGCGAACGCACGATGACTAGAGCCGTCATACTCGCTGTTCTTGCCGCCCTCGTGATCTCCAGGCCGATAAGGCGGTAATGATTTGCGCCAGGAGCCAAGCTGATAGGTCCAGAGGCGGCGGCATAGGAATAGGGATAAATGATCTTAGGCAGAACTCGCTGCGTGCTCGAACAATGAAACGACGGTCTCCCTGGAAGCGAGCTAACGCCGGCGTAGCACGGCGTGACGCGTGTGCCCTCAGGCGGCAGGCTGCCAAGGGCGCTGCTGCGGATGGTAATCCAGTGCTGGTTGTCACAGGCCTTCGCTGGCAGCGTGAATGAACCGCTGAAGGTTGCGCCGGCTTGCAACACAACTGTGTCCCCGCATTGCGCGCTGTTGAGAGCGGTCTGCAAGTTTTGTCCAGCCAATACTTGATGAACCTGTCCAGGCGAGGGAGTGCCTGAAATCGCGGTATAAAGGCACGATTTAGGAAGCTGCGCAGGGCCGTCTTGCGTGGCTCCGAACTTGGGCACACTACCAACGCCGCAGTAACGATTGTCTGACTGCGCCGTCGCAGTAGCAGCGAGAATGTTGAAGATGAGAAGTGTAATGAAGGCCAACAAAAAGATTCGAAATCGCACGGCTGGATCCTCCCCAAGGCTGATTTGTACGAAGCGGCGGCGCAAAGGAAACTGGATTTCTTAGTGCGCTTTGCAACGTTGTGAGAAATTGTTAACCGATTGAGCAGGATGCTAGAGCAGCATCATGAGGAAGGGCAAAATAGTTAGTTCAGATTCCAACTACGAGGAATAATAAGAGGTCTGATCGAATGGAGGCAGGGCCGCGAAATCCTTTAAGCGCACAAGACCCGAAGGCGCGGCGAGGGGGATATTTTCTCCGCGTTGGCCGCGGGGTTCAGCGAACTTGCAGCTAAATTCTTTTGAGCTCACTCGACGACATCCGCATCGAGCACCCGATCCTGCTCTAAATAATGCGAAACTGCGTATTGCGCCAAAAGTGGCGTCTGGAGCCGGATTTCGGCGCCGATCCATTCGCCTTTACCGTGCGGCGCATCGAGCGCGTGGTTGCAGCGTCCGCCGCTGCCGAACTGAGGACCAAAATCGGCGCTCTGGATTTCATCGAACTGCCGAAGCTTGCGCCAGGCTTCGTCGCCTACCGTGCCGGAAACATCGATTTTCAACTTCACCGTCGCCATCGCGTTGGCTCCTTCGTCGTCAAGAGCTAGTACTACAAAGAACACGAAGGTACACGAAGGGATCCCACAACTCATGCAGCAAACAGGTGATAGAGCATCACGTAAATCACAACCCCGGTCACTGAAACATACAGCCACAATGGATAGGTCCAGCGGGCAATTGCGCGATGGCGATCGAAGCGCTCGCGCAGCGCACGGCTTAAAGTGATGATCACCAGCGGCACAATTGCTGCCGCCAAAATCGTGTGCGAAATCAAGATCGTGAAGTATAGCGGGCGGGACCAGCCGTGTCCTTGAAATCGAACCGAACCCACGTGGGCGTGATAGTAGAGATAGGAAATCAGAAACAGGGAAGAAGTAATTACCGCCGTAATCATCACCGCGCGGTGGGCGGCCATCCGTCCGCGCCTGATGAGGTTATGGCCTGTGAGCAGCAGCACAGCGCTCGTCCCGTTCAAAGAAGCATTGATCACTGGGAAAATCGCATATTGAGGAGGGACCTGAATCATGCGGCGGGCTTGGTGGTGCGGCGATTTACCATCAGAAAGGACAGTCCAAACATCGCGCCTGCGAAAAGTATGAGCGTCGCCAGAGACGACGCCAGCGGGAATGCCTCCGAGGTCGCTGGATAGAGCAAACTGCGCAGTGCCTCAACCCCATAAGTCAGCGGATTGATGCGCATCAGAAGCCGAATCCATCCCGAAGCTCCCGCGAGCGGAAAGAGCGCGCCTGAGAGTAGCCAGATAGGAATCAGAAATAAATTGATAACCGCGTGAAAGCCTTGCGTCGAATCCATAGGCCACGCGATTGCGAAGCCAAGAGCGGTAAGCGCGAAGGAAACCAGAAAGACCGTGAGCGCGACCAGAAGAAAATCTCCAAGGCTTACGTGAACTCCGACCAAGGGAGCGAAGGCTAAAAAAATCAAGCCCTGAATCGCGGATAGAGTGGTTCCGCCCAGCACTTTGCCAAGGACTATCGCGGAGCGTGGCACGGGGGCAACCAGCACCGAGAGCAGAAATCCTTCTTTGCGATCTTCGATCACCGACATCATGGTGAAGATCGAAGTGAACAGCACGATCATGATCAGCGCGCCGGGATAGAAGTAATCGAGATAATGCTGCTGCCCGGCTGCATCGCCCGAGCGGAACGAACTGCCAAATCCCGATCCGATGACCAGCCAGAATACGACAGGCGAAGCGATGACGCCCACTACTCGCGTGCGCTGTCGATAGAAGCGCACCACTTCCCGCCACCATAGCGTGAAGGCGGGAAGTGAAACTCCGGTGAGAGGCGAAGATTGCGCGACCAAGGTTGCTGTTTGTGTTGCCATTGCGGTTTGTACTTTCTTGGGATCTTAATGCATCGTTTGCATCTCCGCGCTAAGAGCTTTTTAACCGCAAAGAGCGCCAAGATACGCGAAGTGCGCGGAGAAAGCCTTTTTCTGTTGTTCTTCTTTGCGATCTTAGCGGATCCTTCGCGGCCTTAGCGGTTGAGAGCTTTTTAAGCGCAGAGAGCGCCAAGGTACCGCAAAGTGCGCGGAGAAAACCTTTTTCTCTGCTGCTTCTTAGCGATCTTAGCGGATCCTTCGCGACCCTTGCGGTTAAGAGCTTTCAGCGGCAGAGGGAACCTACTTCGCGTTATCCTCCTCCGTCCAAAACCTATGCCCCGTGCGATGGATAAATACGTCCTCCAGGGTGGGCTTGCTCACCGACATGGATTGAATCTCGCCGGGAAAAGCCTCCGCCAGTTCTGCAATGAAGCGATGTCCGTTCTCCCGTTCTACGCGAATCTTGCTGCCGCGATCTTCGTTCCCGAGCGCAGTCGCGTTCACGCGAAAACGACTAGCGATGCGCGCCGCTAGTTCCTGCGCATCACGCGTGGCCTCAATCCAAATGACATCGCCGCCAATCTCCTGCTTCAGATCGGCAGGGGTGCCGAGCGCCACCAGCTTTCCTTCATTGAGAATTGCGAGCCGATCGCAACGTTCGGCTTCCTCCATCAAATGCGTAGTGACGATCACTGTGACTCGTTCTTCGTCACGAAGAATCTGAAGATACTGCCAAAGATCGCGCCTCGCGCCGGGATCGAGCCCGGTTGTAGGCTCATCCAGCAGCAACACAGACGGATGATGAAGTAACCCCTTGGCCAGTTCCAGCCGACGCTGCATTCCGCCGGAAAACGTCTCGGCTTTTTCCCGTGCGCGATCTGCCAACCCCACTCGCGCCAGCATTTCCGCAATGCGCGATTTCAAAGCTGCTCCGCGCAGCCCATATAGATGGCCTTGGTGCCGCAGATTCTCCGCCGCAGTTAGCTTCAGGTCGATGCTCTGCGCCTGAAATACAACGCCGATCCGGCGCCGCAAACCGTTGGGATCTCTGGCGGCATCGTGACCCATTATCAAAGCGCGTCCGCCACTTGGGATCATTAAGGTGGAGAGAATACGAAAGAGTGTGGTCTTGCCGCTGCCGTTTGGCCCCAGCAATCCGAAGAGCTCTGCGGGACACACATCGAAGGAGACTCCGTTCAGCGCAACGCGGTCCTCGTAACGGTGCACCAGGTCCTGAACAGAAATGACCGCAGAGGTGGGACGGGCTATCTCTTTTTCAATTGCGTCCAGAGTGTAGGTCGGAGCCTTGGAAGCCACACGATATTCTACAGCAGCCAGCGTCCTCGGCTTGAACGTGATCTGCCACTCATGCAGTTACCGGGTCTCGTGACCTGACCGGAATGCTCTCTTCAAATGCGATCGGCACATGGCGCCACACTTGAATCGCCAGCACAACAGCAGTTGCCAGCAGCAGCGCGCCGACTGCGACGTGCGCTACCGTCGAGATCACCATCGGTAGTTCGGGCTGAACCGCATCATGCCCCCAGGCAACGCGAGTGACAAAAGCGAGGAATCCAAGGCATAGCTGCGCGATCAGCAGGGCCAGCATGATCACTGCAGGGCGGCGAATCGCTTCGATCCTCGAATACAAAAACAAGGCGCGAATGGAGGTCCAGGTCAGAACCACCGCCACCATTGGCGCATTCACTACATGCGGCCACCAGCTCATCCCATGGTGGCGGAACATCGCGCCGACTATCAATTGCACGTAGAGTACGAAAATTGAAAGCAAAGTCAGCGTAATCAGGCTAGGCTTGCCAGCATCAGCCTCAACCCGCGGAACCTCTTCCACCCACCGCGGTCCCGTAAAGAGGGCGATACAAACAGCTATGCAAAAGAATGTCTGTGCCAGCGCAGCGTGGGCGGAAGAAATTGGCGGCGGAAGATAAAACAGCACCGTCAGACCACCCAGAATCCCCTGGGCAATTACCGTCCCCAAGGCGGCTATGCCCAGGTATTTCATCCAGCGCCGCCGCTCGGTGCGCCAGGTCCAGATCGCGATGATGATGGTCAGTAGTCCTACAAACTGCGCAATCATCCGGTGCGTGTGCTCAAACTTCACCCCGCCGACCAGGTGCGGAATTTTGTAGATGGATCCGAACGAAGTTGGCCAGTCAGGAACGGAAAGACCCGCATCGTTGCTGGTGACCAATGCCCCGGCGATTATGAGAACAAACGTCGAGCATGCCGTGAACACCGCGAACTTGTGATGCGCAGAGTTATAAGGAGTGGAAAGAGACTTCAAAGATACCCCTCGTAGGTCTTCCTGTAGCGCCGCCGTCCCGGCGGCTGTTCGGCGGGCGTCCCCCGCCCGCCGAAATGAACTGGTAGCGCGTTATGAACAGTTAGAAACTCAGGCGGGCGAGGGCGCCCGCCCCGCATTCTACTGCTTGAATGCTATGTCTACTGTCTTGCTGTCTTTTGCAGCCAGCGTGACTTTCTGCTCTTGCGCACCAAGTTTCTCTTGAACAAATGCCAGAGTATAGTCGCCCGGAGGCAAGCCCTTGATTTCGTATTTACCATCCGCTCCGGTAACCGCAAAAAACGGGCTTTTCACCACACTCATGTACATCTTCATCCACGGATGCTGGTTACACTTTACTGGCAGCATGATTTCTTCGCGGGCGAAACTCTTCTCCAGCGCTGCAGCCTTTGGAGGCTGCGACTCGTTCCACTCGCGGTTATCTTTCGGCGTGGGATGAATGTTGTGCGTAGTCGGATCATCGTTTTTAATTTCGATGTTCTGTCCCGTCATCACGCCCAGAACATGGGGGTGATACTGGCATCCTTTCTGATCGAGTGTGACGGGTTCTTTGGGAACATCAAATGTGCGATCTCCCAAGCCATCTTTCACGTAGACGAAGACGTTTGCCAATTTGCCGCTATCCGCCACGATCGTCTCTGACACGTTATTGCCCTTGCACGCCTGATCCTGGCTCATATCGATCTTCTGCGGCTTGGGAACCGCACCGCCGAAGGTTACCGTACCGCTCACGGTGGCCGCGGTCGCAGGATCAATGGGAGCGGAAGCGGTTTTCGCCTCCTTCGCCGGCGAGGTGGCTTGTTCCTCACTGGTATTCTCCTTTTTGCTACAACCTAAGAGCAGCGCTAACGCCAAAAAGCTGAGCAGTCCGCGCATCGCTGCCCATTTTTTCGTAGTCATGACGTCACCTTTCTTGTAAGTGTTATGCCCCATTCGCAACCTTATATTTTACCGCGATCCGCCGCTGATTGACCCAACGCCGGCCGCGGCTTGTTTCTGTTTGGTTCGCGCAGGAGTAGATGCGGTACTGCGTCCCGTAGCTGCCGCAACCCGACGTTGTTCCTCGGGAGTGAGCTGGAAAATGTAATCCGTCAGCAGCTTGCGATGATCCTTGTCGTATCCCTGAAACGATGGCGGCGTCGGGCCGGCGAAAACCCATTGCCCATTCTCCTGTTGCTTGAACAAGCCGGAGGGCATCGAGGTTCCCGGGCTGATGTTCTGCGGATCGGTAATCCAACGCTCAACCCAATCTGGCTTGAGCCGCTCTTTGGCAAGCAGGAAGTTGGGTGCGGTGGCGATCTTGTCATGCTGCGGATCGCCCGTGGCGTGGCACTTCAGGCAAGGCGCTGCAGCGGACGAAAACAGACTGCGCGCCATATCGGTTTCCTTCGCCGTGAGCGTCGGCAACTGCTCCGGAATATATGGCATGGGTTGCTGCGAGAGCGCCTGGAAAAAGCGCACCAACTTGCGCAGTTCGTTATCCGAGAATGAAAAGGTCGGCATGCGTACTTGCAGATAGGGCCGCACACCATTGCGATTTGTGTCGGTAGAGTTGAGCGCCGGATTCGATAAGAAACGCCGCAGCCACTCGGGATCGACGCGCGCGCCTTCGGTGAGCAACTTTGGCGGCAACTGTTCTTGCGCTTCCTGGTAGCGCTGCAATCCCATCAGCACAGTCTTCTGCCCGGGCATGAGCTGGTGGCATCCCATGCAGTTATATTTTGTGATGATCCACCAGCCTTCCTGAACATCCCGTCGCGCATCCGGCGGCTTGTACTGATAACTGGCGGGAAGGGAAGTCTCCTGGCTGCCGAGCAGGAACGTGGTGAGGTCGCGAATTTCATCTTTCGCGAGATGCACGTTCGGCATCCGCAGCTTTTCTTCTTCCGCTTTTATCTTGCCTTTGTCGTAAACGTTCGGCTCGGCAAGTTTGTGCTCGAAGAAACCCTTGTGGTCGTACCAAGAATGCTTCGCCGGCCCTTCTGGCAGCCGCTGCAAGTCTTCAGGGTCGGTGATCGGCTCTTTCCCGCCCCGCTGCGCGGTTTCGGTGAATAAGGCAAAATCGAGCCGCTCAATCGGCTTGCTTCCTTCCACCGTCAGGTCGGTCCCGATCCGTCCTTCATCTTCAAACCCGGAAATCTCATGGCAACCCGCGCAGCCGAAGTGACGAATCCATTTCTTGCCTGCATCTTTTAATTTGGGATCTTCCATAAAAGCGGCTTCGGTATAGGACGACGGCTCCTGTTTCTTCTGCGTGATCAGGTAGCTCGCAATGTCCTGCGCATCTTCAACGCTCAGCCGCAAACTGGGCATCACGGTCATGTTCTGGACTTGCAGTTCATGGCCGTCGTTCGGGCACTGGCTGTGTTGCAAATCAAACTGGTAGGGAAGACCTTTCTTGGCGTAATCCTCCGGACCGATGTCTTTTTTCTCATACGGACAATACGGCCGGGTGCGCTCGCGCGCGTTATGAATCCAGCGGACAAGATAATCGTAGTTCGCCTTTTCTCCCACCCGCGTCAGATTCGCCGCGAACGTTCCGCCCTGTTGTTGATCGCCTTCACCCATGGAATGGCACGCCAGGCACCCGCGTGATTCGAAGAGTTCTTTTCCATGCGCTGCATTGCCCGGCTTTTGCTTGGGTAATGGATCGTTCAGCCCTGACTGCCAAATGTATGCAGAAATCGCCTGTATTTGTTCCTCATTCAACCGGAAGTTTGGCATCTTCGTGGTCGGACGGAAGTCAGTCGGCTTTTTCAGCCAAACCGGAATCCAATTTTTGTTCAGCTTCAGCCGGACATCTTTCAAATTCGGCCCGATCTTCTTCATGTCCTGCATCAAGCTGTGCGACTGAAAATCGAGCTGCTGGATACGCCCATCAATCTTGCTATTGGACACGCGCAGCGCCACTGCTTTGTCATTCAGCCGGTTGGCTTCTTCGTTGCTTTGCGCTGCATCAGCCTGCTTCATCACGTCAGCAGCCTGCTTTGCGTTGTCTTTCTTGTCGGTCTCCATCTGCTTGAGCTGCTGGCTAATGGAATTCAGATCCTCAGGCTCCTTGTCGTACCCCTCATAGCGATGACACCCGTTGCAGCCACGCTGGCGGAAGAGAAACCGGCCATTATCAATGTGGCCTCCAACATCTCCGATGGTGGTAATCATGTCGGCTGCGTGACAGGTCTGGCATCCCGCTTCGACATTCTGCTTGGGAAACAGCGGCCAGAGCCAATGCTCGTAGTTTCCGTGAGCCTTCTCTACGCTAGTCGTGGCGCGGCCATTGCCCTGATGACATGGCGAGCAACCGAACTTATCCGGATCATGAACTTTCAGCAGCTCAGGCTCAGGATGACTTACAAACGCCTGCGCATACTCATCCGGCTTCTTCTGACCCTTCGGAGTCATTAGCGCGGCGGTGATCCTCACCGGCTCTCGCGCGCCCATGTGGCAGGATTCGCAGCGATCGACGATGTTTGCTTCGGCAACGTTGATCTGCTCAATTTTCGGATCCCATTCAGCCGTCTTCTTGCGCAAGCCGTCGATCTGCGTGGGCGTGAGATCGACCATGTGATCGGAGATGTACTGCGAGGCTTTCGTGCTGGCTTCAGTGACCGGCTTAAGCACATCGCCCAGTTCGGCGCTCAGTTTGGTGCGTTCCTCTTTGAGTGAGTTGTATTTTTCTTCGAGTTGCGGGAAGTTGTATTGCTCTCTATGCCCGTCCGGATACTCAACTGTGGATTTCTTCGCTTTGTATTTGGCGAGATCGTCCTGCTTGCTTTTCTTGCTCGATGTGCTGGTCTCGGTTTCAATTTCGTAGTTTAGGGCATTCGCATAAGCACGTCGATCGGTAAATACATTTTGAACCGCGATTATTTTTGCGTTTAGATCTGTGATTTGCTTCTGCAACTCATCGCGGCGCGGTTGCGCAGCTTTATAGGCCTGATCGGCGGCCTGCTGCAGCTGCTGGTACTCAGAATTCTGCTCGACTTGCTTCTCGGATTGCGCAGACTTCGACTTCGCCGTCTTCAGAAACGCGGTGTAGCGATCCTTCCATTCACTCTGGAACGCCTTCCAGGGGCGCTGTCCAAAGGCTTCGTCCCACAAAGCCCAGAACAGTGTCGCCATGAGAATGATCATGGCGATCACGTAATGCGCCGCGTAGGACTTCGTGACAATCGGGTCTTGCTCGGGGACAGGTTGCTCGGGCACCAAATCCTCCCAACTGATTTCCACTGCTCACGTAGGCCCGGACGTCCTCGTCCGGGCGGGCGGGTGAGGGCACCCGCCCCTACGCATTTATTGCCGGCTCACACGTTGAACCACGGCGTAATCCACACATACTTAATGTGAAACATGAGTCGCAACAGCATCTTGATCGGCAAGGCCACCATGGTCAGCAGAAAGAACTGCATGATGGAATACTGCAACAGGCTCATCCGCCGATAATCGTTAGGATTGTAGCGGCGGAACAGCGCGTGCAGCACGAATCCGCCGATGGCGAAATAGCCGCCAACCACAATTGCGCCGAAGATTCCTTTAGCTAAATTCGAAGTGATTCCAAAGATATCCGGCAAATCGCGGTTCACTTCGTAAATCAGGCGATTGTGATCCCACGTCTGCCCCGGCCAGAACCACTGCCATCCCGGTCCGCGAATGAAGGTTCCGATGATGATCATTGAGACCCACAGAACGATAAAACCGAACAGAAACGTCCCGATCGAAAATTTGCGCTGCTTCCAGGTGTAGTAACCACCGCCGAGCGGATTGGTATCAATGTAAGGAATCACCATCAGCCCGATGATGATCAGCGTCGGCATAACTACGCCCGCGATCCACGGATCGAAGTAAACCAGCATCTCCTGCAAACCGAGAAAGTACCACGGTGCTTTCGCGGGATTCATCGTCAGATTGGGGTTTGACGGCTCTTCTAACGGAGCATAGAGCGTGATAGACCAGACCATCAAAATAATCGTGACAATGATTGCGGCGAGGAATTCGATGCGCAGAAGAAACGGCCACACGTGTACTTCTTTTTGCCAGCCGGGGCGGAAGGGCCAGGTTTTGCGATGGTGAGTCTTTGCCATCGCCGGATTCGTCTCAAGTTCGCCGATGAGCCGGTCGTTGGCGCGCGCCTGCTTCCACGCGAGATAAATAAAGAAAGCCAGCAGTGGAATCATGCCGACAATTGGAACGTTGTCAGGCGCCGAAGCAATATCCCAAAGTTGTCGCCAATCCATAAAATCTCTCCGAGACTCACGTGGGGACGGGCGCCCTCGCCCGTCCGGTCGAGCGCAGCTCGACGGCAGCGCCGGCATCCTGCCAACTGTCGCGAGGGCATCCTGCCCTCGGAGCTACGCTACTTCCTTGGCTCTTTCACTTCCGACGCCAGCATCACTGGCGCCGGTCCGGAGATGCCACCGTCCTTTCGCACTCGCCAGAAATGCACAATCATCAGCACTGACGCGACGATCGGAATCCCGATACAGTGCCAAATATAAGATCGCAACAGGGCGTTTGCGTCCACGATCGAGCCGCCCAGCAATCCGAAGCGGACGTCGTTGTATGGCGTCATACCTAACTGCTTACCGAACGGTCCTTCATGCCCCAGGCCCGGTGTGGCACGAGCCATATTTGTGCCCACGGTCACCGCCCAGAATCCAAGCTGATCATCCGGCAATAGATAGCCGGTAAACGAAAGCAACAGCGTGAATACGAGCAGCAGCACTCCAATGTTCCAATTGAACTCACGGGGCTTCTTGTAGGATCCGGTCAGGAAAACGCGGAACATGTGCAGCCATACGGCAATCACCATCAGGTGCGCGGCCCAGCGATGCATGTTGCGCAGCAACTTACCGAAGGGCACATCGTGCTCAAGGTAGAGCACATCCCGAAATGCCTGAACCTTGCTGGGATGGTAATAAAACATCAGCAGCACGCCAGTCAGCGTAAGCACAATAAACAAGTAGAAGGTAATTCCGCCCATTCCCCACGTGTAGCTGTAGCGCACGGCATCTCGATTGATCTTCGCCGGATGGAGATGCAGGAACACATTCGACAGCACGCCCAGCGCGCGATTGCGCGGTGTGTCATCGTGCTTGTGGCGGAAGATCGAGGTGTAAACCTGGGTCTTGGTCGGGTCTTTGAGCAGATCTATCTGCTCTTTCGCCTTGGCGGGCATGTCCGTCTTGAGTGAGTGGACATCTTCCTTGACGCCCGCCTTCACCCGCTCGAGCAGCCCTACGCGGTTTCCGTTTTTCCCATTTCCATTTTCTTCAGGCATGTTGACCCTCTTCTCAGCTCACGTAGCGGCGGGTGTCCTCACCCGCCAGGTCGAGCGAAGCTCGAAAGTTCCGCTACACCGGCAGAAACGCTCCATCATCATTAAACTGACTTGGCTGACCCTTCGGCCACTGATAGAGCTTGGAAACATCCACTAGAATCTGCCCATCCGGTGCGATCTCGACATGCGCGCGATCCATTGGCCTTGGCGCTGGCCCTTCGAAGTTCACTCCCTCGCTGTCATACCCGCTGCCGTGGCACGGACACTTAAACTTGTTTTCGCTCGGCTTCCAGTCGGGCGTGCAGCCGAGATGTGTGCATCGCGCGTAAATAACGAACAGACGATCAGGCGTGCGGTCAACCCAAATACGATATTTTTGCTGCCATTTGGTATCTACCCCCAGCCCGTAGTCAGCGGCGTACCCGACTTTGAAACTTGTCGCCGGTTCGAACAACGTTCGTGGCAGGAAGAAGCGGAAGAAGGCGAGAAACCAGGCTGTAAGAAATGCCGCCACCGCTGTCCAGGCGAAGCGTCGGCGACCCCGATTGATTTCGCTATCTTCAGGACCGACTGCGGCCAAGCCGCCCGCGGCCGCGGCTTTGGAAGTTCCTACGGCGGGCGTACCGACGTATCTTGTCGATTCGCCCGCATGTGCCACTGAAGATGCCGCTGATGCTGCGGCTGCAACGGGACGAGCCGTCGGAGTTGCGGCAGGCTTAGCGGCAGGCGCTGGGGTAGAAGCTGCTGTTGCCGGCGCGGCAGGCTCCCCAAGCAGGACAGTAACTTCTGCATCTGTTAGCGCGGGGAGTCCTTTACGTCCACGGCGCGCCTGCTCCGCGGCGATCGCCGACTTGCTCCACTTCTTTCCGTCTGCAACCCACTTCGCAACTTCTTCGCTGATTACGCCACTTGCTGTGGGTGGAGGCAGTGGTGCCGCAGCCGCAACCGGAGCAGAAACCGCCGCCGGTGCTGTAGGCGCGGCGCTCGCGCCAGCACCATCGCCGCGCTCCCATGGCATAGGCTCGCCAGCTTTCAAAGCTTCAATATCAGCATCGCTAAGCAGCGGCAGACCCTTGCGCTGACGATAAGCCTGTTCCATCCCAATTACCGAATTGTTGAGCGCCTTCCGCGGTAACGGCGGAAGGTGCCCGAGGATGCCTTTAGATTCGTCTGCCATCCGTCCTTATCCCCTAGTTCTCATCTGCCCGCGAAGCTCACCGGGCAGCGTGCATCCGCTCTGCGTGATTCGATACTCAATCTACGGCAACCAACTGATCCGTTTCGTCGCTCACAGATTCAGAGAACGCACCGATCACCAAATCCGCCAGCGCTGCAATGAATCTTGGCGAATCGTTCAGACCCGCAGCCATTTCAAATCGTTCGATCCCCAACGCCTTCGCTTGCTCACGCGCTCCATGATCAATCTCGCCCAGAGTTTCCACGTGATCGGACACGAACGAGATCGGGATTACACATACCTCTTTCACATCTTGCGCTGCCAAGTCGCGCAAGGTGCTACGCAATGTGGGCTGTAGCCATTTGCTTGCGCCAACTTTGCTCTGATAGCAGAGCCGGTAGCGATTCCTCCATCGGCCGCGCTGCATCGCGAGTTCGACGGTTTCCTCGATCTGCTGCTGATAGGGATCGCCCCTCTCGACAGTCGCTACAGGTACACTGTGCGCGCTAAAAATCAACTCAGGCTTGTATGGATCGTCAAAACGCGCGAGCGCGTCATCAATTTTCTCTACCAGAGCTTCCTGGTAAAGTCCGTTGCGATAAAAGCTGTCGATGCAATAGACAGGCACATCATCGTGAAACAGCCGCCGCCACTCGTTCAGGCTGCTGCCGGTTGTCGTACTGGAATATTGGGGATAAAGCGGAAGCAGAACCACTTCGTCACAGTCTGCGGCATGCAATTGTTCAATTGCCTCGGCGGTAAACGGATGCCAGTAGCGCATCGCCACAAAACATCGCGCATCTATTCCCAAACCTGTGAGCTTCAGTTGCAAAGCTCTGGCCTGCTGCTCGGTGAAGCGCCGGATCGGCGATCCTCCGCCCAGCACAGAATAATGATGCTGAACTTTCTTGGCGCGGGTCGTGGAAATCAGCTTGGCGAGCGGTTTGCGGCCGATCCGGGCGAAGGGAAAATCAATAATGTCAGGATCGCAGAATAGATTAAAGAGAAAAGGTTCAATCGCTTCCAGCGTATCGGGCCCGCCGAGCTGGAAGAGTACTACACCCACTCGCCGTGTTGGCTTCACCATCCCCTGGGGTCCTTGAAGAAAAACGATGTTACTTAAAACCGCGAGACTTCGTCAAACGCGCGAGCGGTGTGGAAGAGCCTGCAACTCATTTCATAAAGGGGAAATGAGCGCAATCGCGATATTTCAATAGTTACCTTAAATCAGTGAATATACTTGGTAGGGATGAAGATCACGCCTGAGTTCGATGACGCCTCGGATTTCGTCACAAAGGTCGAGCAGGCGGTGAACGGGATTATTCGCCGCCATGCACCTGAAGCTATTTTCTTGATCAAGATCGATAACTTTTTTGGTTCGAAATGGCTGGGCTTTTCCGGCAAGTTCATGGGAGCCTTGGGTTCTTGGAACAAACCCTACGATAAGCCCGCAGACGACATCAGGATTCCCCCCTTCGTACCTAACAGGGTTGTGTCACAAAGGAGATTTGCCGCTCCCTCCTACGAAGAAATCGACTGTGGCGAGCCTATCCACAAACGCATCCCGAGCAGGCTTGCTCTGCGCCGTAAGGCTGCTGCTGATGAACCACGGGCGACCCTGGTCTGGTACAGCGGTGATTCTAAGGCGACTGGGCGAGGCGCGGTAATGGCCTACGTTTCAGTAGGTGACTCATACTGGCCGTGGTATGCCGCGTTGGAGACGGGAAAAACATGGCGCGTGACTGAAACGTGGGACATCAAGCGCGAAGACTGGTCGAGTCTCATGGAACTCGGATCGGGGGCCAATCCAAACGTGATCCAGGGCAAATGAGCGTAATCGCGATTTCACAACAATCGCGCTGGCTGTAAGCCTTCGCGCGATAGCCCAGTCCAGAAAAAAAACCACGGACAGATTGCGGTAGGCGAGGAGATTCGGCCGACGACCGTCGTGCTTTTCCAGAACTATCTGATGTAAACTGCCTGACCCTCCGCTAGCGAATCTGTAACGTGACCTGGGTCGAATGCACGAGGCTACCGCTCGTCCCGGTAATCGTAACGGTGTATGTGCCAGTCGCTACACCGGTCGTAGAAACTTTCATCGTCGAAGAACCCGAGCCCGCGACCGATGCAGGCGAGAACGTTGGATTCGGTCCTGCCCAGCTTCCGCTCAATTGCACGGTCCCTGTAAAGCCGCCGCTCGGCGTGATGGTTACGGTGTAGCTGGCGGTCTTGGCGTGCTTCACAGATACACTGCTTGGAGACGCAGAAATGGTGAAGTCTGCCGGTACGGCGTTAACCACCTGCGAAATGCCCGCCGAGGTACTGCCGGTGAAATTGGAATCCCCGCCGTACTGTGCAGTAATGGTGTGATTCCCGGCGGAAAGTGTCGAGGTAGACAACTTCGCCTGGCCATTGCTCAGGCTGGCGGTCCCCAGGTTGGT
>Ga0066705_10000025_pt1 | contig 23581 bp, 21 predicted proteins | sample GraSoiAngelo_154_FD_66506 | JGI IMG/M metagenome (GOLD analysis project Ga0066705, IMG submission 66506) | Grasslands soil microbial communities from the Angelo Coastal Reserve, California, USA - 14_1009_13_20cm | ecosystem: Environmental > Terrestrial > Soil > Grasslands | place: USA... | reverse complement strand
ATTCAGACCGAAGTGATTTGCGAACTGGGTTCTCGAACAGTGCGCGGGGTGACCTGGAACCTTAGCCAAGGCGGGATTCAGGTGGAAGCTGGCAACTTGCAGCCGGGCGCGGCCCTGCGATTGTCATTTCGCTTACCCGTTTCCGGTATAGACATCAAGGCGGACGGCGCAGTGGTATGGGCAGACCATCGGCGACAGGGAATCCGCTTCACCAAGATGAGCATACAGAATCAGCAGGCGATCCGAGACTTCATTGCGGCAGTAGAAAAATAGGCGTGCGATTTCCATTACTTGCCTTTGCCCGCTGCCCGTGTCCTGGTGTCCAATTGGCTCTCGCGCGATTGATCCGGAGAGGTGCTTGGCCCCTCTTGTTTAATCAGGAGGCGGTCGAGCTCTTGAGCAAGTGAACGTGCATTGACCGGTTTGGAGAGGTAGCCATTGAACCCTGAATTCAGGATCTTTTCCCGGTCGCCCTGCATGGCATACGCAGTGACCGCCAGTACCGGCAGTGTGGCTAAGCGAGGGTTCTCGCGGATCTTGCGCATGACGCCAAAACCGTCCATTACTGGCATGCCGATGTCGAGCAGCAGCAGGTCCGGTTGAGTCTGTTCAATCATGTGGAGCGCCGCTTGACCGTCACATGCTTCAACTACCGTGTAGCCTCGCGCTTCCAGAAGCTCGCGCAGCAGTTCCCGGTTGACGGCATTGTCTTCGGCGATAAGGACTTTACTCATGACTGCCCCGCAGATTTTGCCCGCTTGCGGCCTTGCACAACCCTGTCAACCTCGACAATAAGCTGTTGCGGCCAAGAGCCGCTCTTTTGAAACAAAGCCTGAGTTTCGCGACTGAGAAGGCCAATTTCCTCTGGGGTCAGGCTCTTGGCGGTCATCACCAGAATCGGTAATTCCTTCAGCGTCGCTTCTTCTCGTATATGGCGGATGACTTGAAAGCCATCCATGTCTGGCATCAGCAGATCAAGCAAAACTGCACTGACGAGTTTAGAAGAGAGCACTTCCAGAGCTCGCGCCCCGCTTTGCACGGCCTGAGTCTCGTATCCGGCTGGCCGCAGTGTTTCTTCCAGCATTTCCAGAGTCTTGGGATCATCGTCGACCAGCAAAATAGCCGCTTCATCGTCCGTGTGTGGCAGCACATGCTTGCGAATGGTTTCCAGAAGCACCGGTTTGCGAATCGGTTTAATGAGATAGTCCGCTGCCCCCAGAGCAAAGCCCACCTGTTTTTGGTCCACGATTGAAACGATAATGATGGGGATGTTTGCCGTCGCGGGGGTTTTTCTCAGGGCTACCAACGTTTCAAAGCCAGTACCGCCTGGCATCAATACATCTAAGGTGATTGCGTCTGGGCGTAATTGTTGAGCTTTACTGACGGCTTCAGCTCCCGACTCGGCCGTCGCAATCCGATATTCCGGATCCAGGTAGCTGGCCAAAAGTTCCCGGGCGGGGACCTCGTCGTCTACGACGAGGATAAGCGGTTTCCCCGAAGCCTTCGCAGCAACAGGCACACTTGTTGCTTCATGTTCTGGCTGGATTTTGGATACTTCGGATCCCGCGGGAAGGGTAAAGGTAAATCGGCTGCCCTTTCCTGGTTCGCTCTTCACTGAGATTTTTCCGCCTTGTTGTTCGACGAGACGCTTCGTGATCGCCAGCCCCAAACCCGTGCCTTCACTCCTGCTATCTGCGCTCCCGTCAATTTGCCGGAATTCCTCGAAAATAACCTTCTGGTCCTCGGCCCGGATGCCTATCCCCGTATCGGTTACCGATATGCAAACGAAGTCTCCATTTTCCAGGCAATCGATCTCGATACGCCCACCCTTCGGGGTGAACTTGACCGCGTTGCTGAGCAGGTTATAAAGAACTTGTTTGAAACGGACTCGATCGGCATAGACAGCCCGATCTGCTTTCAGAATTCGTTCAACCTGGATATTTTTCGCCATTGCCAATGGACGAATGGTGGAGAGCACCTCTGGTAAAGCATCCTTGACCTGGAAGTCTTCGCACCGAAAATCGAGTTGTCCGGCTTCGATTTTCGAGAGATCGAGAATGTCATTGATCAACTGCAACAAATGTGCTGATCCCTGCTTAATGTGATCAACGAAGCGCTTCTGCTTACTATTAAGCTCGCCAGGGATCCCGTCGGCCAAGAGGTCTGAAAAGCCCACAATTGCATTGAGTGGAGTTCGCAACTCATGACTCATGCTGGCGAGAAACTTGCTCTTGAGCTTTGTGGCGTGTTCAACCTCGCGGTTGCGAAGCTCCAGCTCTTGATTGCTAGCAGCCAAGCGTTCAGTGAATTTGCGCTTTTCCTGTTCGTCGCGCTTTCTCTGGGTGACGTCGACCGCGACCACAACTTCCGCAGGCCGGCCTCGAAAGTTCAAAGCGTAAGATGTGATCTCCACATCGACGATGGCTCCGTCTTTTCGTTGATGCCGCCAGATGCCAACATTCTCGTTTCCGTCTCGGATGCTGCCGACATTTTCGAGCAGGGCAGGAACATCTTCAGCCGGGCGAATGTCTTTGATCGTCATCGCCAGGAATTCCGTGCTTGAGTACCCGTATTTGCGAACTGCGGCATCATTTACTGCAAGAAATCGCAGTGTCTCTCGATCGTAGACCCAGGTCGGATGTGGATTGTTGTCGAACAATTTGCGGTGCCGCTCTTCGCTCTCCTGTAACAACTCCTCTGCCCGCCTATGCTCGGTAATGTCTCTGGTGATCTTGGAAAATCCACGCAGCTTGCCAGTCTCGTCGGTCAGGGCCGTGATGACGACATTGGCCCAAAATCGTGATCCGTCTTTCCTTATCCGCCAGCCTTCCTCTTCGTAGCGGCCTTCGGTGATGGCCGTTCGAAGCTCGCGCTCTGGTTTGCCCACTTGCACGTCTTCGGGAGGATAGAAACAGGAAAAATGCCGACCTAGAATTTCGTTGGCCTTATAGCCTTTGATGCGTTCTGCCCCCTGGTTCCAGCTGGCAACCTGTCCGGCGGGATCAAGCATAAAAATGGCGTAATCCCTAACGCCGTTTACCAGTAGGCGAAAACGCTCCTCACTCTCCCGCAGCTCCGCTTCGGCGCGCTTCCGCTCCGTGATGTCACGTGCTACGGCATAAATCAGTTTTTGCTCCGGCACGGAGACGGCATTCCACAACAGCCATTTGTAACAACCGTCTTTGCACAAATAGCGGTTCTCAAATGCGAAAGTGACCTCCCGTTTCTCAAGGCGGGTAGCCTCAGCCACCGTCTTCTGACGATCGTCCGGATGTATGAACTCCAAATAGGGCTTGGCAAGGAGTTCTTTGGTAGTGAAGCCCAGGGTCTTCTCAAAGGAGGGGTTTAGGCTCGTGAAGAATCCGTCAAACCCAGCAACACAAAACATGTCAACCGACAGGTTGATAAATCGACTGCCAGTTTCGAGTTGTGAATAGAGCCGGCCCATGAACGCGCTCACGCCCAAGCCGACCGCAAAGAATGCGAACCCAAGCAACCACACACGTCGCTGTATGACCCAAATTACCTCGTGCAAGGCAGCTAACGGCTTGAGCACCTCGCCCACGGAATAGGCAAAAAAAACGATCGGTAGGACCATCAACAACATTAACAACGGGTAGAGACGCCAAGGGCTTTTTGAAACCCATATCCCAACTCCGAGTGGCGTTATCCGTGCGGCCCTCATCGTGTGTCAGCTCCGATCACCATATTTGGTTCGCGATTTCAGGTCCGACCTTTCCCGTCCTGTTCCTATCGACCCTGGGGTTCGCGCATCTCTAGCGCCCAGCGGCTGCGCCTCGAGATAAGAATTCTGCCGTACCGCTCCTAACCAGCCGCTCGAATTGGTCAAAAATCTGCGCATCCCACCAGCCTTTGGCGACTTCTTGTTTCATGGTTTGCAACGCATCGGTGATGGAAAGAGCATTCTTATATGGCCTGTCGGTAGTCAGCGCATCATAAACATCGACGATCTGCAGCACCCTGGCGGTAACGGGGATTGTCTCCCCACGAAGTCCATCGGGATAACCCGAGCCGTCCCATCTTTCGTGATGATGTCGGATGATCGGAAGCACCAAACGAAACGATTTCAAGGGCGCGCAGATGCGCTCACCCACGGCGGGATGTTCCCGGATAAGTTTCCACTCCTCTTCGGTCAGGCTGCCGGGCTTCAAGAGAATCGCGTCAGGCACGGCAATCTTCCCAACGTCATGCACTACGCCGGCCCGACGAAGTGCGATGAGCTGCTCCTCCGAGAGACCGAGATGCTCGCCCAAGCGAGCCGAATACTCCGCCAAGCGCTCACAATGACCGTGTGTATAGGGGTCTTTGCCTTCGATGCTTCGCGCCAGCGAAAAGAGGACTGACTCTGCCCGCTCCAGTTCGTCCGTGCGATGCTTAAGCTTTAAAAGCGATCGCACGCGGGCCAGCAGTTCGGTGCGATCCACCGGGCGGCTCAAGAAATCATCCGCACCCGCTTTGATACCTTCTAGCCGGTCCTGTTTGTCCGATAAGGCCGTGATCAAAATCACGGGTATTAAATACGTGCCGGGGTCGCCCTTGATTTTCTCACACACCTCAAATCCGTTCAGATGCGGCATCATCACGTCCAGAAGCACCAAGTCGACTGGGGTTCTGGTCAATTGTTCCAGAACAGCTGCTCCGTCTGACACCGAGTGGACTGTGAATCCCTCAATTGTGAGGAGTTCCTGTAAGAGCTCGCGATTTGAAGGTTGGTCATCGGCAACCAAAATAGTTCCCGTTATGGGCTGATGGGACTGCTGTAACATCTTTAACCACTTATACGGAAATCGATGGTGTAAGCGTGGCATGGAAATGTGGGAAAGAGCTAGTTACTGAAGTTACGATTTACAAGGGCAGGTGTGGGTCCTTATGCCTGCTGATAAGGGGTGATATCACGACCTCAGGCGTATCGCAGGAGCGAATACATATGGAACCGACTTGGTCGTTAACTGCCTGAGTGGCGAAATCTTGTCGCATTAGGCATCGGTACTGACTTACTCCGTAGTGTTTACCGTTAATAGAACCGACGCATAGGGACAATACTCAGTCAATATGCACGTCGCCCGATCCGGTGTGGACGGTCAGCAGTGGCCCGCCGCCGTGGACTTTGCCATGGACTGCTCTCTGCTCGTGGCGCACGTCCCCTTGCAAAGTCATCGTCACAGGATGATCGACAACTACTCGGCCGGAGCCGGTGGAGGCGCCCAGATCGAAAGCCGCCTCCTGAGGCAGACGAAGCTCGACGTTGCCCGATCCCGTCTTCACATCCCAGTCGCCCTTTTGCGCACCGTCAACGCGGATATCACCACTTCCGGCCTCGGCTCGCATGGACCCATTGACCTGATGCAATTCGATGTTCCCTGAGCCGGTATGAACGCGAACATCACCGCTGCCTTTCGCTTCAACGCGAATGTCACCGCTGCCAGCCTCCGCGTTGAGCGGGCCGGATACGTCACGGCCTTCCACATTACCAGAGCCAGTGTGGACGTGAATGTCGCCGCTTACGTCTTTGAGCCGCATATCGCCCGAACCGCTTTCGAGATCAAGTTTCGATCGTAGGCCTTCGATCTGTTGGTTGCCTGACCCACTGCGCGCGCGCACAGCAGTATCCACTGGAACCGTGATGTCGTAATCGATCGAAATATTGCGCATGTTTACATAGTCGATATGAATAATGTTGCCGTTCTGCCGAATGGGCGGATTCTTTTCTATCTCATTCACATCGCTTTGCCGGCTTCCCTCGAACCACCTGTCACCCACGTGAATCTTTCCGCTCACAGACACCGTTCCGGCGGAACCGTTATGTACGCTGATGTCACCGGAACGGGTTAGCACCTCGAGATCAACCGGCCCGCTAACCTGAAATGTGCGCTGGAACGATCCCTGGACCGAAGCCGCAGCCAGCGATGCAATTGCAAGAAGGCCGAGTAGCGAAGCGACGAATCTTCCGTGGGCTAGGGACATGAATGCCTCCAGGTTTGTTAAAGCGATTTGTTAAACAGCGCAGGCAAGTACAACTTACTGCAGCACTACCTGATCGTTTTCTTTGAGCCCGCTGAGCAGTTCGGTCTTGGCGCCATTCGAGATCCCGATATTTACGGCAACCTTCCGCTTTCCGTCCTTGGCATGCGGGTCCGGCACTTCCACCGACGCCTTTTTGTCTTTGTCATAAATAATCGAGCCTTCGGGAATCTGCAGCACGTTCTTGTGCTCTTCCAGAATAATTTCGGCATTGGCGGTCATCTCTGCTTTCAATTCTCCGCCGGGGTTATTAATCGAAACTCGAACTTCAAAGGTGGTGACATTATCTTTCTCCACGCCCATGGGAGAGATCTTTGTGACTTTGCCGTTGAAAGTCTTGTCCTTGAACGATTCAACTTTGATTCGCGCCGGCTGGCCCAGATAAACCTTCCCGATATCGCTCTCATCCACCTTGCCTTTGACGTAAACCTCGCTGGTGTCGCCGAGGGTCATAACCAGAGTGGCTGAGGAGCCGAGTACGAGGATAGAACTGACTGCGTCACCCATCTCCACATCGCGCGAGAGCACGATTCCATCAATAGGCGATTCGATGTCGGTATAGCCGAGCTGCTCTTCAAGCTGCTTCAAATTGGCACGATCACGAACTACTTCAGCTTCTGACTGCGCGATCTTGGCCTTCAGAACTGTAATTTGAGCTTTCGCGACGTTCTGCTTGTTCAAAGCCAACTCGTAGTTTTTCTGAGCGTCTTCAAGCGTAGAGGTTGAAACAACGCCTTCTTTCGCCATTCCGATGGCGCGATCGTAGGCGCGTTTCAGCAACGGGACATCAGGGCCTTCGGCGTCCACTTTGGCGCGTTCGTAGTCAGCTTCGGCGCTCTTGAGATTCGCATCCGCCGCAGCCAGGGCGGCGGTCGATTGATCCACCTGCGCCCGGATCTCTTCTTTATCCAACTGGGCCAGCAGTTGTCCCTTTTTCACTCGGTCGCCATATTCAACATAAAGTTTTTTTACAATACCGCTGGCCTTCGACTTCACTTCGACCTTCGTGATGGGCTCGACTTTGCCGGTAGCAACTACGCTCTTGGCCAAGTCGTCCCGTGTGACCTTGGCGAGCTTGGAGTCTTCAATCTTGGTTCCGCCGCGAGTGAACGCGTACAGTCCCAGCGCTCCTAACAAGACGACGCCAACAACCACGCTGATAATAATGATCCGTTTGCGGCGCTTCTTCTTGCCATTGCCATTCCCGCTCACAACGTCCTCCTGCGGTGGATACTTTCTTTTCGGCTCTGATGATGGTTACGAAAGCGGAACGCGATTAGTTCCTCAAATTGCTACCAACTTTTTGCAACCATCATGGCTACCGCCCTTGCGTTAGACCCGGGAAGCGCAAAATGGGAAGCAGCGAATCTTGATTTAAACCTGCGAGGTACACCAAATCTGGCCGGAACTGCGGAACCCCAACTCCATGCTTACCGCTAAATCCTACAACAGCTTAGGTCCAATGTGCCGGTCTAGGTACGACGGCAGTGTTAAAATTGGGTCTTCATGATAGCTTTTGTGCTGCTGCGGGTGTTCCTCATCCTGCTGCTGGTGGCAGCCAATGCCTTCTTCGCCGCCGCCGAATTTGCCCTGGTGAGCGTGCGCGATACGCGGATTCAGCAGCTCATCGAGGCCCGCCGCATCGGTGCGCGCATCGTCCAAAAGCTGCACCGGAATCTGGACGAGGTTGTCAACGGCGTCCAGTTGGGAATCACCATCGTCAGCCTGACGCTCGGCTGGATTGGTGAACCGATGGTCGCCCGTCTGGTTGAGAGCTTCCGTTTCGTTCACGAAGTTCCGCACGCCGCGGTTTATGCCCACACCATCGCCATAGTAATTGCCTTCAGCCTGATTACCTGCCTGCATGTAATTCTTGGAGAATTGGTTCCTAAGTCATTGGCATTGCAGCGGGCTGAGCAGCTCGCGCTCGCAGTCGCAGCTCCCATGGATGTTTTCCTCACCCTAACCCGGCCGCTGCTTTTTTTGATGAGCCGGGCAGCCGGATCTGTGCTGCGGGTTTTTGGCTCACGCAAACTGCGGCAAGGACCGATCCATTCGCCGGATGAGCTAAAGCTGATTGTGACGGCTAGCCGGCAATTTGGGCAGATTCCGCATTTTCAAGAAGAGATGATCCACAACGCGCTCGAGCTGGAGAACATCACCGTGCGCGAGGTGATGGTGGCGCGGCCAGACATATTTTCACTTCCTGGCGATTTGACCTTGGACGAGGCTCTCGGCCGCGTGGTCGAAGAACAGCATTCCCGCATTCCTGTCTACGATCCCAAAAGCGGCCCCGAGCACATTATCGGCGTACTTTACGCCAAGGACTTGATGCGCTGGACGCGCCTGCGGCTCACGGCCAGCCCACTGCAGCCAATGGCCGCGCGCATCCCCGTGATGAGGATCAGCCAGATCATGCACGACGTGCTGGTGGTGCCAGAGACGAAGCCTCTAACCGAGTTGCTCGACGAATTCAAAGAACGCAAACGGCACCTGGCGGTGGTCGTGGATGAGTTTGGTTCCACCGCGGGCGTAATCACGGTCGAAGACATTCTGGAGCAATTAGTCGGTGAAATCGAAGACGAATTCGATGTACCTCCTCCACAGCAGCCGATGGTCGAAGGCAAAATCGCCGTCGTGCTGGAGGGTTCCGTGAGCATCCGCGATCTCGAATCGCAGTACCAACTTTCTCTGCCGCGCGATTCAGGATTTGAAACGCTGGCAGGCTTCGTGCTGGCCCGCTTGCAGAAAATCCCGCGTATAGGGGAGGGCTTCGATTATGACGGCCATCGATACACCGTTGAAGAAATGGAAGGCCACCGCATCGCCCGAGTAAAGATCGAGAAGCTGGAGCCGGCGCAGGTAGCTCAAGCGGGAGATTGACCGAGCGGAGTCGGAAGGTTTGTTTTGGGAAGGGCACTTTAGTCGTGCCGATGAGTCCTTTCCTTCTCTAACGACGCTGCCCGGTGTCAAGCAGATTCGGGCAACACTACTGCGTCGGCACGGAAAGTCGCGCCATTTCGCTCTATCAGAAAAGGTTTCGCCGACCAAGGCTCGTGCTCTCAAATCCGGCAGCGGACGCAAGGTCTCGCTACCCATCTCTTCGGTTCGTGCTCCCATGATTTGTGCTTCAAACTCCCCGCCCCGGTGGGGAGGCAGGCTGCCCACTCAAGCGGCCGATCTAGCTTTCGACCACAGAATGACTCGGGCTCACCTGCACCACGGCCTTACACAGTTGCGCGTACGTCCAGTCCTCGCGCAACATCAGGTACAACCTCACCGCCAGCTTGCGCGCCACCGCCACTTTGGCCAGGGCGCGATGTTTGCGCACCGCCAGCCGGCGATAGAAACGTCCCAACTGCGGGTCCTGGCGCGCCGCCGATTGCCCGGCTTCCACCAGCAAGAAACGCAGAAACGAACTGCCCTGTTTGCTGATGTGTCCCAGCCGCTGCCCTCCGCCGCTGGAATGTTCGCGGGGAATCAGCCCGAAGTAGCTAGCCACTTCTTTGCCGCCCCGGAAGCGCTCCGCCGGTCCCAGCGTCAGCACCATGGCCAACGGCGTCACCGGACCCACTCCCGGATGGGTCATCAGCCGCATCGCCGCCGGCCGCTGCCGCACTTCCGCTTCCACTTGCTGGTTCAGTTGCGCGATTTCGCTCTCCGACTGATCCAGCTCATGCAGCAGTTGCTGGCGCCGCTGGGCCGCGTAGGGCAACAACTCCAGCTGCTCCAACTCGGCCCGTCCGGCCTGCGCCCACAGCTTCCGCTTCTTCTGCACTCCCTGGCTCAGGGCCATGGCCTGCAGTTGATTCTTGATTCGGGTTCGCGCCTGCACTTGCTTGTGGCGATGCACCAGCAACTGCCGCACATCCCGCTCCTCCAAGCTCGGCACCCAGATCCGCGGAAACCGTTCCTGCCGCAACAGATCCAGCACCTGCTCGGCGTCCCGCCGGTCCGTCTTCTGTTTCCGCACCACCGAAGCCCGGATCGCCCCGGCATCGCCCAGCCACAGTTCGTGCCCGCACTCGGCCAGTAAGCGCTCGAACCACGGATAGTGCCCGCACGCTTCCATCCCCACCCGCACCTTTTGTCCGATCAGCGAGCGGTAGAACTGCTCGGCTTCTTCCCGGTGCTGCAGCCGTTTCTCTTGAACCTCTCCGCTTTGATTGTCAAAGATCGCGACCTGCTGAAAACTCGGATGAAAATCACAACCTATAATCAGCATTGACGTTGGCTCCTTCTCGAGCCTTGGTCTGTTCATCGCAACCAATCTACTCGCACCTGCGAGCCAACGTCGTTATGCAATCAAGCAGGCTTCAGCCCGCGAGGAATCTGTTTTCCCGAGTTTTCCGCAGCTTCCTAAAGGTACTTCCTCTGTGATCCTCTGTGCCCCCTGTGGTTAAATTGCTTGCGATCGCATGCTCCGCTACCTCTCGCTTCGCGTGCTGTACACGCTTCCCGCCGTGTGGCTTGTCGTCTCGATCGTTTTCCTCCTGATTCATCTCGTGCCCGGCGATCCGATCCTGCAAATGCTGGGCGAAGGCGCTCCGTTGGCCGACGTGGAAGCCACACGCCATGCCTACGGCCTCGACCTTCCGCTTGGCGAACAATACCTACACTACTGGAAAGGCGTGCTGCGCGGCGATCTGGGGCCATCGTTGCGCTTCAACCAGAGTGTGAGCAGCATGATCGCGCAGCGGTATCCGTATACGTTGGAGTTGACGCTTGCGTCATTGCTAGTGGCAGTTACGCTCTCCGTTCCGGCCGGAGTGTGTTCGGCGCAGCGGCCCAACCGCTGGGATGACCGGCTGCTAAGCGTTGTCAGTCTTTTTGGATTGTCCTTTCCTAACTTCGCTCTTGGCCCCATCTTGATTCTCTTCTTCGCGATTAAGCTGGGGTTGCTGCCGGTTTCGGGTTCGGGAACCATCGCTCACCTGGTGCTTCCGGCAATCACCATGGGAGGCGCGCTGGCCGCGATTCTCACCCGCATGGTGCGAACCTCGATGCTGGAGGAGTTGGGTCACGACTACATCCGCACCGCTCGCGCCAAAGGGTTGTCAGAGCGAACTGTGGTCTACCGTCATGCCCTACGCAATGCCATGATTCCCATTATCACCGTGCTCGGCCTGCAATTCGGCGCGCTGCTCGCGGGCGCCATCGTGACTGAGACCATTTTTTCTTGGCCGGGCATTGGACGGTTGACAATTCAGGCGATTTCCAATCGTGATTACTACTTAGTTCAGGGATGCATCCTGGCGATCGGACTAACCTACATCGCCGTAAACTTCCTAACTGATTTGCTGTACTCGGCAGTGAATCCGAGGATTAGGCAATAGCAAAGGTGATCTTTTAAGCATAATCGATGCTCTTGACGGTATATACAATTAATGTATATTGTATATATGCAAAAAAGATTGAGGCTTTGCAGATGGCTGTGACAATGACATCGATCCGGCTGGATACTCACCTGGCGGACGAGGCAGTGAAAGTTCTCGGCGTGAAGTCCCGTACCGAGGCCGTTCACGTGGCTCTCCGCGAAATTGTCGCGCTTAAGCGTTTCAAAAAGTTGATGAAGAGAAATGCTGGGAAGCTTTCGTTCGCAGGTCACGGTGAGTGACGTTGTTATTTTCGACACATCGGTCCTTATCGATGATCTGCGCACCGGGCGTCATCAACAGAAAATCCAATCAATCACTGGCCTTATCCGGACTTCTTCCGTAGTTCTGGCAGAGCTGTGGCGTGGGGTCACGAAGCCGGCGGAACGGGAGTTCTTGCGGACGCTGGGAAGAAACCATCCGATCCTGGCTCCCACAGAAAAGAATTGGCTGGAATCCGGCCAGATACTTGGAGAAATTCGAGCAGAGAGAGGTTTTATGCCGGACAAGCTTCGCGACTTACATTTCGATGTGCTGATCGCGCTCACCGCGCGTTCTCACGGCGCCCGCTTGATCGCGTCCAACCGCGCCGATTTTGAAATGATTCACAGTCATCGGAAATTCCGTCTTGAGGTTTGGTGACGGCGGTTTAATATGTCCCCGTATCTCCGAACAGAATAGACCGACTTACTGTATTCCACCGTCAGTAGGGGCGTGTTCTCAGAACGACGGAAAACGGTGGAAGCGGATCGAAAAGGGGACTTCATGTATCGCAGAGATTTTCTGGTACGCACTGGGCAGGCAATTGGAGCCGTCGCCCTCGCATCCGCTCTTCGCACCGCAGAGGCCCTTGCCAGCAAACAGTCTGCTTCCGATTCTCCGAACTGGGAAGAAGTTCGCCGCAACTTTAATCTGGCGCCTGACCTGATCCACATGTCAGGATTTTTTCTTGCCTCGCATCCCAAAGCGGTTCGTGACGCGATCGAGGCTCACCGGCTTGCTCTCGATGCCAATCCCATCGAGTACTGGTTCGCGAACACTGTGAAGTCAGAAGCTGCCGTGGCAGCGGCCGCCGCTCACTACCTTGGCGTTGACCCTGCCGACATCGCTCTCACCGACAGCACTACGATGGGACTGGGCTTGCTCTACAGCGGCCTCAAGTTGCGTGCGAACCAGGAGATTCTCACCACTACACACGACCACTACTCCACTGAGACTTCGCTGCGCTTGCGCGCTGAGCGGACCGGAGCTTCAGTGCATAAAATTTCGCTATACCGCGACGCAGCGGCGAAGTCCCTTGACGAGATCGTTGGCAATGTCACGAAGTCCATCACACCGCAAACCCGTGTGCTGGCAGTGACCTGGGTCCACTCCTGCACTGGAGTGAAATTGCCGCTCCGCGCCATTGCCGATGCGCTCAAGCCCATCAACGCCGATCGCGCTGAGCAGGATCGCGTGCTGCTGTGTGTAGATGGAGTCCACGGTCTCGGCGTGGATGGCACCGAACTGCCCGACCTGGGCTGCGACTTCTTTATTGCCGGATGTCACAAATGGATGTTTGGACCGCGCGGCACCGGTTTGGTCTGGGGCACGCCCACGGCGTGGTCCGCCGCCACCGCGACCATTCCCACCTTCGACGATGCCAATTACGAAATGTGGATGGAACTTCGCCCCAAGGCACCCATTCCCATCGGAGCTTGGATGTCCCCTGGCGGCTTCCATTCCTTCGAACATCGCTGGGCCCTGGACCGCGCCTTCCAGTTCCACCAAAGCATCGGCAAGCCGCGCGTTGCGGAAAGAATTCATTCCCTCAATCGCCAGCTCAAAGAGGGGCTGGCCAAAATGTCCAACATTAAGCTCTATACACCGATGGAACATGAGCTCTCGGCCGGAATCGTTTGTTTTGACGTCCAGGGCATGCAGGCGCAGCAAGTCGTCGACCAACTCAGGAAGAAAAAAATCATCGCCAGCGTGACTCCTTATAAAATGCAGTATGCGCGGCTTTCGCCGGGATTACTCAATTCACCGCCGGAGGTCGATGCAGTGTTGGCGGCGATACGCGAGCTGCGAGCCTGAGGCTCACGGTGTCTACGGCCGCCATCTCGCTGCGCCGCGCTGCAGGCCACAACCCGCTTGCGGCGACAGGAATGGTTTTGGTCGCAATCTTCGTGATCTTCGCTCTGTTCGCTCCTTGGATCGCCCCGCAAGATCCCGCCCACATCGATCTTCCAACGCGCCTGTCTCGGCCCTCGTTCTCGCACTGGTTCGGCACAGACGAACTAGGCCGCGACATTCTGTCTCGGGTCGTATACGGTTCTCGCATCTCTATGCTCGTGGGCAGCAGCGTGGTTGCCGTCTCACTTGCGCTTGGGCTGATCATCGGCTCGATCGCCGGTTACTATGGCGGTCGCCTGGACCGCTTCGTCAACATTGTCGTGATGAACGCATTCCTCTCGTTTCCTGGGATTCTGATTGCTATTGCATTCGTGGCCTTCCGAGGACCGGGAATCTTCAATTTGGTATTAGCGCTGTCTCTCGGCGGATGGGTTGGCTATGCGAGGCTTGTGCGAGCGCAGGTATTGGCCGCCCGCGAACGCGAATTTGTGGAAGCGGCAAGAGCACTCGGCGCAAGCGATCTGCGTGTAATCGTCCGGCACATTTTGCCCAACATTATTCAGCCAGTGGTTGTGCAGGCAGCGATTGGCATGGCTGGCGCCATTCTCGCTGAAGCGACTATGAGCTTCCTCGGACTGGGCGTCCCTCCGCCCACCGCTAGTTGGGGCGCCATGCTCAACGACGGCCGCGCGCACCTGTTCGACGCGCCGCACCTCGTCATTTTTCCCGCTCTCGCTGTTATGCTGGCGGTATTGTCATTCAACTTTATCGGCGACGCGCTTCGCGACTACCTCGATCCGCGCTCACGCATCGCGGTAGGCTTGTAGTTCCAAGCTAATTTGCGAAATGTTCTGGCATAGCCGCGCAGTTTGCATGGAGAAAAAAAGGCAGATCCCCCGCTTCATTCGCGATGACAGTACAATTTGTTTTCAGAAATACTTACTATGATCCGTGTTCATCCGCGCAAATCCGTGGCCAAGAAGTTTTTCTGCCGGCTGAAAGTTAACGACTGACCGCTTAGTGACAGCAGCTAAAATCTTAGGAGCTGAATGCGCCCAAAACCTCTCGTCCTCGTCATCCTCGATGGCTGGGGATACCGTGCCGAAACCAAAGCTAACGCCATCGCGCTGGCCCGCAAACCCAATTACGACCGCCTGCTCCGCGAATATCCGAATACCCTGATTCATACCAGCGGCAAGTACGTCGGCCTGCCTGATGGGCAAATGGGCAACAGCGAAGTCGGCCATCTCAACATAGGCGCCGGACGCATCGTGCACATGGACATCACCCGCATCGATCTGATGATCCAGAACGGCGAGTTCTTCCAGCACCCTGTCTTGCTCGCCGCTATGAAGCACGCACGTCCTGGTGGCCGCCGCCTGCACATCTTCGGGCTCGTCTCCGACGGCGGCGTTCACTCGCACATCAATCATCTTTATGCGCTCTTGAAAATGGCCAAGCAGCAAGGTGTTGATCGCGTCCTCGTTCATGCTTTCATGGACGGCCGCGATACGCTCCCCACCAGCGGTGCTGGATATCTCGAGCAGCTCCAGCAGAAGATGCGCGAGTACAACTGCGGCAAAATCGCCTCGGTCAGCGGCCGCTATTACGCCATGGATCGAGATCGCCGCTGGGAGCGCATTGCTAAATCGTTCAATGTGATGGTCCACGGAAATGGCGAAGCCGGCAAATATGCGGACGCCGTGCAGGGCGTGAAAGACTCTTACAACAAGGGCGTGACCGACGAATTCATCATGCCCTTCGTCTGCGTGGACTCAAAGAGTACGGGCGAGGACGCCCGCGCCTCCACCATTCATGATGAAGACTCCTGCATCTGCTTTAATTTCCGGGCCGACCGCGTTCGCCAAATCACCCGCGCCCTCGCCCGCAACAGCGGCCTCAACGAGCAGCAGGGAAGGGACCTCCCCGGCGCCGACGATCTTGATGCCGCCCTCCCTCGCGACCGCACGCCCAAGAATCTTCACTACGTCTGCATGACTCGCTACGACAAAAAATTCTCACTACCAGTCGTGATCCCTCCCGAGTCGCTGCAAAATATTCTTGCCAACGTAATGGCCGAGCTTAATCTCCGCAATCTGCGTGTCGCAGAGACAGAAAAATATGCCCACGTAACGTATTTCTTCAACGGTGGCGTCGAACAGCCATTTCCGGGCGAAGAGCGGATTCTCGTGCCTTCACCGAAAGTGGCCACTTATGATCTGAAGCCGGAAATGAGCGCCGAGGGAATTGCCGATACTGTAGTCAAAGCAGTTGAAGATGGCACATTCGACGTAATCATCGTGAACTTTGCTAATGCCGACATGGTCGGCCACTCGGGAAAGATCGAGCCTACAGTTAAAGCTGTCGAAACTGTGGATGAATGCCTCGGTCGTATCGAATCTGCAGTTCGAGGCAAAGGCGGCGCCATGCTCATCACGGCTGACCACGGCAACGCCGAAATGATGATCGATCCCGCTACCGGCGGCCCGCATACGGCACATACCACCAATCCTGTTCCCTTCATCGTCGTCGCGGAAAACAGCAAGCAATTTACCCTGAAGTCGAACGGTTCTCTGCGAGACATTTCTCCTACCGTGCTCGGAATGCTCGGTGTCCCTCAGCCCAAAGAAATGACAGGCCACGATCTCCGGATGAAAAAAGACTTGACCGCGGCAACAACCTGCTAACTGTCCGTCTTTATATTCCCAGTGGTTCGGCTTGTTGCCAGCACGTCATCAGCAGAGTTGGTCACCGACGCGTGCAGCACACAAGATACAATCAGAGTCTCTGGAAGACTTCCAGATTGGAGATTTTAGATTTCAGACTTGGACCCGTCGGAAGCGGCAATCTGAAATCTTCAATCGGCAATTCAGCTGGCACCTATGAATTAGGAAGCATGAATTGAGGAGCCGTGATGGAACACAGCTTGCAGAACACAATATCGCTTCTCACTCGCACGCCCGCCGCTCTCAATGTGCTTCTGCGTGATCTGCCGGCGGCATGGACTTCCCGAAATGAAGGTGAAAAAACTTGGAGCGCGTTCGATGTCGTCCGCCATCTGATTCACGGCGAACGCACAGACTGGATGCCACGGGCGAGGATGATCCTGCAGTTTGGCGAGACTCGGACGTTTGAACCATTTGACCGTTGGGGACAGGAACGAGAGGGCCGAGGTAAGTCGCTGGGCCAGTTATTGGACGAATTTGCTCGTTCGCGGTCAGACAACCTGGACGAACTGCGCGCATTGAATCTGCGGCCAGAGGACCTCGAGCGGCGTGGACGGCATCCTGCCCTCGGAGGAGTTACTCTCTCAGAACTGCTGGCGACATGGGCAGCTCATGACTTAACTCATCTGCACCAAATCTCAAGGGTGATGGCCCACCAATACCGTGAGGCGGTGGGTCCGTGGAGCGCATACCTCGGAGTGCTGCAGTGCACCGGCCACAGCTCGGCGTGATGAACTCTCCGGACATACGCAATTGAGACAGTAGCTGCGAATCGGATTTGTCAAAACTCCCTTCTGGCGAAAGACGCAACAAATGGGCAGTCTGCCCTGACGGCCGAAACTGACGCTCAGTCGATTGGTAACAGCGGCGGATCGAGGATTGAGATTTCCCTAAGCTCTTTGCACATGTTGCATGATTTTACGCTCCTACACGAGTGTCGCCTTAAAAAGGGTGTGCAGCACGGGTCCCGTGGAAATTGCTGGGTGTCCCATTTCCTTCGGCTACGAGGGCATGCTTTTGCGCGGCAAAAGTCAAAAGCGTCGGACAGGAGTGTCCGACCCACACGACCCTGCGGAGTCTTTCGCCATCAAGGCGGCGTCTAAACCCCTCTCTTACACCTTGGTAACTGGAGCATCCCTGCCCAAACGCGGAAAATAGGGACTTCCCATGGATCCGCAACAAAAGCCCGTTCCAGCTTCGGGGTCTGCCGATGAACTCCGCGCTCACGCCGGCAGCCTTTGGCGCAAAGCATCGGCCCAGATTGCCCGCATTCCTGTCACCGCCCGGGTGCTGCTCGGCTTTTTCCTGCTTGCTGGTGTTCTCATGGCCGCGTACATGGCGCTGGCCAGCAAGGACGCCACTCTGCGCCTCAAGGTCCAGCACGGCTTTCGCAGCGCGCAATTTTCCATGTGGATCGATGGTGATCTCGCTTATTCCGGCAGGCTCATCGGCGCTCCAGTAAAAAAATTTGGCCTGCTCCCTGGCTCTATCCAAGGCAGCCTCGCTGAAACATTCCCCATCTCCTCCGGTGCCCACCAGGTTCGTGTGCGCATCGTCTCTGATGAAGGGGCAACTCAGGAAGACTCCATCGAAGGCGCCTTCACCCGTAACAGCCAGCGCACCTTGTCGGTGAACGCGCGGCGCAATGATGTCTCGCTGAACTGGCAGGGAAGTGAAATGCCGGTAGCCGAATCCGCAGCCGCGAACACAGGCTGGTTTAACCGCTACGCGGGCACTCTGCTCATGACGGTAGCCGGTTCTATCGTCTCCGCCTTGACTGGATACATGATCCGCGAGCTCCCTAAACAAATAGCCTCGCGACCCGGCGAAATTCCGAAAGTCTGAAAATCATTGAACTATGTAGTTGCTCAACTTTATAGTGCAGCGGCACAAGGTACTGTCCGGCAGTGTTATGGTTTTGTAAGCTGCTCTCGGCCCAGGGTTCCGACCGGTAATTTTTGGAGGTTCCATGCGGCCCCGCGACGCCTGTCTGCCGCTCCTATTGGTATCCTTCTTCGCTCCCCTCATGGCTCAGGTTCCGAAAAATAATCTTGATGTCCAGCATCCCCGAGCCGCTCCTCGGTCGCTGCCTCCATGGACGTAAAGCGTGACCGTTGTTTCCGCTCCGTGCTTGAGAACGACCGTGTTCGCGTGTTCAAAGTCGATGTTCCCGGGCTCCAATCTACCTTGCTCGACTATCACCACCACGATTACCTGTTGGTCTCGCTGGGAACGAGCAACTTCGAAGTCGCCGGCAGCGGAATCCGCTACCCCATGCAGATGGATGACGGAGAAATGCAGGTGCTGAAGGGTGGAGCTTCTCACCGCATTACCAATCTCTCAGGAAACCCTTTACATCTTGTAGAGATGGAAGTGATAGGCGAGGTTCACCCCGAGCGCCCAATCTGCGGTCTTGGCGGGCACGCCTGCACTGACGGAATCTTCGGCAGAAACGAAGCAGGCAGCTACAACCAAAGCACTCTGTTCGAAACCGACACGGTCAAGCTGGCCCGGGTTCAGCTTGGTGCAGGCGGTCTTTTGCCCGAGCACCGTCACGACCGCTGCCACATTTTGGTTTCTCTCGCGGATACCACGCTGCGGGAATCTCCGGTTGGCTCAGGTAGCCGCGAGTTGCACCTCTTTCCCGGCGATGCCCAATGGTACTCAGGGCGAGTGACACACACCATTGAGAACCTCGACACGCGGGACGTGCAATTCATAACTGTCGAATTCAAATAACCAGTGGCACCCTAGCTCGCCCGCGGCAGTGGCTTATCCGTCTTCTGCCAATCCGCGTGCGCCTCTCCTGTCGAAGCAGTGTCAATCGCCCCGGTCCGTTCCAGAGTATCCTTTGCCTTCTTGGTCCATTTGGAATTGTCACAGTGCACGCTCAGCAGAATGCCACCCTCTTTGATTCGTCCTTCGTAGCGTTTTGCTTCGTATTCGGGAATTCCCATCCCGATCAGGGCTCCGGCGATGCCGCCGATTGTCCCGCCCACGCCCACACCCGTCAGCGCAGCTACGATTGGTCCCGCCGCAATCAACGGACCGACACCCGGAATTGCCAGCGTTCCTAGTCCTACCAACCACCCCAGAACGCCACCAATAACCCCACCCGTCGCCGCTCCGGTTGCGCTGCCCTCGGGTGCCTTGGTGTGTTTTTCCGTTGCTAAATCCTTCGTGCCTTCATTCTCCGCAAAGAGCACCGAAATATCTGTGTTCCGGAAACCTTCGACGCGCAGTGCGTCCACCGCGAATTCGGCATCTTTTCGCGAATGGTAAATTCCAAATGCTGCTGTGTTCTTCCCTGCCATAAACATCCCTCCTGGGTACTTTTTGGATGCACGTCTTGCGGGGGCGATGGCTTGCCCAACCTGTATGATTCAAGCAGAGAACCTGACCAGCGGCGTCCGGAAGCGACTGGAAACTGAGAACTGAGGAACTGATCTCCTGCCCCGGGCTTTGTAGCAGAAAAAGCGATCAAATCGCCCCGACAGCGGGGGGAGAAGAGACCGCGAGAAATAGGGGTGGCCGCGATCCAGTTCCACCCCATTCCGGGAAAAAATCGATTTTTACGGCTGTGGTTTTTGCGAATCGTTCGGGGCCGCGCTCTTGTTGTCCTGCTGTTGCTGCCTGGCTTTCTGCTGCATATCCGCCAGCTTCTGCAACTGTTCGGGCGTGAGAATCGCTTTAATCTTCGGTGAGGCCTCGTTGCGAATCTGATTAACTTTTGTGACCTTCTGTTCCTGCGTCATCGACGGATCATTGCGCACCGCATCCATCTGCTGGGTTTCATTTGCGATAATCGGACGCAATTTCTGTTTCTGCTCATCTGTCAGATTTAACGGATTGTCCTCCTCCTGCTGTGGCTGCGCACGATCCTGACTCGTATTTCCTGCCGATCCCGCCTGACTTTGCGCTGGGGCTTGTGGTGGAGGGTTTGATGTAGTTGAGGTCTGGGCAACAGCCGTCAGGCTGATCGCCAGGGCTAAAGCAAGCGATGCCAATCCTGCTAATGTATAGCGCTTCTGCATTTTGCTCCTTTTCTGACGGAGTGGAGGAACTCAAGATTCGGCGCGATATGGCCAGGACGCGCTTCGCCTCGACTGTCATCCCGAGCACTGCGAGGGACTTGCAATTTCTCGCGGGTAGGATGAGCTTCCCCGCAGCCCAGGTTGGCCCGAGCCGAGAGCAAAATGATACTGACCGGGTGGCGCGGACACTCTTGTCCGCGACCAGCTGATCTCAATTGGAATCAGAAGAACAGAGAAGAAATCGTGAATCACTCCACCGTGACGGACTTGGCTAAGTTCCTGGGTTGATCCACATCGCATCCCCTCCTAACCGCGATGTGATAAGCCAGAAGCTGCAAGGGCACAATCTCCAGAATCGGCAGCAACTCCTCCGGAGCAGGAGGAATGTAGAGCACGTGGTCAGCGGCTTCCTTGATCTCCTCGTCACCTTCGCTGGCCAGCGCGATCACCATGCCGGAGCGTGCTTTCACCTCTTTCAAATTTGACATGGTCTTCTCGTACCGAACCATGGAAAGCTCATCCTTTTGATCTCGAGTCGCAATGATGACTACCGGAAGGTTCTCGTCAATCAGCGCGTTTGGTCCATGCTTCATCTCGCCGGCCGGATAGCCTTCGGCATGGATGTAAGAAATCTCTTTCAACTTCAGCGCTCCTTCAAGCGCGATGGGATAGTGAATGCCGCGGCCGAGGAAGAGAAAGTCCTGCGAGCGCACATATTCCTTGGCCAGGTCTTCGCAATCTTCCTCGCGCGTGAGCAGGTGCTCGAGTTTGCCAGGAATGCGGGTGAGTTCCTGCACCGCATCTCTAGCTTCTTCCGCTGAAATCGTTCCGCGCAATTGCGCGATGTAAAGCGCGAACAGATAGAGGGCCGTCAGTTGCGCAGTGAATGCCTTGGTCGAAGCCACGCCAATTTCAGGCCCTGCGTGGGTATAGATGGTTCCCCCAGCTTCGCGCGTAATCATTGAGCCGACCACGTTACAGATAGCCAGCGTCTTCGATCCTTTGGCCTTGGCCTCTCGTTGGGCTGCAATGGTGTCCGCGGTTTCGCCGGATTGCGAGATCAGCAGCGTAATTGTATCGGCCGGGATGATCGGGTCACGATAGCGCCACTCGCTCGCATAATCGACCTCCACCGGCAAGCGCGCCATCCGTTCGATCATGAATTTTCCGGCCTGCGCCGCATGCCAACTCGTTCCGCAAGCCGCAATATTGATCTTCTTTGCAGCTTTGAACTCTGCTTCCGTTATCTCCATTTCATCAAGGAAGACGTGACCAGTTTCCTGCGAGATGCGGCCCAGAGTTGTATCCCGCACGGCACGTGGCTGCTCGTAAATTTCCTTCAGCATGAAATGCTTGAACCCGCCCTTTTCGGCCATGATGGGGTCCCAGGTGACATGCTGAACTTGCCGAACGATCGGCTGTCCATTGAAGTCGGTGAGCTGTACGCCTTGTGGCGTAATCACGGCCAGATCGCCATCGGCGAGGAAAAATAAATCACGGGTGTGGTAAAGAATCGCGGGTACGTCGGAGGCAACAAAGTATTCATCTTTTCCCAGGCCGATGACTGCGGGAGGCCCATTGCGCGCGGCCACGATCTTGTTAGGTTCATCAACCGCGATTACCGCCAGTGCGAAAACGCCACTGAGCTGGCCGACAGTCTTGCGCACCGCTTCTTCCAAAGAGGGGTGATGTCCGTTCGCGCTTTTCAGAAAATATTTTTCCACCAGGTGAGCGATTACTTCGGTGTCGGTCTCTGTCGTGAACCGGTGGCCTTCTTCGATCAGCTTCTTCTTCAGCGCAACATAGTTCTCGATAATTCCGTTGTGCACCACGACCACTCGTCCACTGCAATCCCGGTGCGGGTGCGCATTCTCTTCGGTGGGGCGTCCGTGGGTGGCCCACCGGGTGTGGCCGATTCCGTAGGTCCCGTCGATCGGCTTCAAGCGGATGACTTCTTCCAGATTGCGCAGTTTGCCCTCGGCGCGGCGAATCTGCAGTCCTTCTCCGTTGCCGCAGACAGCAATTCCCGCCGAGTCGTAGCCGCGATACTCCAGGCGCTTGAGCCCATCAATAATGACCGGCACTACTCGCTTGTTACCTACATATCCGACGATGCCGCACATTTGAAACTCCTCGTCTGCGGGGAGGGGGCAGGATCAGTTTGCGATCAATCTTCCAGAGAAAAACGAAACTCTTCGATAACAGGATTGGTAAGCACCTCGCCGGCTATGCGCGCTACCTCAGCCTCGGCTTCGGTCCGGTTAAGGCCGCCATCGAGCGTGAGCTCAAAATATTTGCCCTGGCGGACCTCCTCCAATCCCTTGTAGCCCATTTTCTTCAACGCGCCCTGGATCGTTTTGCCCTGAGGATCCAAGACACTCTTCTTGAGCGAGACGTAAACGTAAGCTTTCATGGGGGAGCGATCATTATACGTCAAAATTCCACAAATCGTGCCGAACCACTGACTTAGACCAGGCGGGCCAAGCGCGCATCCAGCTCAGCCAAGGCAGTCTCGAGCATCTCCCGGTGGCGTGGATTCTGCGCTGCCTGAAGCTGTGCCTGGACGTGGCTTCGCGAGAGCAATAGGGTCTCCCGCCTCCGTTGCTCCGCAACCTCTTCTGGTGTTAGGAGTTTTCGGGTCTCTGTCTGAGTCTGGGCCGCCGACTGTTGCTCTTCAATCGATTTACTCTCCCAACCTCTAGCCACCATGTAGATTATACTTAGTGGGGCGATTGCACCTACGGCGAAGATGTGCCGGTGGCCCCGGGAGGGAATCTCCTGGATCGGCGTCTTCAGGTTAGAAAAAACCTGATCGCAATAAAACCCTTTGCCTTGAGGCAAATTTGGTTTATTGTTCGCGGATTGATCTCAGGTTCCGATAGGTTTGCTTACGGCGCGCTGGTTTTGCCGCTTGCAGAAGCAAACTTCGCAACAGCCATTCCGATTCTCGAATAGAATGTCAGCATTCCGAGCCTGGCGTTCCGATGACGAATGCTTCAGGCCGCGCATAAGGGGACTCGTATTGTGATGCAAGTGAGCGAAGCCAGGATTGCGAGTCTGGTAGCAGGGAATAATCTTCGAGCTTCTCGCGAGCGTCTTGGCATGACCATGCGCGACGTCGAAAACGCCAGCATGCGTTTAGCGACCAGGCACGGAAACGAGGAATTCCTCATTAACCCCAGCCGTCTGTCAGACATCGAGACCAAAGGGCTGGTTCCAAGCATCTACCGCCTCTATACTTTGGCAATTGTTTATCGCTGCGATCTACGTGAGATCCTCTCCTGGTATG
>Ga0066705_10000023_pt1 | contig 24027 bp, 18 predicted proteins | sample GraSoiAngelo_154_FD_66506 | JGI IMG/M metagenome (GOLD analysis project Ga0066705, IMG submission 66506) | Grasslands soil microbial communities from the Angelo Coastal Reserve, California, USA - 14_1009_13_20cm | ecosystem: Environmental > Terrestrial > Soil > Grasslands | place: USA... | reverse complement strand
GAGGGGATTCGCATCCTGCGTCAAGAGCGGGCACCCATTCAATCGCACGGCGAAATGCTGAACCTGATCGGTATTGACTACCAGAGCATTCCCTTCTCCGGTGATCATGAGGGGCACCCGGTTGAGCGGTATCTCGCGGGGAGCGAAAAACTGGTGATGCCGGACATGGTCAACATCCTTCTGAGCCACAATCCCAACACCTTCGATCGTGCTGCCGAGTTGGGCATCGACTTGACCCTGGCTGGGCACACTCACGGCGGCGAGTTCGAATTCATACACCGGGGCCTCTCCCTCGTTCGCGGAGAGACTCGCTACGTCAGCGGATGGTTCGAAAAACCCGGCGGGCAGCTTTACGTCAACCGCGGCATCGGCACCACCGGCTTCCCCATCCGCTTCGGCTCTCGGCCGGAAATTACGGTCTTGGACTTGGTGCGCGGGATCTAAGATGCGGGTAGTTAGAGACTGACCAAACCCACACGTCAGGCGTGTTCCTCAGACGTCGGGGTCAGAGGATGTTAGACGCTCTTAAGCTTCGTCACACTAGGTTTCTGCCAGCTTGGAAAGCTCTTCTTCTTCCGCCGAAACCGGTCGCTCAATTACAGGTTGCCCTTCCAGTCGCCTGATCTCGCGGCGCAACCAACCGGCCAGGGCTTCTTCCAGTTCGGGCTGCGTTCCGCAACGATAGAAGTAATCGACGGTCTGCCCTTTTTCGTTCAGTGGGATGAATCGGCACGGCGAGTTAAGTTCCCGATGTTCCTCCGGAACGAACTGCATCAACATGCACTCATTGCACGGGTGCGGACGGGCGGGATCATTAAAGTTCAAGCAGCTTGGCGAATCCTCAAAGATATATTGAGGACGCCACGGCGTACGTGGAGATCGCCCGTATCCACCGTCTTCCACAAACCGGAGTTCGAACTTCAAGGCTTCCAGGATCGTGCGGTCAGTGTGCGGCATAAACCACCTCTGACAGCGTAGGTTGCCAGACGCCTGTTAGCCGAGCCATGATGCCCATCACTAACGCCAGTGATCAGAATCACAAGAGTGAACGTGCCTTCCGAACAGCCCGGTTGCGAAAAGGTTAAGGAGTGTCGGACTTAAGCATGTATTGGCTGCTTTCGCGTGCCTATGCAATTTCTGAACTATAATCACGACAATTCTCGCCATGCGTGAACTCCTCTTTTTAGGCCTATTTCTTCCCCTACTCGCGCCAGCACAAACCGCGGTTTCCAAACCTCCGTTGCCGCGGTTCAAAGATGTTGCCAAAGAAGCCGGTCTGACGGTCTCCCACATCTCAACTCCGGAAAAAAAATACATCGTGGAATCCATGAGTGGCGGTGCCGGGCTGATTGACTGCGACAATGACGGCAAACTCGACATCATCACGGTGAATGGCTCGACCATTGATCGCTTCCGCCAGGGTGGCGATCCCATGATCACGCTTTACCATCAGGACGCGGATTTCAAATTCGCGGATATCACCAAATCTGCCGGACTCACGCGCAAAGGCTGGGGAATGGGCGTGGCCGTTGCCGATTACGACAATGATGGGTTGGCTGATATCTACGTCACCGGTTACGGCGGCAATGCGCTCTATCACAATCTGGGCAATTGCAAATTTGAAGATATAACCGACAAGGCGGGAGTAGCGGCAGGCGGATTCAGCACAGGCGCAGCCTGGGCCGACTATGACAAAGATGGACGCGTCGATCTGTTCGTTGCGCGCTATGTGCATTTCGACATGGATAAGCTGCCCACATTCGGCAGCGACGAGAAGAACTGTCGCTTCAAGGGAATCCTCGTGCAGTGTGGACCGTGGGGAATGATTGGCGAGTCGGACCTGCTGTTTCACAATCGCGGCGACGGCACGTTTGAAGAAGTTTCAAAGAAAGCCGGTGTCGATGATCCGAATCACTACTACGGACTGGGCGTGGTTTGGGGCGATTACGATAATGACGGCTGGCCCGATCTCTACGTGGCCAATGATGCCGGACCGAATTTTCTATACCGCAACAAGCATGACGGTACGTTTGAAGAAATCGGGATGCTCTCCGGCATCGCGCTCGGCGGTGACGGTCAGGAGCAAGGCTCGATGGGCGTGGATTGGGGGGATTATCTGCACAACGGGCGTTTGTCCATGTTTGTCAGCAACTTCACCGAGCAGCCGAGCACGCTATATCGCAATCTCGGGAAAGACGGCTTTTCCGACGTGAGCGGCCCCGCTAAACTGGCGCAGCCGACTTTCCCTTACGTTGGTTGGGGTACCGCTTTTTTCGATATGGATAACGACGGCTGGCTGGATATCTTTCAGGCCAATGGGCATGTGTATCCGCAAGTGGATTCGATTCCCGGCGGCCCTTCCTATCGGCAGCCATTGCAGTTGTTCCGCAATAATCGCGATGGCACGTTTGAGGAAGTCTCCCGTGTGCTCTCGAACATTCCGGCAGAAAGCCGCCGGGGAGCGGCATTTGGCGATATTAATAATGACGGAAATATCGATATTGTGCTGGTCAATGTGGGCGCTCCACCCACGCTGTTGTTGAGCCAAGGTGGGAACAGTAATCATCGCGCGCTGTTCAAGCTAGTCGCGACGAAGAGCAACAAGATGGCGATCGGAGCGCGGGTCACGGTGAAAGCCGGAAACCTCGTGCAGTTCGCTGAGGTCCGCGCCGGAGGCAGCTATCTTTCCTCGAATGATCCTCGTCTGCACTTCGGATTAGGCGCAGAAGCGGTCATGACCGAAGTAGACATCCGCTGGCCCAGCGGCAAAGTCGAAGCGCTGAGTAACATTCCGGCCGATTTTATTTATACGATCGTTGAAGGAGAAGGAATCAAGGATAAGCTCGCGCTGCCTGCACTACAGTCTGTATCTACACCTTCCCCCGCACCAACAGTCACATACGCCTTCGGCAAAGGGAACGAAGAGGTGCCTCCGGAAATATTCCTTATGAGCGGCGGATTATTCGGCTCGGGATGGCTACTCGCTCCATCTGACCGCCACACATATTGCTCGCTGCCGAAAGTCACCGTCGTAATCGGACCGGGGAAACCTTTTCTTCCGGCGGCTTCAAACGCGAATTGAACCAGATGAGACTTTGACTCACTGCTGTCCCAATTAGCTGAGGAATCGACCCAGGCTTGTTGAAAACACACGGCGTACGATCCGCTTTTCCGGCTCCGTGCGGGCCAGATTGGCCGTCTTGAAATCGCGGCTCAGAACAGCAGCGGCTGGCCTGGATTTCCGCGGTCCGCTTCCCGGACCTCTTCAACCTGCATCAAAAGCCAGATCAGCGCTTCGGGATGCGCGGCCCAGGCTTCGCCCATACTTTCAATGCAAATCAGGGCTTCTTCCTCGCTTCCGAAGCTGTAGGAATCCGGCATCGCTCGCGGCAGCTTCTTCTTGCCAGTGAGATAAAGTTCGACGAAGCGGTTGTGATTGCGCGCGTGTTTAAGAGCATGCTCAGCGCCTTTAAAGTCTCCGGATAGAACGCGCTCCAGCGTTCGTCCCCAGTTGAAGACGGCACTGGCATCTTCCTCGTATGCGCGTAGCAGGTGGCGGGCGCCGTCCAGATCGTCGCCGACGAGATAACAGCCAAGCAGAATGTCGCGCACACCCTGGTTGTCATTGGGGTTGAGTTCGAGCAGGGCTTCGAAGTGACTGATTGCCTCGGTTACGCGCCCGGCGTCCAGCAGTAAGTCGGCCAGCTGCTGGCGGGCGCGCATGTAAGGCCGCGTTTCCAGAATGCCCCAAAAATGGCCCTTGTCCTCTTCGAAGCATTGGGCCCCGAGCGAACGTTCGCCGGCCGAGACAGCTTTCTCCAGACCAGTAATGAGATCCTCGATGCAACGTGCACTGGCTTCCGCGACGGTCACGCAAGCATCCACGCAATCGGGGTCCTTGGCCAGCGCTTGTTGGGCGAGGGTGAGGGCCCGCGTGCGGGTAGTGGCCTCCATGGCGCGATAAGCGAGTTCCTGCGCTTCCTGTTGCGGCGAAAGGGTTGGAGCCTTTTTCAACGCTTCCTTCAAGCCCGGCCCGTCGAGCGTTGCGAGAAACGCGTTGACTTTTTCGATGCTTTCGAACTCCTGCCCCCTGCATGACTCTGCTAACATCGAGCATTACCTTCTCAGTCGCCAAGCGCGAAGACAGCGGGGAACTGCTTACCTGCTGCCTCATCCCTCTACGTGATTCCTTCGACTGCTTAGCCGTTCTCTTTGCCTCTTTCTTGTCCATGTGGCTTGTTCTCGAAAGCAGAAGTCTACTCCGTTCAGCAAGAACACTATATCGCCCCGGAGTACAGCCTCGTTCAGCGACTTTTCCACAACCGTAATTTGGACAGGTGTGAGTTTGACCGATCTTTGTTCACCAGCATCACAGCCCATTGCCATCACGGCGCTGCACGGAATATGCGGGGATGATTGAACGTCCCGCGCCATTTTTAAGGTGGCAATCAGTCGCGAGCAGACGGTGCATCCCAGCGCCATGCTGTTTCACCTTGGAAGTGTATGCTCGTACAAAACGGTATGGCTGCACCGGAATCGGGGCAAGTCCCCTCGAATCTTCTGGCAAGATCCTTCCGTGTAATGAAGCGGTGCAACACACAAACCAGAACGGGCATCGTAGTCGGCGCGCGGAAGCCGAGTCGAATCTCTTGTTACCGTGTGCTGACCAAAACGGCATGTGAAGCGTCAAGGTCTGCTCACCCGGTTTCTGATCAATGCTACCCGAATGTCTCCAGCAGCAAGGCATTCCTGGTCTGACGGTATGATCCGGCTCTCGCGCGAATGCGAGGTGTGCATGCGCTCCGGTCGCACATTCAGAGTCTCAGCTTTTGTACTCGCAATTGTTTTGGAAGCTTGCGCATTGAGCCTTGCCGGATGGGCTCAGGCTTATTACCCGCCCGCAACTGCAATGGCGGCGGGGGGTATCACGAGCTCCAGTGGCATTGTGATCTCCAAGCGCGTGGATGAGGTAAATCTCGCTTTCACAGTCACCGATAAAAAAGGCCGCTTCATCAGCGACCTGGATGCGACAGACTTTCAAGTCCTCGATAATCATGCGCCGCCGCAGCAGCTCAGATTTTTTCAACAGCAGAGCGATCTCCCGCTCCGAGTCGCCTTACTGATCGACGCCAGCGATTCCATCAAACACCGTTTTCAGTTTGAACAAAATGCTGCCAGCGAGTTTCTGAAAGGCATTATCAGGCGGGGCCAGGACAAAGCTTTTGTTCTCTCATTCGATGGTCGAGTGCACCAGGTGCATGACTTCAGCGACAATGTTCAAGCACTCGCGAAGGCCGTGAAATCAATCAAGGCAGGCGGCAACACGGCTCTATATGACGCCGTGATCCTCGCGTGCAATAGGCTGCGGCATGATGAGGAGCCCCAGATCACGCGGCGAGCGGTCATTCTCATTACCGATGGCATGGATACGGCAAGTCGCGCGTTCATGCACGACGCCCAGGAGGCCGCGGCTCGCGCTGAAGTTCTGATGTTCGCCCTCAGCACGAATGATTTGATCGCTGATCCTTACCCAAAAGGCGAAGCTGTGCTGGATTTGCTTACCGGACCCACCGGAGGGCACATTCTGCCCGCACGCGATGAGGGCCAGCTGACCAAAGCTTTTCGTCAGATCGAGAAAGCTCTCCGCAACCAATACGCGTTGGCTTATGAGCCAGCGAACTTCAATCCGGATGGCAAATACCGGCCGGTCGAAGTTATCCCCGCCAAGCGCGGCCTCAAGGTGCAGTGCCGCAAGGGATATTTTGCGAGAGCACTGGAAATGCTGAAACATTAGTCTGTGAGCACCTGATCCACCAGCTGTCCCACTGCGCGCTGCGCCTCCAGGATGGATGAGCGGTGGTCCATGATCCCGGCCAGATCGGTATTCGCGAAAGCAATTCTTCCGAACGGGGCGGCTCGCAGAATCTCTGGCGGCGCTGGTTTTCCGTCTCGTCCGAAGAAGAATCCGGGTTGCGGGTTCAAATAAGCGTGCCCCCAGCGATTCAGAATGATGCCGGCGATATCGCGCCGGGCATCGAAGCCAGCGGGCGCGAACATATCCGTAAACTGCTGGCGGATCTGCCGCTCATAATCGCGGAATGAGGCTGTAATCATCTCAGCGCGCCCGCAGTGGCCCTGATCCGCAATCGGCATACCCGGATAGGAATAAAGAACTTTAAGGTTGAGCACGACCGGTGAATCGGGGCTGATGGTGGGAGAATCGACGCCGATCGTGGCCGTGCGGCGCACCTCTGTGTAATTCCCTATTCCTTCAAACCAGCGGAAACCACTGATGCCCATCTTGTGAACGAACCGCCAGTTTCGCAGCGCGACATTGGCCATCATGCATGGCGAGCGATAGAACTGTTCGTAGGCATCCCGATGGGTCTGCGGGAGATCGCGGACAATATGCTTCGTAGTCCAGCAACCGCCAGCCATGATGGCGGTGCGCGCCTTGACACGGTAAACCCTGCCATCGCGAACATAAAGGACCGACACAGACCGCGACTTTTGCGGATCGCCATAATGTTTCACCCAGACTGCCGTCGAATTCAGGCGAATCCGTGCCGGAGAATCCGCGCGATCCAGTGCCGCAAAGTTCACGCGATTGCGACAGACAGCTTCAACAGTGTGCGGCCCCTGTATGGAATCGGGAATAAGCGACTTCGTGATGAGCCTGGCAAACCCTGTGTTGCCGCCTGGAAACATCTGATCGCTGTCATCGCCGGCGTCGAGCGGATGCAGCATGTCAGCGGCATAATCCGCATAGGCAGATAACACGTCCGGCCCCAAACCGCTGCCGCCACCCTCGACTGGAGAGAGGAAAGTGCGAATCGTCTCCCGGCTGATGCCATAACGGCGCATTAGATTTTCTTCGATCGTGATGGCGTCCAGATGGCGTGAAATTTCGTCGCCGTGGTACTGCGGGCGTTTGTCTTCTTGAGCTGGACCGTTCCGCCATTTAAGAAGCTCGGTCCGGGCGCTCTCAGAAATGGGAGCGCCTTCCAGGTTCTTGCCCCAGGGATCAATCACCCAGACACCGGGCCTTTGGCCAAATTTCGCGCCGAAATATAGGCCGTAGGTTGCCGGCTCAGTTCCCAGCAATTCGTAGGGCGTATGTCCGAGCGGCATTGGAGGCGAACCGCCGCCCCATCGCTGATATTCGAGCTTGGGAGTTTTCATCCCAATCGATTCATAAAACCGGGCAATAAAACTGTGTGGATACTGAACAAAGAAAACCGCAGACCCTTGATGAGCTATCAGCCGATGGCCGTCGACTACAAATTCGTTGCGCTTGGCTTCGCCTCCGAAAATGGGATGATTGTCCAGCACGAGCACTTTGCGGTGGTTTCCCGCTTGCCGCAGGAAGAACAGCGCCGCCGCCAGGCCGCTGATTCCACCGCCGACAATTACACAATCAAAAATCTCACCGGTGTCGATAACATTTTTCGGAAAGTCGTCAAACTCGCCATCGCGAATGCGGTGTCCGGCATCGAGCACAGCCTGAGTGTTGCCGTTCGATTTGCTGTAATCGCCCACGCCGCCGTATCCAGTCCAATCGTCTTGCGCCATGACCTGCGCCGGCGAAACTGAACTCATGAGTAGCGCTCCCGAAGCGAGTAAGGTCGAGTTCAAGAAGTCGCGGCGGGAGATGCGCTCATTCATCCCTAATGTCTTATCGTGGGGATCCGATCCGGGCACCCTTGTCTCCTTTTGATGTAAGCAGGCGAGACTAACACAGCACTCCAGATACGCGGTTTAAACTGGATTTCAGATGCGATGAGAATGGAAAACCAAGTGTCGACAATCACGGCCATCCTTCACCAAAAGTGTCCGCGATGCCGCACCGGAAGGATTTTTCGATCGTCAATTCTCCGGCTTTTCGCCAGGATGAACGAGCGCTGCCCGGTCTGCGATCTCAGGTTCGAGCGTGAAGAGGGATATTTTCTCGGCGCGATGTACATCAGCTACGGGCTGGCCCTGATCGCTATTGTTGTCCTGGCCGCTCTGCTTTGGTCGCTGCTGCACTGGTCGATCCAGAAATCTGTGATTTGGGGACTTATATTCTTTCTTCCTGCGGCGCCGTTGATCACGTTGTTCTCGCGCGTTCCTTGGATTTACCTGGATCAGGCCATCGACCCCGCTCCCTGAGTATGACAAAAGCGTGAAACGCTCAGTGACAAAATCTGTCAACTCGCGTGACTGGGGTTCATGAATACCCCTTGTAATCGACTGATTCTGCATCGAGAACGGAATAGCGATGCCCCATTCGGATTGGCCACTCGAATGCCATCACGAACGGGACAGCACTTCGCGTCGAGGGACATATGGCAACCCGTTTAGAGACCAGCATAGGAAAGCGGCGGCACAAACGAATCAAAATGGTGCTGCCGGTAAAAGTATCCGGCAGGGATGCCGACAACAATCTGATCAGCGAGTTGGCGCACACTCTCGACATCACGCCGGATGGCGCGCGACTAGGGGCGGTCCGCCACCCTCTTAAAGCCGGCGACAAACTCACACTTCAGTACCACCAGCGCAAGCTGCAGTTCCGGGTGGTTTGGGTCAAGGCGATGCAGGGAACACGCGAATATCAGGTTGGCCTGGAGGCTGTGGCCAACGATAGCTGGGGAATAGACCTGCCGGAAACCGATCTGATTGACGAATATCGGACGCCAGTAAGTTAATCGAGCCAAGCAGCTAGATGTATCGATCTCTCCAACTCACATTCCCGTTCAGGAAACATCCCGAGGCACTGAAGTAACCGCCCCCGGCCAATGTCCGTTAGAAGTTACTCACCGAGGTACGAACGTTACTTGCGAGGATTTAGCTCGCGGCATCATGCTTGACGATGCCCGGAACCGGGCACTCTTGCACTTATGAGCAGAAAAAGCAGGCGCGCCACATCGTCAGGAACGCATGGCCAAGCTTCAGCCCGGGAAGGCTTCTCGCTGATCGAATTGCTGATCGTAGTTGCCATCAGCATGATCGCCGCGGCGATGGCCTTGCCCCTGGTCTCGAACGCAGTCAATCAAATTCATCTCAGTTCTTCGGCGACGGACTACGCCAACCTGCTGCAACTTGCGCGCATGCGAGCTGTTCAAGATGACACCTACTACCAAGTCCAGACCACGACCTTATCCGGCGACCCGATAGCGTATGTAGATATAAACAACAACGGCAGCTACGACACTGGAGAACCCATGATGGTATTCGCTTCCGGTGTCATCTATAGGGCACAATCGGCCGGCCCGGCACTGTCCAATTTAAAGACGCAGTTCTTGCCGTCAGGACCAGTCGCACAGGGTTCGCTGCAACCGACCGCGATACCGATCTTCGGCTCTCGCGGCCTACCCTGTGTGGTCTCCGGAAGCGCGTGTCCTTACCTCGATGCTTTAGGGAGACCGTTTTCCTATCTCCTGTTTATTCAGAACACGCAAAACAATCGATGGGAGGCTGTAACCCTGAACCCCGCGGCCAGAATTCGTGAGTGGGCTTACGACACCAATAGCTCAACCTGGTCACCATTGAACTGAAACATATGCGGACTTCCACACAAATTCGCACCATGCTATCGCCGCACACCGGCGAACGCGGCTCGCTGTTGATTGAGACATTGATTGCCATGATTGTGCTGGCTATAGGACTGGGAGGGCTGTTCAGCCTGCTTGCCGCCTCCATGTATACCAACGATAGATCGGGCGCGGACACGCGCTCCACCATGTTAGCTGAACACGTGATTGAGCAGATCGACAGTCAGCTAGCGAATCAAAGTCTGCCGCTGACTATCACAGATTGCGCGGGAACGACCTGGACCATCAACACTGCGAGCACTGCAAAAGGAACTGGAAGCGGCGGTTCCTACGGCGGGAATGGAGCCAACCTCACTTCCGCCGGGATTATCGATTGGACACAAAGCTATGCCAGCGTCGCCCCAAACTACGCGATGAAGTACGTGGCCTGCGGCAACGGTGGCCGGCAGACGACTTATGATGTTCGTTGGGACGTCATTACTTTGAGCACTTATACGCGCATGACTGTTGCTTCGGCACGTCCTTTAGGGAATCAATCAATCCACGATCTCAGATTTATTACTCCCGCCAATCTGCGCACCATCGGGGGAATGTAAAAGATGAAAAGATTCATGCCGACATCCCAGAACACTCAGCCAGGCGAATTCCGCCGGGCACGGGGGTTTTCACTGATCGAGATGTTAATCGCAGTGGCCATCGTAACTGCTGTCATCGCGGTTGTGGTGCAGGGCATCACGAAGATGCAGCGGCGTAGCTTTGTCGAAGGCTCCAAGATAGACACCGTGCAGGAGACACGCGACTTCATCGATCAGATGGTGCGGGACGTTCATAACGTCGGTTATCCTCCGCCCAAGGTGAACCCCAATCCTGGCGCCAACTGCACAACCGTGAACAATGCCAATGTGGCTTGCGGCCTGATCTCCTTCAGCCCGACGCAAATCAAGTATGAGGCTGACCTGGATGGCTCAGGCACGGTTTACCAGGTGTGGGTGCAACTGGCTGTCGGCCCTTCGGGTGGTTGCCCCTGCATTTTGCAACGTGGCGCAACCACCAAAGCGCAAGTCATGGCTGGGACCAATCCAACGTACTTCACCGAGGTGAATGGAGTTCTGAACAGCGGAAACGGCGCGGGTGCGGCCAACTATACCATCAGCCTTCCGGGCACCGGGTCATATACCACGTACGGAACCGCCGACGTGTTCTCCTCTTATGATTCCAACGCAACCCTCAACCCCGTGGGCACGTGCACCACTGCCCTCGCCTGCTCCTCCATCCGCAGCCTTCAGATTACGGCGAATGTAGTGCCCAGTTTCATCGATAACGCAACCAACACCTTCCAGGTGACTTCGATCACTTCCAAGGTCAGGTTGAACAACGTAGCTATCGGGCTCTGATTCAGGAGGGAATGCCATGCGAACAATCAATTGTCAGCGTGAACGAGGGATTGCGCTTTTGTTATCGATTCTTTGCCTGCTGCTGCTGACCGCGATTGCCGCAGGCATGATGTACCTCTCCGCCACCGAGACAGCGATTAACGGCAACTTTAAGTCTGAAGAGTCCGCCTACTTCGCGGCTCGGGCGGGGGTGGAAGAAGTGCGCGACCGCATTCTGCCCGCCAATGCTAATACGATAAACGCGTCACTTCCAACGGCATTGCCCAGTGGCGCTGGTGGCGTGCTTTATGTCTTGAATGGCGTGTCCGCGGCCAATATTACGGACAGCACCTCGCCTTACTTTGATGACGAATTATGCCACGATTTCAAGGCAATTGGCTCGTGGTCTGAGAGCACTACAAACAACCAACGTTGCGCCACGCTCCCGAGCGGCAGTACGTGGTATACCTGCGTGCCAGCCCCCTGTACGTCGAGTAATAGCGCGTATGCAACGGCGGCCTTCCCATTGGAATATAAATGGGTACGACTTACGTTGAAAAGCAATAACAGCACTAACTATCCGGTAAATGGCAACAGCGGCGACACTTTTCCAGTCTGCTGGAATGGAACTCAGGAAAAGGAAACGACAGGCGGCCCCTTGCCGGTAACGACCCAATGCGCGAACCTGAAGCCGGTCGCTACTCCCGTGTACCTGGTCACGGCTTTGGCGGTGATGCCAAACCGGGGAAAGCGCGTTGTCCAGCAAGAGATCGCCGAAACTCCGACCGGCGTGTTGCCAGGAGGGTTGTTCGCAACCGGTTCCGGTTGCTCAGCACTCAACGTCCAAGGCAATGCCCAGACCGGTAGCTATAACTCCTCCAGCGGGACGTTTAATTCCGCGACAGGAACCTACAGCAACCAAGTCAGTTCTGGCGGAGACGTAGGGTCCAATGGCAATATTTATTTGGGCGGCAGCAGCGCAGCGGTGAACGGGCAGATCTCAACCCCACTGGCGGCTACGGTAGGAAGCTGCCCTGGAAACGGCATCACAAAAAGTGGCGGCGCGACTTATACGACTGCAACCGGGAACGCTCCCGTCTACATTGCTCCCGTACCGCCTGCCCCCAATCCTCTACCGCCGCAGACCAGCGTTACCGAACAAGACGTAACTTTGCCAGCAGGCGCTTACGGAAACGTAACGGTCAAGGGAACCGTAACCCTGACCGGCGGAACGGATGTCAATCATCCGGCTGTTTATGCAATCAATAGCCTTACGTTCAACGGCAACGCTACTCTGAATATCACCGGCCCAGTGGTAATCAATCTGGCTGGTCAGAACCTATCCCCGGCGGGTTCAGCGGTGCTGGATATGAGCGGTGGATCGTTCGCCAATACCAGCGGCCTTGCGAGCGATTTCGTGGTCAACTATGGCGGCAGCAACCCCATGACGATCATAGGCGGCAACGACGCGTTTGCCGTTTTCAATGCCCCAAACTCCGCCCTCACGTTTAAGGGCAACTCGAACTTCTACGGGCAGGCAATTGGAAGCACGATCGACCTTCAAGGAAACGGGACTTTTTACTGGGACAAGGCTCTGGTTACACCGCCGCCCTACATCAGTCCGCTTTACGAGATCAGCTTACGGGAGCTTAGTTACTAGCCGCGGAGCGTTCGACCTCCCCTTTTTCCCTGGCCCCACGCCCTGTGGGTGATGACCACTGGCACTGAGTGCTGGGCTTCGTATTAAGACTGATGGATTGATGGCCGCCGCCTGCGCGGGTATATATACGATTTCTCGGCCATCGCCACTATTGCTGCCAAAACCTTCACAGATACGTCTAATGGCTGTAAAGTTGTGTCCTACGCTTAGGAGGAGAATACTGCATGCCTCAAAGGCTGGTTGCCTTTCTGTTTCTTATCAGCAGCTTCGCCCTTTCCCAAACCGCCGACGAGCTGATCGCCAAAAACATCGCCGCCAAAGGCGGAATCGAGAAAATCAAAGCCATAAAAACCGTTCGCATGACCGGCAAACTGGATGGCGCTGGCGGCTTTACGGGTCTTGTCGCGCAGGAGAACCTGCGCCCCAACCTGGTGCGTGAGACATTTACTCTGCAGGGCATGACTCAAGTTCAAGCCTATGACGGCTCCTTGGGATGGCAAATTCGGCCGTTCGGCGGACGCAAAGATCCTCAGCTTATGGGTGAGGACGACCTTCGCGACCTTCTGATTGACGCAGATTTCGACGGCCCTCTGGTCGACTACAAAGAAAAAGGCAACCGGGTGGAATTCCTGGGACATGACACGATCGATGGCGATGATGCCCTGCGCCTGAAGGTCAGTCTGAAAGACGGCGACATCATTTATTACTATCTTGACCCCGATACTTACCTGGAAATCCGCAAAGAGGTTCAAGAGTTCATTCGCGGCTCGGTGCGGGAGAACGTCACTGATCTGGGCTCTTACAAACCGGTTGGTGGGGTCATGTTTCCGTTCTCCGTCGCAGGCGGCCCCAAGAATGATCCCACGTCGTGGCAGAACGTGACGTACAAAAAGATCGAGGTGAATGTACCGCTGGAGAATTCTGATTTTGCGTTGCCGGCCTCGCTGAAAGAAGCACCCAAGAAACAGGAAACGGCCAAGAACTGAGTGTGTAGGCGCGGGCGACTAGCCCGCGATCGGACTCGCATCAAGAGATATCACATTCCATAGAGGATGATAGATGACAGCTTCCGCTCGCTGTACTCGTGCCGTTCTTAAATCTCTCCTGATTAGTTTTCTACTTTCCCCAGTCTTCGCCCAACAGCCGTTGAAATTCGACGCTGCCACTGTTTCTGGCCTGCCCGCGCGCAACATCGGCTCGGCGACCATGAGCGGGCGGATCGCCGCCCTGGACGCCGTGGTGCAGAACGGCCGGCTCACCATGTTTGTCGGCTCGGCAAGCGGAGGCGTTTGGAAGTCAGTAAACGGCGGCACGACTTTCAAGCCGGTTTTCGATCGCCAGGATGTGCAGTCGATTGGCGCGGTGGCGATCGATCCTTCTCATCCGGAGATCGTTTGGGTCGGAACCGGCGAGGCATGGTTGCGCAACAGCGTTTCCGTTGGTGATGGCATTTACAAATCGACCGATGGCGGCGAGAACTGGACGAATGTCGGCCTAAAGGATTCCGAGCACATCGCCAAGATTCTGGTCGATCCCAAGGACAGCAACACCGTCTATGCCTGCGCCACCGGGCACCTGTGGGACGACAACGACGAACGAGGCGTCTACAAAACCTCCGATGGCGGCAAAAGTTGGAAGGAGGTTCTCGCCGGTCCCAATGGCTCGACCGGCTGCGGCCTGATTGCCATGAGCCCGCAGGCGCCAAAAACGGTTTTCGCTTCCCTTTGGGATTTTCGGAGGCAAGGCTGGACTTTTCGCTCCGGCGGGCCAGGCAGCGGATTGTACGTTTCCACTGATGGCGGCGAACATTGGACCGAACTGAACGACAGCAATAGCAAGGGGCTGCCGGAGAAGCCCTGGGGGCGAGTTGCCGTTGCAGTCGCGCCTTCCAAGCCAAACGTGGTTTACGCCAACATCGAATCGAAGAAAAGCGCGCTATATCGCTCCGATGACGGCGGCAAAACTTGGAACCGGGAAGACGCGAGCCGGTTCGTGATCTGGCGTCCTTTTTATTTCGGCAATCTGACGGTCGATCCCAAAGATGAGAACAAAATCTTCAAGCCCGATCTTTTCTTACTGCTCAGCGTAAACGGCGGCCGCAGTTTCAGCGCGGTCTCGCAAGCTGCTCACGGCGACTTTCACGATGTCTGGATTGATCCCAACAACCCGAATACTGTCTATGCCGGAGATGACGGCGGGCTTTGGCGCAGCGAAGATGGCGGCACGCGCTGGAAGCACCAAGTCAACCTGCCGGTTTCGCAGTTTTACCACGTCAGCGTGGATAACGATGACCCCTACCATGTTTACGGTGGGTTGCAGGACAACAGCTCCTGGATAGGAGACTCCTCGTACCCCGGCGGCGTAAGTTACTCGCGCTGGGAAAATATGTTCGGCGGTGACGGTTTCTGGATGTTCCCTGATTCCGGCGATCCCGCTTATATCTATGCCGAGGCGCAAGGCGGTGAGATTGGCCGGGTGAATCGCTTCACCCACGAAGGTCGGGCGATCCAGCCGCTTCCCGAATATGGCGAGAAGAAGCTGCGCTTCAATTGGAACACCCCGATTCACGTGAGCCCCAATGAGAAGGGCACCATCTACATCGGCGCAGAATTTCTGTTCCGGTCGCGTGATCACGGTCAATCCTGGGAGCGTATTTCGCCCGACCTCACGACCAACGATCCGGAGAAGCAAAAGCAGGAAGAATCTGGCGGGGTCACCATCGACAACTCTGCCGCTGAGATGCACACCTCGATTTATTCCATCTCGGAATCGCCGAAAAATGGCCAGATCATCTGGGTGGGAACCGACGACGGCAATCTGCAAATCACTCGCGATGGGGCAAAGACGTGGACCAACGTCGTCGGCAATGTCCCGGAGCTCCCCAAATTCTCCTGGGTATCAACCATTGAAGCCAGCCGCTTCGACGAGAGTACTGCCTACGCAACGTTTGATCGCCACACTTTCGGCGACATGAAACCGTACGCTTATAAAACAACTGATTATGGCAAGACCTGGACCGCGCTTCCCGTGCAGCCAAGCGGCGTCCGCGGATACGCCCACGTGATCAAAGAGGACACCGTCGATCCAAATCTGCTTTTCCTGGGAACGGAATTTGGCTTGTGGATCTCGACCGACGGCGGCCAGCGCTGGGCGCAGTACAAGGGCAGCGATTTCCCGGCCGCGGCAGTCCGCGATATCGCCGTTCAGCCCCGTGAGTCCGATTTGGTGCTGGCTACACATGGACGGGGCATCTGGATCATTGACGACATTTCTTCTCTTCGCCAGCTCAAGCCGGACTTGATGGAGAAGGATGCCGCCGTCCTCGAAGGACCTCCGTCCATCCAATACTTCAATGCCAACGGCGGCTGGCCTGAAGGCGATGAAAGCTTCACCGGTCTCAGCCGTCCAGCGGATGCTTTCATCACCTATTACCAGAAGCGCCGCCATATTTTCGGCGACCTGAAAATTGAAATCTTCGATCAGGACGGTAAGCTGCTCGATACGATCGCGGGCAGTAAACATCGTGGCTTGAACCGAGCGACTTGGTCGATGCGGCTCAAGGCGCCAACAGTTCCTCCTGCGGCTACGGCGCTGTTTGAAGCTTCGATTGGTCCCCGGGTGATGCCCGGCACGTATACCGTGAAGATGACGAAGGGCGACCGGGTCTATACCGCCCCGCTGAAGCTGGTGCTCGATCCGCGCGCCAAGTTCACGGTTGAGGATCGTAAGGCGCAGTTCGATTTGGCCATGAAGCTTTACAAGATGCTCGATCACATGAGCTACGCCACCAGCGCGATTGAAACAGTGAAGGACTCAGCTACAGCCCGGGCTGCCAAATTGCCGGCGAAAGATGCTCTTCGCGCTCGGCTTCAGCAACTGGCAGACGAGTCGGACAAGCTACGCACAAAAATCGTGGCTACCAAAGAAGGCGGCATGATCACCGGCGAAGAGCGCATCCGCGAGCTGCTCGGCAAGTTGTACGGAAACGTAAACAACTACGAAGGACGCCCCGCTGATTACGAAGTCAGGCGCACCAATGACCTTGGGCGGGAACTGGAAGACGTGATTACTGGCTTCCGAAAGATGACTGACAAGGAACTGCCGGCAATCAATTCTGGCCTGCAGAAGAAAAAGCTTGAGCCGATTAAAGTTCTGAGCGAAACAGATTGGCAGAAGCAGCACCAGGAAGAAGAAGGAGGAGCGGAGGCGAAGGCAGGCGCACTCCGACAGGAAACAGACTAAAGTCTGAATCCGAAATTGCGCCGGCAAGCCGGGGGTGGGTAACGTAACAAATTTGACTTAGTTTTCTTCTTGACAGGCTATTCCACGCGTTATAGAGTTTTCGACCGTAATTTCCTGAAAGCTTCTTGAAAGTCCTGAGGGGGAACTTTCACGTGGGAGGAGCCGATGGCTCTCCGTGACTGGATTTCCCTGCCAATCCGGCTGGTCCTCCTGTCATTTACTGCCGCACTTTTTTGAAAGTGAAAGGAGAACACCATGGCTACCAAACTATTTCGCGGAGCATTCCCCTCACCGAGACACGTACTTGCAGCTGCAGCACCTCACATAATTGCCGGTCCCACTCCCCCGAATGTGCTCTACAAACCGAACAAGCTCTCGTTTTGGCTTAATAACCAATACGGCGATTGCGTAACAGCGGAGGAAGCCTTCGCCAAAGCCTGCCACAAACCGGAGATCTTTATTTCCGACACGGAGGTTAAGAAGTGGGCGAAACAGCACAAGGTTCTCAATGGGGCAAACCTTGTCGACGTGCTGGACGCGATGATGAGCAAGGGATTCGCGCAAGACGGCCGTACCTACGATGACGGCCCGTACACCGCAGTGGATTGGACGAACCCTGCCATCCTGCAAAACGCAATCGCGCACGGCCCAGTCAAAATTGGAGTTGCGGCTGATCAGCTCGAAAAGGCAGTACCCAATCCTCCGCACAGCGGATGGTTTGCAACAGACTTCGAAGAAGATAGTAACGAGGATCATTGCGTCAGTCTTTGCGGCTATGGGTCTTTCGCCTGGTTAGCAAGTCAACTCGGGGTTAAGGTCCCCAAAGGTCTTGAGAGTGCAAATCCGGGGTATGGCTTGTTTACTTGGGACAGCGTTGGGATCATCGACCACCCGTCAATGGTAGCCATTACTCATGAGGCTTGGCTAAGAAATCCAGTGACTATCATCCGTTAGCGTAATGCCACATATCCGATCCCCGGCCTCAAGTATCCGCCCTGTGAAAATTACAAAGGAACGGGTGGCCACCATCTTTCCGAACTGCTATCGAACCAGAAGGGCTTCCACTTGCGGAGGTTGCACGCTACGCTGAGCGCAGCTCAATCAGGTGCGAGAGTTGGAGCTGTACATGAAAAGGCCTGCCCCAATGGAATCTGCCTCTGCATTAATGGACCAGAAGATTAAGCAACTTGGGGACCGGCGCGGGAGGACGCTCGCGAAAGTGCGCGAAATCGTACACCAGGCAGACCCTGAGATCGTCGTTGTGAAAAGAGGGAAGAGCGGAAGTGGGTCAAGCCAACTAACATACCAAGTAACCCAGGCACCCCGGTTTGGTCCCACGGCGGGATCGTCTGCACGGGAGAGACGTACAAGAACGTCGTCAAGATGACATTTGCCAAGGGAGCTGCGTTGCAGGACCCTTCAGGGCTATTCAACTCCAGCCAGGCGCGCCATCGACATCCACGAAGGCGACCAGGTCGATGAGGCGGCGTTGAAGGATCTCATCCGGGCTGCAGTGGCGCTCAATCTCAAGGGCAAGAGCAAGCTGAAGCGTCGGCGAACATCCCCACCCCTTCGACAAGCTCAGGGCAGGTTCTAAATTTCGCAAAGAACGCGAAATTTAGAATGGGGCACCCAGCACCCAATGCATAGATCCTTCCCCCTCGCTACGCTCAGGGTCAGGATGACATCGCCTTCGATGAATACGCGAATGACGACAGACTACTGCCGCTGGCTGACCGGAACGACTGCCGGGGCAGCCTGATCTGCATTATTCCCAACTTGCGTCCCGATCACATCGCCGGACACAATCATTTCCACCCGCCGATTCAGCTTCCGGCCTTGTGCTGTGGTATTGTTTGCCGCGGGACGCGTTTTGCCAAACCCGCGCGCGATGACGTGATTGATAGAGACTCCAGAATCCACCAGATAATCGCGGACGCTGCCCGCCCGCTTTTCAGAAAGCTTCTGATTGAACTCATCCCCACCGGTGCTATCCGTATGGCCTTCGATTTCGAATTTCAGGTCGGGATAAGCGCCCACAATTCCTGAAATTCTCGCCAGCCTCTCACGAGCGGCAGACTTCAAAGTGTACTGACCGCTATCAAAAAGTACGTCTGGCATGTTCACCACAAGGCCACGGTCAGTATCTTTTGTTTCGAGCACCTGGTTGAGTGCTTTCAGCAACCTGGCGCGCATTTCTTCCTTTTGGCGTGTAGCTTCATCTGCCGCGAGCCGCGCCCTCTCGGCTGCTTCTTGTGCTCTTTGCTGTTCGGTTAACGCTGCCGCGCGAGCTGCATCGGCTTGCGCCTGTTGCTGCTCGGCCTCGGCTTTGGCTTTCTCCGCTGCTTCCCTATCCGTTTCGGCCTGGGTGCGTCTGCGCGCGTCTTCTTCCGCTTGAGCCTTCGCCCTGGCTTCGGCTTCGGCAGAGGCTTTCGCGTCCGCCTCAGCTTTTTCCTGCGCTTCTCGCATCGCGCGCTTTTCTGCCGCCACTCTCTCTTGCTGCTTCTTCTCAAGCGTCAGCACGCGAGCATCTTCCGCCATCTGCGTGGCGCCGCGGGCTGCCGTGCCGATCGGGGTTCGCCCCTGCTTGCGGCGGAGGTAGTCTTCCGCCCGATCCAGGAAATCCTGAGCCTTGCTCAAACTGTCACCCGCATACTGTGAAGCGCCCGCAGCTTTAGCTATCGCCACTGCATTCCGCGCCTCGAGCAGGTCGAGCGGCGTTTTGGGATCGGCCGAACTGGAGGGAAGCTGCGCTGCCGGAACATCGATGGTGTACTGCCCGCCTTCCAGCATGTCGAACCTGGCGTCAATCGCTTCTTCGAAGCCTTTGGTCTCATAGCGAATAATGTTTTCCACCACCACGAGATTGCTGGGGCGGGTAACGGAGAAATAAGGCTCGGCGGTCACGACCATTCCGAACGCTTGCAAATCGGTGGTGACGTCCAGGCTGAACTTGCCCTCATTGTTAGGGACGATTTCGCCCAGATTCAACGAACGGCCCTCGGGCGTGACAGCCCAGAGCACATAGGTGAGATACTGCCCGCCAAACTTGCTGGCTGGCGCAAGGTGGGAGAAGTCGGCGCCGATTTCCAGCCGCCCGGCCTTACTATCCACTTTTCCCTTACCGGAAGCTTCCGGCATCAGGCTCGTGCCTTTGAAGTCGACCATGGTTGATCCCCCGCGGTGGCGGTAGTTCACAGCTTTTGTGGTGCGTGAAACCACCTTCACACGGAACACCGGGGTCTGTGCCATGGGTTCGACGGCGGGCGTCTCTTGCTGGGCCAACGCACAAGCCGATAATGCAACCGCGCATATGGGGACGAGATACTCCTTCATTGAGCTATCCTCTGTAATGAAATTATTGTGCGAAATGACGTTGGCTCTAGTTTCCAATACTTCCGGAGGCCTCGGAAGTGTCTGGCGAGCTACCCAGGTTACTTTGGTGACTTGCGAAGCGCGATGGGCGTGCCGTGTCGCGTTCGCCGCCTTGTGCTTTGGAGCCTCATACTGCCTGCTTCCGCGAATATCGACGGGTTCCTGGGCGCTCTCGTTGACGGTCTCGACGGTTTGAAAGGGCAGCTCGATACGAACCGGAGCGACGCTTGTTTCCGTGCTCGTCGTACTTACCGTCCCAGATGAGTTCGGCCATCGCAGGAGACTGCGGGAGACTAAGGTTGGAGAGAGTTAGTCATTTATAGCACAGAAAGCACTGGAAATCGCAGGCGATGGCTCCCGCGGAGTGGAGGGATCTGCCTTTGGCTGTGGAGCTTCGCTCCACCTGGACGGGCGAGACGCCCGTCCGCACACGAGCCGAGGCGAACTCGGCGACCTGGATGCAAGGGGCGGTTACTTAATTTCCATGACCTCTTTTTCTTTGGCTTTGCTCATGTCTTCCATCTTTTTTATTTCGTCGTCGGTGAGGCGCTGGATTTCATCCATGGCACGCTTTTCGTCGTCTTCGGTGATTTTCTTGTCTTTGAGGGCTTTCTTGATGGCGTCGTTGCCGTCGCGGCGGATGTTGCGTACAGCCGTGCGGTGCTCTTCCAGGACTTTGTGGAGATGTTTGACCATGTCGCGGCGGCGCTCTTCTGTGAGCGGGGGCACGGGAACGCGAATGATTTTGCCGTCATTCATCGGGTTGAGCCCGAGATCGGCGGTACGGATGGCCTTTTCAATGGCACCGAGTTGTGACGGATCGTACGGCTGCACAACGATCAGTTGTGGCTCCGGCGCGTGCACCGTGGACATTTGGTTTAGCGGCATCTGCGAACCGTAGTAGTCGACGTTGACCGAGTCGAGCATGTGAACGGAGGCGCGTCCGGTGCGGGTCGCGGCCATGGCCTTGCGGAAGTCTTCGACCGCTTTCTCCATGCGGGTGCGAAGCTGAGAGTAAGTTTCTCTAAGACCGGGAATTGCCGCCATTGTGGCTTGAGCCATAGGGGAGCTCCATAGATTCAAAACGTTGCATTATAAACCCAACTTCTTGGCCACGGATTTACACCGATTAACACGGATTCAGTTCTTGAGGACGTGTGAATCAGTGACGGGGATGCTAAGCGCTTACCAGAGATCCGATCTTTTCGCCGGTCACAACCTTGCGGATGTTACCGCGATGATTCAGGTTGAAGACGATGATGGGGAGATTGTTGTCTTTGCAGAGAGAGATGGCGGTAGAGTCCATCACTTGCAGTCCTTGCTTCAAAACTTCCATATAGGTGATTTCAGCGAATTTTTTGGCGTCTTTGACGACGAGAGGATCGGCGTCGTAGATCCCATCCACCTTGGTGGCTTTGAGAATGGCATCAGCCTTAATTTCCATCGCGCGGAGAGACGCGGCGGTATCGGTGGAAAAATAGGGGTTACCAGTGCCGCCGGCAAAGATCACCACACGTTGCTTCTCAAGATGGCGGATAGCGCGACGGCGGATGAAAGGCTCGGCGACCTGGTTCATCTCAATCGCGGACTGCACGCGGGTGTGGATACCTTGCTTTTCGAGGGCATCCTGAAGCGCCAGCCCATTGATGACGGTAGCGAGCATGCCCATGTGGTCGGCGGAGACGCGGTCCATGTCGCGAGCCTGCTCGGCAACGCCACGAAAGAAATTGCCGCCGCCGACCACGATGGCGATCTGAACGCCAAGCGAATGAACGTCAGCCAGTTCGGCTGCAATTTCGTGGATGCGAAGCGGGTCGACGCCGAAACCCTGCTTGGCGGCTAGGGCCTCGCCGGAGAGCTTGAGCAGGATGCGCTTGAAGATTGGGATCGTCGTGATTAGTTACCCACTATGCCCAGTAAAGGCCCTTCGCTTCGTTCAGGATGACAGATTTTAAAATAAGGGCGCCAGAGGCGCCCCCTTATTCTTTGGTTTCTGTCGGCTTCGTCGCCGCGACTGTCGCTCCGGCATCGCCGACTTTGAAGCGGGCGAAGCGGCGGACGGCAATGTTTTCGCCCAGCTTGCCGATTCTTGTGGCAATGAGCTGCGCGATCGAGACGGTCTGGTCTTTGATGAACGGCTGCTCGTAGAGACAGACCTCCTCGTAGAACTTACTCATCTTGCCTTCGACAATTTTTTCAACAACCTGCGGCGGTTTGCCAGTAGCTGCCGCCTGAGCGCGGTAAATGTCTTTTTCGCGCTCGTAGGCTTCGGGAGTGACGTCTTCCTTACGCACAAACTTCGGATCGCTCGCCGCAATGTGCATCGCGATGTCGTGGATCAGATCTTTGAAGTCTTCCGTGCGGGCCACGAAATCGCTTTCGCAGTTGACTTCAACCAGGACACCGATTTTTCCGCCAGCGTGGATGTAGCTTTCGACGGCGCCCTCGGTGGTGGCGCGTGAGGCCTTCTTGGCGGCGACAGACACACCGCGTTTACGGAGCAGGACGACTGCTTGTTCGAGATCCCCTTTCGCTTCAGTAAGGGCCTGCTTGCAGTCCATCATAGGTGCTCCAGTTTTTTCGCGGAGGTCTTTCACTTGAGTTGCGGAAATATTCACAGTAGTTGTGCTCATAAATTCAGTTTCTAAAGTCAATGCGTTATAAAATTCAACCCGCGCCGGACGACCCGCGCGGGTCTTATTTTTCTTTCGTCCGGATTGTGGAGTGGGGCTGAAGCCCTGAATCTAACGCTAAGCGTCGGCCTGGATAAAGCCAGGCTTCCGAGAAGAGTCTCAACTGCAGACTCCTGGCGGCTGAAGCCGACTCGGAACGACAATCACGTTAGGGGACTATTGGCACGAATGAACTCGTGCCCTTCCCAAATTCCACACGCCCTTTCCTGTTGCATCGGTCTTCAGCTGCCGGCTCTTAAAACGTTTGTGTTTCCACCGGCGAAGCTTCCTCTTGAACTTCTTCTTTGCGCGCGGCGGGCTGTTTGCGCGTGCCTTTGCCCAAAACTTCTTCCATGCTGATGTCTTCCGGCTCGGCTTCGGCGCCGGTGACATCGGCCGCGCCTTCGACCGGAGCTTCGGTTGCTGCCTGTTCGGCTTGCTGTGCGGCGCCAACTCCCGCGGCCAAGTCGGCGGCCTGCTTATCGCTCATCAACTGAGCGCCTTCGACGACTGAATCGGCAATTTTCGAAGCGAACAGACGGATGGCCCGCAGCGCGTCATCGTTACCGGGGATTACGTAATCGACTTCAGTGGGATCGCAGTTCGTATCCACAACGGCGACCACCGGAATGCCTAACTTGCGGGCCTCGCGCACAGCGATCTGCTCTTTATTCGAGTCGATGACGAAGATCGTATCCGGCAGACGGTTCATATTCTTGATGCCGGCGAGGTTTGCCTGAAGATGTTTACGCTCGCGTTCGAGTTTGATGACTTCTTTCTTGGGAAGCAGCTCGTAGCGGCCGTCAGTCGCCATGTCGTCAAGTTCTTTGAGCCGCTTAACCGATTTCTGAACCGTCACCCAGTTGGTGAGCAGTCCACCCAACCATCGCTGGTTGACATAAAATCCATTGCAGCGCTGCGCTTCTTCGGCGATTGCGTCCTGCGCCTGGCGCTTGGTTCCCACAAAGAGCACGATTCTGCCCTGCGAAGCCAGCTCGGCGATAAATTTCGACGCTTCTTTGAACATCTTCAGCGTCTTTTGCAAATCGATAATGTAAATTCCGTTGCGCTCTCCGAAGATGTATTCCTTCATCTTGGGATTCCAGCGCTTGGTCTGATGCCCGAAGTGGACGCCCGCTTCGAGCAACTCCTTCATGGTGATGTTAGCCAAT
>Ga0066705_10000022_pt1 | contig 24453 bp, 17 predicted proteins | sample GraSoiAngelo_154_FD_66506 | JGI IMG/M metagenome (GOLD analysis project Ga0066705, IMG submission 66506) | Grasslands soil microbial communities from the Angelo Coastal Reserve, California, USA - 14_1009_13_20cm | ecosystem: Environmental > Terrestrial > Soil > Grasslands | place: USA... | reverse complement strand
GTCGGAGCCCATGCCGAGCAGGAAGATGTCGCGCAGGATCGGGCCGTTCGAGTCGTAGCCGACCACCTCGGCGATCTGCGCGACCTTGCGCCGGCCGTCGGGCATGCGCGCCTGGTGCACGATCAGGTTGACCGCGGAGGCGATCTGCGCCCGCACCGCCTCGAACGGGATGTCGATCGAGGCCATCATCACCATCGTCTCCAGGCGCGAGAGCGCGTCGCGCGCCGAGTTGGAGTGGATGGTCGACATCGATCCGTCGTGGCCGGTGTTCATCGCCTGAAGCATGTCCAGGGCCTCGGCGCCGCGGACCTCACCGACCAGGATGCGGTCGGGACGCATTCGCAGGCTGTTGCGAAGCAGTTGCCGGATGGTGAGCTCGCCCTTGCCTTCCACGTTGGGTGGACGGTGCTCGAGCGCGATGACGTGCGGGTGATCGATCTGCAGCTCGGCTGCATCTTCGATGGTGATCACGCGCTGGTTGTGCGGGATGAAGCGAGCCACGACGTTGAGGGTCGTGGTCTTGCCGGAACCGGTACCGCCGGAGACCAGGATGTTCATGCGCCCCAGCACCGCCGCCTGGAGGAACTCCGCCATGGCGGGGCTGAGGCTTCCCTCGTGCTTCAGGTCCTCCATGCCCAGGACGGCGTCCTTGAATTTGCGGATCGTGAGCGCCGGACCGTGAATCGCAGCGGGACGGATGATGGCGTTGACACGGCTGCCGTCCGGAAGGCGTGCGTCCACCATCGGGTTGAGACCGTCGATGTGGCGGCCGGTCGTCGCCACCATACGGCGAATCGTCTCCAGCAGCTGGTTCTCGTCCTCGAACCGGACGTCGGCCTTGGTCAGGACGCCGCGCCGCTCGATGTAGATCTCGTCCGGGCTGTTGACCATGATCTCGCTCACCGACCGGTCGTGCAGCAGGCTGTCCAGGGGGCCGTAGCCGACCGCTTTGCGCAGGATGATGTCGGCGAGCGCTGACTTCTCCTGACTGTTGAGGACGATGCTTTCCTCGAGCAGGAAGCGGTCGAGGTGGGTGCGCACGGCTCGCGAGAAGGCCAGCGTGTCGCCGGTCGTGAGGCCGACGTCGCGGATCATGGCGAGGCGGTCGCGAAAATCGTTCGCGAGCTTGTTCAGGTCCCTGCCCTGCCTCGCCGCCGCTTCGAGCACGTCGGAGCGCCGCCGTTGCGGGTGAGCAGTGGACGCGGCCGTGGCTGTCCACATGTCGACGAACTGCATCTCGAGGAGGGAGGGCGATGCCGCGACCGCAGGGATCACGCGCTGGATCTCAGCCAGCCGGATCTTGATGGCGATGCTGTCTCCGACAGGCTGCGCGCCCTGCTCGATGTAGGCCGCGATCCACTCGCCGTCGCGAAAACGGAGGATCGCCTTCTGAACCGTGCTGCCATCGCCTGGATCAGGCTCGAGGGCCGGGTCGTCGGCCGAACCGAACACTACGTACTTGATATCGCGGGCGGGCACGAAGCGCGCCCGATCTGGATCGGAAAGCGAGTAGACGGGAAAGCCCGCGGTCGTGATCGTGCGCGAGTCCGATTCGCCGTCCTCCAGCCCCCCGTCCAACCGATGGATGACCACCTTGATGCGCGGCGGTCGCTCGGCCGCGTCTTCAGGCGGTCCGGCGATGGCCTCGATCGTGACGTCGCTCATGAGCTGAATCGCTCCGGTGGCCGGCGGCGGTCAAGCACCCACTTCGAGCCCGGCATCCGCTTCGCCACGCCCTTCACCTCGGATGCGCGAGCGGCCACGGCGGCGGCGCTGCTGTAGCTGCCCGGCTCGGCGATGACGATGCCGATCGACACCGACACGAGCGGGGTGCGCAGCATGCTGCCGTTGCGCTCCTCCGACTCGATCCATCCGCGATCGCGGTCGATCGGGTCGTAGAGCGCGACGATCGCCTGGTCGAAACGCTTCGTGATCTCCGTCGCGAGGGTCTCGGCAATGCTTGGCTCGGTCAGGATCACGAAGTCATCGCCTCCCACGTGGCCCGCGAAGTGGTGGTCGGAATCGTTTTCCTCCAGGACCTCGAGGATGATCGTGGCAAGCGTCTTGATCACGTCGTCGCCGCGCAGAAACCCGTAGTGGTCGTTGTAGCTCTTGAACGAATCGATGTCGGGATACAGCACCGCGAATCGCTCGTGCTGGGCGAGCCTGCGTGTGATCTCCCGAAGGATGTCGCTGTTGCCGCTCATGCCGGTGAGCGGGCTCAGTCCACGCGTCGTGGTGGAGCGCGACATCACCGCGCGCAGCCGTGCTACCAGCTCCTCGGGGATGAACGGCTTCGTCACATAGTCGTCCGCGCCGGAAAGAAGGTGCTCGACCTTGTCCTTCAGAGAGTCCCGCACGGTCAGAAACACGACAGGGATGAGACGTGTCCGAAAGTCGTCGCGGAGCTCCGACATGACATGGTCGCCGGTCACGTCCCCGATCATGAGGTCGAGCAGGATGATGTCCGGGCGCCACTCGACGGCCGCATTGTGCGCCGCCTGTCCGTCATTGACGGTGATGCACTCAAAGCCCGCGCGCTCGAGCACCCGCTTGACCAGGCGCAGCACCTGCTCGTCGTCATCGACCACCAGAGCGATGTCGCGATGGACCAGCGCGGAGTGCGGCCGCTCGGGTCCCGCGCCCACTCGTCGGGTGACCGTCACGCGGGGGGCCTTCCGGTACGCGACAGCTTCTCAGTCAACACGATGGCTCGCTCGGCCGCCGCCTTGACCTCGGCAATGTCAGCGCGAATCGCTTCCGGGTCATTGAGCTCTTCGCCGATTAGCTCGCTGTAGTTCACGATCACCGCGAGCAGGTTGCGAAAGTCGTGAATGAGCACACGACGATCATCGAGGTGCTCGCCATCTTGGTTCACAGCCGTTTCACCAGCCGCCACCGATTGACTTCTCCATCGCGTCGATAACCGAGCTCGTCGAGCAGCGAGCGCGCCATGGCCAGTCCGCGACCCTGCTCGCTGTCATGCGCGGGCATCTCGCGAGCCAGGTGTTCGTGAACCGGGGCGCCGGAATCGGTGAGCGAAGCCTCGACCACGCCGCCATCAAAGCGAAGGACGTAGTCGACGGGCTCTTCGGTTCCCCGCGGACGGCCATGGGTGAGCACGTTGCTGCCGATCTCGCCGAGTGCCGTCTCGAAGAGCATGAGCGGCCGGTCGTCCTGCGTGCGGCCGGTCGCGCGGCGAAGGCGCTCGATCGACTGGTGCAGGACTTCGAGTCCCTCATCAAGCTCGATGAAGCGGGCACGGAATTCAAAGGGATGGCTCCTCACAGGCTTAGAAGCCAGTGAGAGCTTCCTCGACAGTCGCGTAATAGGGAAACACCCGGTCGAGGGTGGTGAGCTCCAGCACCACTCGCACCTGCTGGTTGGGGGCGGCCAGTCGTAGGGCGCCTTCGCTGCCTCGGATCTGCTTCAGGGCCGAGATCACCGAGCCCAGCCCGGTGGAGTCGACGAAGCTGACGCCCTCCATGTCGATGACCACTCTGGGCGGACCGTTCTTGACCACCTCGGTGATCGCATCTTTCAGGGCTGGCGCGCCTGCGACGTCGAGGCGACCGGTGGGAGCGACCACGGTGATGCCCCCCTCCGTCTGGCGGGTCTGGACGTCGAGAGCCACAGCCGGAAGAGCATATGGCAGAAAGCGAGGACTTTAGCCTCTCTACACTGCATGGCCGTGGCCGGCCCTGAAGGCACCGAACGAGTCCTGGTCGTCGACGACGACGAGCCGCTCGCGCGGGTGATGGCGAGGACCCTGCGGAGCCGCGGCTTCGAGTGCGATGTTGCCTTGAGCGCTGCCGAGGCTCGGGGCTTGTTCGAGACGAAGGATTACGCGGTGGTCCTGCTCGATGTCCGCCTCCCGGACGAGTCGGGCTACGGCTTGCTGGAGGAGCTTCGTTCGACCCGGCCGGACACCGCTGTGGTCATGATCTCGGGTGTCGACGACGCCGAGCTCGGCAAGGCCGCGCTCGAGCACGGGGCGTTCGCGTACCACGTCAAGCCCGTCGGCGCCACCCAGCTCTACCTTCTTGTTGTCAACAACCTCCGCCGCCGCAGCCTGGAGCTGGACAATCGGGCCAACCTCGACCGGCTCGAGGGCCTGGTCGCCGAGCGCATGGAACAGATGCGACGCGCCGCTGAGCTTCAAGCCGGCATGCTGCCGGCTTCGCCCTTCAAGGAGCGTGGGTTCGAGGTCGCCGCTCACCTCACCGCGGCGCGCGAGATCAGCGGCGACTTTTATGACTGGTATCGCGCGGGAGACGAGCGGATCGCGGTGACCCTGGGCGATGTGATGGGCAAGGGCCTGCCGGCGTCTCTGATGATGGCCACGGCCCGCGCCGCGCTGCGCGGCGTGTCGGGCGTCGCGCCGCTCGAGGCCGGCATCAAGCAGGCCGCGGACGTCATGTCTGCCGCGCTGGAAGTGAACCACGCATACGTGACGGTCTTCCACTGCACCTTCGACCCCCGAACGGGGCAGCTCGACTACGTCGATGCGGGCCATGGCCACGCGCGGCTGCTTCGCGGAGCGAAGGGCCAGGAGCTGCTTGTGCATCGCAGCGCTCCCATCGGCATCTTTCCCGACACGCAGTTCGTCGCGGGGAGGGTGTCGCTCGAGCCGGGCGACTCGCTGGTCGTGTTCTCCGATGGGCTGCTTGACCTGCGGCCGGACCTGGCGACGAAGGAGGTCCAGCTTCCCTACGAAGCGCGGCGTGCGGGCACCGCGCAGGAGATGGTCGACATCCTCGCCCACGGCGCGCGCGACAAGGACCTGTTCGACGACGTGACGGTGCTCGCCCTGAGGCGGGTTTAGGGGGACGATCGGCGGCTGCGGAGAGTCCGGACTAACCGAGGTGCCCACCCTTCCCCTTCCTTAAACCGCCTCTTTGGTTGCCAGCCACCTCTCCAATACCGCCGCCACCACGTGCAGCTTCACTGGCTTGGAGATGTGGTCGTCCATTCCCGCGGCGAGGCACCGATCCCGTTCCCCCGCCACGATGTCCGCGGTCATTGCGATGATCGGCATGCGCCTGCCGCCCCGCTCGTTGTGCCGGATCTGCCGGCTCGCCTCGTACCCATCCATCTCGGGCATCTGGCAGTCCATCAGCACCGCGTCGTAGTGCCCCCTGCCCAGCATGCTCACCGCATCCGCCCCCGTCGCCGCAACCTCGCCGCGATAACCGAGGCGCTCGATCATCCGCAGCGCAACCTTCTGGTTCGCGGCGTTGTCATCGACCACGAGAATGCGAGCGCCGCGACCGTTTGGAGCGAGGGCATGAGGTTCGCCGTCAACCTCAGGGCCGCGCGCCGCAAGCACGGTTTGCAGCATGTCGTAGAGGTGGGACGGGCGCACCGGCTTGACGATCTCGACGTCGACCCCTGGAATCACGGCGTCGGAATGCCCCGCCGATGTGAGAAGGATCACCGCGAGGTCACGCATCCGTTCATCACTGCGCATAGCCGCCGCGACGGCCGCCCCATCCATCTCGGGCATCATCAGGTCGACGATCGCGACCTCGAACGGGTCCTCGCCTGTCATGGCGTGGCTCACGTCGCGCAGCGCCTCACGACCCGATTCGAAGCTTTGCCCGCGCATGCCCCACGAGTGGACGTATCGCTCGAGGATCGTGCGATTGGTCCGGTTGTCGTCGATGATCGCCACCTTCGTGCCCATGAGGCGCCCGGTGGGACGCGCCACGCGAGGCCTCGCGGCCGCTTCGCGGAACAGCGCGGTGAACCAGAAGCGACTTCCCTTGCCCTTCTCGCTCTCAACGCCGATCTCGCCGCCCATCAGCTGAGCGAGCATCCGGGCGATGGCCAGCCCTAGACCCGTGCCCCCGTGGCGCCGCGTGGTCGAGCTGTCGAGCTGCGAGTAGACGGCGAAGATTCGCCCGGCCTCCTCCCTGGTCAGGCCGATGCCCGTGTCGCGGACGTCGAACTCGACCGCGATCCCGGGTCCCTTTGTCGCGTGCGCTCGTGCGCGCACCACGACCTCCCCCGAATCGGTGAACTTCACCGCGTTCCCGATCAAGTTGATCAACACCTGACGCAGGCGCCCAGGGTCTCCGAGGACGAGGTCGGGCACCTCCGGCTCCGCGTCGAGGACGAGCTCGATGCCTTTGTTGACGGCCGCCTCGGCGAACAGCTCGACCGCCTCCTCCACCACGTACCGCGGGCTGAACTCGAGCGTTTCGAGCCGCACCCGGCCCGCCTCGATTCGCGAGAAGTCGAGGATGTCATTGATGATCTCGAGCAGAGCGTCACCAGACGCGCGAATAGTCTCTGCGTACTCCCGCTGCTCCGGGCTCAGCTCCGTGTCCATCAAAAGGCCCGTCATGCCGATGACGCCGCTGAGCGGTGTCCGGATCTCGTGGCTCATCGTGGCGAGGAACTCGGACTTGAGGCGTGTCAGCTCCTGAAGGTCCTGGTTGCGCTGCGACAGGTCGGACAACAGCACCGACTTCTCGAGCTCGGCCTTCATGGCAACCTGCCGGTTCTGCTCCAGCTGGGCGACCACGCGCCGGACCAGGATTCCAAACACGACGAGGGATAGGGCCTCGAGCACTGCGGCGGCGGGGTCGCCTGAGGCCGGGTTGAAGAACGTGACAAGGATGAGGTCGGCAATCGCAAGCACCGCTCCGACCGCGAACTCGATCGTCGTGTAGTAGAGGGCGAGAAAGATCAGCGGCAGCAGGACGAACGGGAAAGACCGCACGATGCTGAGCCCGAACTGGATCTCGAGCGCGAAGGCCACCGCGAGGCCGCCGATTGGGGAAACAGCGTGCAGGTAACGCGGAATTCGCTCCCAGGGCAACACGACGAGCGCGCTGCCGAGCACCGTGATCACGACCGAAGCGACGACCCCGAAAACGGTGCCGTCGGCCCACAGCGGATAGAGGGCCAGGACGAACCCGCCGACGACCGGGATCGCCGTGACGAATCGGCTGCGTGCCGGCGTGTCGATCTCCGCGAGAGGGATAAGTACGAGCGCGACGCCGACGGCCATCGCGCCGGCCAGGGCGAGCGAGGTGGTGACCGCGGCAAAGCCGTGGAGGCTGACCAGGCCGACGATCGCGAGCCCGAGGAACGGGTAGACGCGGCGGCTCAGTCCGTCGGCCTGAAGAGGGGTGCTGGGATGACTCAATCTCGGCGGCCGGGCCGAAGCTTACACAACGTAGCCCCCGTTGCTGCATTCAGCCGAATCCCCCTCACCCCAGCCCTGCGGGACGAGCCCGTTAAGGACGCGCGAGGCCGCGACACCTGATTGCTCCCCCTCGGGGAGAGGTGCCTTTGCAACTTTTTTAAGGAGGCTGAAGCGTCACCTTCCGTCGATACACTTTGTCGCCTGCGCACCTTCCAACCCGCCAGGGGGGGCGAGGCATCAGGGGTATTGCCAGGGGCCGGTTCGGAGTCTGCCTTCAGGACTCGGGTCTTGGTGCGCCGGGCCACGCCGTTTGCAGCGCTGGCGGCGATCTTCGCAGTCCAGACCCTGGCCGACGCGCAGCCCGTGGTCGCGTTCCCGCTCTATCTCGCCGTGGTCCTGCTCGTGTCGCTCCAGCAGAACCGCGCCGAATCGATTGCGGTCGCGGTGGTGGCCGCGATGGCGGTGTTGTTTCGGCCTCTCGCGACCACGGGCCAGGCCTCAGAAGTCGCGGGCACCGTCCTGTTGGCGGCCGTGCTGCTGGGCATCGCAATCACGATGAACGTGCTGAGCAGGAACTCGCGCGAAAGTGCCGCCGGCGTACAGCGCCGCCTGGCTGAGCTCGCCGCCGTCGAGCGGCGCCTCCGGGCGACTTTGGATTCGGCCGATGTGGGGCTCGGGCTGGCTGACCTCGACGGCAGATGGATCCAGGCCAACACACCGCTCGCCGCCATCCTCGGACGCACCAGCGATGACCTCGTGCAGACCACGCTGGCCGATGTAACGACGGACAGGGATCGCGCCGCGGTCGCAGGGGCGCTCGGCCTGCTGCGCAACGGCGATCTCGTGCGCTGGGAGGCGGAGCTCAGCCAGGCGCGGCCCGATGGCACGCAGGTGCCGGTCGACATTCTGATCGTCAAGCTCCCGAACACTGCCGCCGGCGAACCGGTCCTGCTCGTGCAGGAGCGCGACAACTCCGCGCGAAAACGGACCGAGGCGCTCCGGGACTGCGCCGCGGCGATCCGACAGGTCATCGTCACCATCGGCTCAGCGGAGCAGGCCATGCCGCAGATCCTTGCGTCGTTGTGCAATTACCTCGAGGCCAGCGTCGCCATCTACTGGGCGGTCGACTCCGATCGCCAGGCCATGCGCGTGCGCCACGCTTCGACGGCGTCGGGCGCGGTCGGGGAGGGCTTCGTGCACGCCAGCCGCGGTCGGACCGCCGCGAGCGGCGTCGGGCTCGTTGGCCGGGTCTGGCAGGCGGGAGTGGTGGCGGCCGAAGAGGACATCGAGCGGGCCGCCGACTACGACCGGCAGGCGGCGGCGGGTTCAGCAGGACTCCGCTCGGCGCTCGCCTTCCCGATGGTCGATGCCGGCGAGGTGATCGGCGTCATCGAGCTGCTGGCGGACCGCGTGCGGAGCCCCCGGGACGAGGAGGTGACCATGCTCGCCGGCGCCGGCGTCGAGATCGGGCAGTTCACCCGCCGCTCCGAGACGTCTCAGACGCTCCGCCGGAGCGAAGCCGACCACCGCGCGATCTTCGAGCGCTCGCCCATCGGCATCGCCCGGATCAGCAGCGACGGCGAGATGCTCGAGGCCAACCCTTCGCTCCTCCACATGCTCGAACACGACGCTGAAACGATGCGCGCCACCGTTTGGCCGGACCTGATGCGCGCCTACGACCAGGCCGCGTTGCGCCAGCGCAAAGCGACATTTCTGGCCGGCATCACTGACGGCAGCAGCGTCCAGGTGCGCGCCGGCACCGGGGCAGGCAACTGGTTGTGGCTGCAGCTGACCGCGACCTCGATCCCAGACTCGAGCGGCCGGCCGGAGCACGTCCTTCTGATGGTCGAAGACGTCACCGCCGTGCGCGAGACCTCCGACAAGCTGGCCGAGTCGCTGGAGGCGCAGCGCGAGGCCAACGCCAACCTCGAGAAGATCGATCACACCAAGAGCGAGTTCCTCAGCATCGTGAGCCACGAGTTCAGGACCGCCCTCACCGGCATCCAGGGTTTCAGCGAGCTGATCCGGGACGGTGGGCTCGAGGTGGATGAGGTCCGCGCCTACGGAGGCTACATATTCAACGACGCGGACCGGGTGAACCGCCTCATCGGCGACATGCTCGACCTCGACCGGATGGAGTCAGGCCGCATGACGATGCGGACGGCCGACGTCGACGTCAATGACATCCTCATGGAGGCGATCGCCCGCGCCACCTCGTCGGCCGTCACCGTCGAGTTCAAATCTGACCTCGACCCGCGACTGCCCATCGTCGCCGGCGACCGCGACCGGTTGATCCAGGTGGTCAGCAACCTCGTCAACAACGCCGTCAAGTACTCACCCGAGGGCGGCACGGTCACCCTGACGAGCCGAGCCGAGGGACATTACGCCCTGGTCAGCGTGACCGACACCGGCATCGGCATCCCACCGGAAGACATTGGCCACGTGTTCGAGCGCTTCCGCCGGGTGCGCAGCGGCATCGCGCAGTCGATTCCCGGGACTGGGCTCGGCCTCACGATCGTTAAGCAGATCGTGGAGATGCACGGAGGCAAGATCTGGGTGGAAAGCGCGCTGGGCCACGGCTCGTCGTTCCACTTCACGGTCCCCCTGAGCCCCGAAGGCGCCAACGCCCAGCAGCTCCGGCATGGCTGAGGCAATCAACGGTGCAAGTTTCAGGGTGCTCGTGGCGGACGACAACGAGGTCGCCCAACGCCTCTGCAAGCGCGTCCTGGAGAAGGCGGGCTATCCCGTGCTGATCGCCGCCGACGGACTGCAGGCGGTCGACATCGCCTTGAGAGAGCGCCCCGAGATGATCTTGATGGACGTGGCGATGCCGGGCATCGACGGGCTGGAGGCGATGCGGCGGATCAAGACCGAGATCCCGACCATGCCCATCGTGATCGCCAGCGCGCATTCGATGTCGAGCGACCGTGAGCGATTCCTGGCCGCCGGCGCCGACAACGTGCTCAGCAAGCCGTTCCGGCTGGCGGACCTGATCTCCATCGTCGAGCAGCTGGCGAGGGCGAGGTGAAAGACCTCACCGGCACTCGACTCGCCCAGTACGAGATCCTCGAACGCCTGGGCGGCGGCGGGATGGCGGTGGTCTACCGCGCGGTCCAGCAGCCGCTCGGCCGCGAGGTTGCGCTCAAGGCGTTGTCGTCCGAGCTGTTCCAGGACGACGGTTTCGTCAAGCGCTTCGAGACCGAGGCCAAGACGCTGGCCAAGCTCGACCATCCCAACATCCTGCCGATCTACGACTTCGAGGTGATCGACGGCAACGCGTTCCTGACCATGCCGCTGATCCGAGGCGGCACGCTGCGCGACATTCTCAACCGAGGTCCGCTCGACGCGCTCACCACATGGCGATACCTGCGTGAGATCGGCGATGGGCTGCAGCACGCGCACGACGCCGGCATCGTCCATCGCGACCTCAAGCCGACCAACGTTCTCATCCACACGGACGGCCGGGCGATGCTGGCCGACTTCGGGCTCGCTCGGGGAGCGGGCCAGCCGACCCACCTCACCACGATCGGCCTTGCCATCGGCACCCCGGGCTATATGGCGCCGGAGCAGGTCATGGGCCACGACGTCGACAAGCGCGCCGACATCTATGCGATGGGTGTCCTGACGTTCGAGATGCTGACCGGCCGGCTGCCCTACATCGGCTCCAACCGGATGGAGGTCGCGTACGCGACGGTTAACGCGGAGATTCCGTCGGCGGTGAAGATCAATCCCAACCTGCCCGACGAGCTCGACCAATTGCTGCAGAGAGTGCTGGCCAAGCTTCCCGACAAGCGTCCGCAGACGGTGCGCGACCTGCTGGCACAGATGGCGCGGCTGCCGCAACGCAGGACATCGCCGCCGGGCGTGGCCGCGTCAGCTTCCGTGGTGTCTGCCGGCCCGGCCGCGGGCGTTGCGGTGCTGCCACGCCCGGCGATCGGGTCGAACGGCCCCGACACCACGTCGATGAAGGCGATGGCATCATCTCCACCGGCGCCGCCGCCCGCGATCCTCCACGGGTCGCCGCCGCCGACGCCAACCGCGGCGGGTTATTCGACGATCCGCACGCTCGAGCTGATGGGGGTGCGGCCCGCGAGGGCGCGAGGCCGGTTCATCCTCAACTCCTACTTCAGCAACTTCGTTCATGTCGCGCGGGACGTAACCGGCGACAGGTGGCCGGAGGTCGCCTATGCGTCGGGGCTCGTGCAGTACATCGAGCAGGACGCAGCGCGCGACGACCAGCTGGCGTCACCGGTGGAGTCGCTGAGCCGGCTGAACGAAGCGTTCGAGACGATCTACGGTCCCGAGTCCGAGGACATGATCCGTGCCTGGGGCCGGCGCGCAACCGAGCGCTGGCTGGCCGAGGGCAGGCACGGCCTGGGCGGGGCGAGGCGCTTTGTCCCCGGGCGCCAGCGCAAGCTCGCCGGCGTGGTCAAGAACTTCAGCGATGCGATGGACAACGTCCGAGGCGAACACACTCACGCGTGGCTGCAGGTCGACGAGCACCAGTTCTGGCTGGTCCACTTTTCCAACATGTTCTCGTTGGGCCGGATCAAAACGGTGAAGTCCTGCTACGTCTGGACGTCCTCGATCGAGACGATCTTGCGCTGGGCGGGGTTGGCCAACGACTGGTACGTAGAAGAGGTGGAGTGCGGATCCGTGACAGGCACCTTCGACTGCGCCTTCGCAATCCGCTCCGCGGAACAGTAACCGCCTCCAGCCGCGGTTCGAATTTCGCCTCGCTGACGCCAGACGTGCGAAACGCTGGCAATGGAAGCGCACCGCTGGCGTCAGACGTGCGGAATCCAGGGGATAGGAGCGTCGGGTTCCCTCTCATATTTCTAAATGGGGAAGGCCCTCCACCGGGGGGCAGAGGACCTTCAGAAAGGAGGGAGGGTTAGCTCAAGGCGCCAAAATCAGCGCCAAAATCCATGTTACCCCCAAACCGCTCGTGTGCGCGCGGGGACTTGCCCGCTCTCTTACATTCTCTGTGTGGGCCGATTTGCGATCGATGTGACCGCCTGCTGGCGGCCCCAGCGGGTGGGCATGCTGACCGTCGCCGTCGAGCTCTCCAGGGCCCTGGTCGCCGTGGGCCGTTCCGATCGCTTCGTCTTGCTCTGCAGCCGGGAGCGGCCGGCGTCCCTCCAGGACTCCGACTGCGAGGCGGTGCTGGCGCCCTACCGGCATGAGCTGGTCCTGAAATCCCGATGGCTGCCCGCCGTCGAGCCCGAGCTCGAGTGCGACGCCATCCTTTATCCGTACTGGCCCAGCCCGCCCTTCCGCCGCCCGGGCGCGCCGCCGGCCGCGATCTTCGTCCACGACCTGGCGTTCCGCCTGCGCCCGTCCGAGGTGCCGTGGCAGCAGCGCCTGTATTTCCGTGCGGTCCTGCCCCGAGCGCTGCACGATGCCGCCGCCGTACTGGTTCCTTCCGAGTCGACCCGGCGCGACCTGCTGCATCTCTACCACCTTCCCGGGCTCGAGCAGAAGGTGCAGGTGATCCCCGAAGGACTACCCCCGGAGGTCGCGGCGGGAACGCTGCCTGAAGGCGTCGAGCCCGGATTCGTCCTGGCGGTCGGGACCGTCGAGCCGCGCAAGAACTACCCGCGACTTCTCGCCGCCTATCGTCAGCTGCGCGGCCGCCATGGGGCGCTGCCCTTCATCATCAACGGGCGCCCCGGCGTGCCGCAGCTCGTCATCGCGGGGCGGCCCGGATGGGCGTACGGAGACACGGTGCAGCGCATCGCGGCGGAGCCCGGTGTCCGCTATCTCGGTCACGTCGACGAGCCCACGCTCGCGGCGCTTTATCAGTCCGCGTCGGTCCTTGCGTTTCCGTCCCTCTACGAGGGATTCGGTCTGCCTTTGCTCGAGGCCATGGCGCGGGGGGTGCCGGCGGTGGTCGGTGCGGCGGGTGCGCTGCCCGAGCTGGCGCTTGGCGCGGCGATCTCCGTGAATGCGCAAGATCCGAATGACATCGCGGGAGCGCTCGAGCGATTGCTTGCCGATGAGGGGTTGCGCAAAAAACTTGGGGAGGAAGGGATCAGGCGCGCACGCGGTTATACGTGGGCGAATGCCGCGGACCGCACTCTCGACATCCTGCGGCGGATCGGCCACACGGCTGGGGAAAAGGCGGCCTAGTTGAAGGGCGCGATCTCCGTCCGAGCGATGTTGGGTGGTGGAAAGCACGACTACGTCCGCATGGCTCGGCCGCTGCTGCGGTCCTTCGACGCGAACCGCTTCCAGGTGCATGTCGAGGACATGGCGCAATCGCCTGAAGGTAGGCATGCCGTCCTCGTGGCCTCGGATGATCCGGTCACTGCGGCTCATGCCGCCCAGCTTCGCGACTTCGTGCGGAGCGGTGGCGGTCTCGTGCTCCTGCACGGCACGCTTGCCGCGTGGTCGCCGTCAAGCGCCATTCGTGAGCTGGCGGGTTGGGTGCCGAGCGGTCCCGGACCGCTGACCGAGCTCATCGTCAGGCCCGACCCGGATCATCCCGTCACGCAGCGCCTCGATCCGGAGTGGAAGGTTCGAGACGAGCTGTATCTCTCCGAAGGGCCGCCGCTGGACGCAACGGTCTTGCTGCGCACCAGCTGGCGCTACACCGAGCAGGTTGTCGCATACGAGCGCCCTTACGGCGCGGGTCGGTTCGTCTACCTCGGACTCGGTCACGAGCCATCGACCTACCAGGACCCGAACTTCCACAAGCTCGTCGGACGGCTGCTGATGTTGGCCGCAGGCAGGCAGGCGGCCGAGCCAGTCGGTGTTGGGCTGGTCGGGTACGGTGCCATCGGCCGCGAGCACGCGATGTCGATCACGGCGACCAGCGGATTGCGACTGGCCGGCGTCTGCGACCTGTCGGTCGAGCGCCGTGCGGCGGCGGCGCGCGACTGGTCGGTTCGCGTGCACGCGCATCAGGACGAGATGCTCATGGATCCCGAGGTCGGGCTGGTCGTCGTCGGCACGCCGCCGAGCGCCCACGCCGATCCTGTCCTCGCGGCGCTCAAAGCGGGCAAGCACGTGGTGTGCGAGAAGCCGTTCGGCCTGCACGTCGAAGAGGTCGACCGAATGATCGACGCCGCAGCCTCGCGAGGGCTTGTGCTCACGGTGTTTCAGAGCCGGCGCTGGGACCCCGACTATCTCGCCATGCGCGACGTTGCGCGGTCGGGGCGGATCGGCGAGCCCTTCTATCTAGAGTCGTTCATCGGCGGCCACGACCACCCGTGCGACTTCTGGCACAGCCACGAGCCCATCTCCGGGGGAACCATCTACGACTGGGGCTCGCACTACTTCGACTGGATCCTGCAGCTCTTTCCGGGCGCCGTGCAAACAGTCACCGCGCTTGCCCATAAGCGCGTGTGGCACGACGTGACCAACGCGGACCAGGTGCGCGTCGACCTCACCTTCGCGGGCGGCGCGCAGGCCACCTTCCTTCAATCCGACATCGCAGCCGCACGTAAGCCGAAGTGGTACCTGCTCGGAACACAGGGGGCGGTGGTCGGGGACTGGGTCGACGAACCGGTGCCGTCGGATTTCCCCGCGCGTGTCAAAGTATTTCGTGCGTCCGGCGAAGAGCTGCTGAAACTGGCCCCGCGCGACCAGCACGGCTTCTATCGCAACCTGGCCGACCACCTGGCGTGGGGTGAGCCGCTCGCCGTCAACGCGGAGGATGCGCGCCGCACGGTGGCGGTGATGGAGGCCGCGACCCAATCGATCGCGCGGGGCGGCGTCCAGATCAAGGTCGAGATATAGCCGCCCGGCGGATCGGCTGGGGGATCCTCGGCGCGGCATGGATCGCGGGCAAAGCCGTGCTCCCGGCTATCGACTCCTCGCGCAACGGACGCGTCGTGGCGCTGGCCAGCAGGTCCGCGGAGCGAGCCCGCGCGATGCTCGGCCCACATCGCGATGCGCGGCTGTGCGATTCGTACGAACAGCTGATCGAGCAGCGCGAGGTGGACGCCGTCTACATCCCGCTCGTCAACAACCTGCACCTGGAATGGACCTTGCGGGCGCTCGCGGCCGGCAAGCACGTGCTCTGCGAGAAGCCTCTCGGGATGAACGCCGTCGAAGCAGGGGAGATGGCGGCCGCGGCTGACCGCGCCGGGAGGCGGCTCATGGAAGCCTTCATGTATCGGTTCGATCCACGCACTCGAGACTTCGTCGCGGGGCTTCACGATCCGCTTCACGTGCACGCGTCATTTGGGTTTCATCTCCAGGCATCGCAGGACTACCGTCTCCAGGCGTCGCTTGGCGGAGGCGCCCTGCTCGACGTCGGCTGTTATGTGGCCAGCGTCGCGCGCTGGATCATGGGCGAGCCAGTCGACGTGATGGCTGCGGCGCGTATGCAGGGCGGAATCGACATGACAACGAGCGCGCTGCTCGTGTTCGACGGCGGCCGGACGGCTTCGCTCTGGTGCAGCTTCGAGTCGCCGGAGGAGCAGGAGGTGGCCGTCATCGCCCGCGACGCGGTGCATCGCCTCGGACGGCCTTTCAATCGGCTCGATGATCCAATCGAACCCTACCGCTTGATGGTCGAGTCGTTCGCGGACGGCGTGCTGAGGGACGAGCCCGCGGCGATCCCCCTCGCCGAATCGATCGCCAACATGAAAACGCTCGACCGGATTCGCGACGCGGCTAGCTTTTGATCAGCTCCTGAAAGCGTGGGTCGTCGCGGAGCGACTCCAGGTCGGGGTCCTCGGCGGCTGCCTCCCTGATCTCGGGGCGCACCGTCAAGACCTCCTCGAGCAGCGTGAGTGCATCATCTTTGCGCCCCTGTCGTGACCGTGCACATGCCAGGTTGTACCGCGCCGTGGTCATGATCATCGAGGGCGCGCCGGCTTCCTGCATGTCGGCGAACATGTCCTCGAACAGCTGGTTGGCGCGATCCTGCTCGCCGTTCTCGCGGAGGTACTCGAACATGTGAACCCGCGGATGCAGGTAACTGTTGCGAAGCACGGCTTCGGTGGTGTCCTTGAAGCCGGACCACTGAAACGGGGTCTCGCCGAGATGGCCGTACAGCTCGATGATCTCGCCCAGCAGGTGGTCCGACCTCGCCGCCGCGTCGGCTAGCGGCGTTCCGATTCCATTGGGCAGCTCCGCGTCATTCACCTCGTCGTCGTCCCCCGGCGGTGGCGCAGGAACGCGGCCTTCGCTTAGGTCGGTGAGCGCGTTCCGCATGCGCTCCCTCCACATCCCCACGTGAAACATCAGAAGTGCGGCGGGCCAACCCCTGGGGGCTGACTCGTTCTCGCGCGCCAGCTCGGCGAACTCCCGCTCCGCCTTGCGCTCGGCTTCGAGCGCCTGGCGAATCGCGCCGGCGTCAGGCAGGGGTCATGTCCACGGTCTGGGTGCCCTTGAACGTGATCGGTCCGGTCAGTCCTGGCGAAGCAGCCCCGGCGGCCATGTTCAACGTCATCGTGGCGTCGAGGGTGCCGGTGGAGTGCGACTTGATGACCCGGCGCGCCCCGGCGTCTATCCAGGAGGTCACATCGGAGACCGAGGTCCCGGTCATCGTCATGCCCTGCAATCCAGCCGCGGCGCCGGTGGGTGGGATCAGCGGCGTCCCGGGGCTCCCGGCGAGGGACGACAGGTCGATGGTGAGGTTGAAGCTTGTGTTGATCTTGCTCTCCACCACGGCCGCGTCCACGCTGCCGACCTTCTCGTCGCGGAGGTACTTGTTGGCGGTCGTAACCTTGCTCGAGCCGGAGCCCAACGGGTTCGCCTGGTCGTAGCTCTTCGACCATGTGTCGCCGGGTTTGACGGGCTTATCAGGAAGGATTGCCGACACGAGGCCACCTTCGGACCCGGTCATGCCGGGCAGCGAGCTGTTGCCGAACGTGCTGCCGTTGATGCTCACGATTCGCCCGTCGGATGCGACCTTCATGTCCACGTTGGTTGTCGTCGTGGTGGTCGTCGTGTTGGTGGTGCCGTTCACGGTCATCTTCATCGACGTGTCGCTCACCGCGACCGAAACGTCGGCCGTGCCGGTCGAGTCGACCGACTTCACAGTCAGGGTTTCCTTGGCGGTGATGTCCATGTCCAGCGGAATCGACATCCCCTCGGCACCGACCGTGTACTTGAAGGCGGCGTGAAAGTTGTACTTGTAGGTCTCGCCCGCCTTGTAAACGAGGGAGAGGTTGTGCGCCTGGACCGCTCCAAACGAGCCGCAGCCGGCGACAAGGAAGAACGCGAGCACCGCCAGCCGCCTCACGGTTTCAGCATAGTGCTGGGCTCGGGTTATGCCGCGGTCTTGGGCGCGGTTTCGGATGCCTCCTCAGGCGCAGCCGCGGCCTGCGGCTGGGGAGGCGCCACCGGCACGATCTGGCGGAAGCGCCCGATCGCTTCGTCCCACCTTGCCAGCATCTCCGCGGCCCTGCGGCTTCCCGTGCGCTGCAGGTGCTCCTCGACCAGGGCCCTGAGCTCGTCGGCGTCTTCGGCCGGCACGTCTCGGGCCACCACGCTGTCGACGTTCAGCTGGCGGAACCCGAGTGCATAGGCGACGCCACCGGTCATCCCGGCCCCGGCGTTCCAGCCGACCTGGCCAAGGGCAACCGCAACCCCGCCGGTCATGTACTCGCAGAAGTGGTCGCCTGCGCCTTCGACGACAGCGACCGCTCCCGAGTTGCGCACGCAGAACCGTTCTCCAACCCGGCCGGAGATGAAGAGCTTCCCGCCGGTCGCGCCGTAGCAGATGGTGTTGCCCGCGAGCACCGGATCGTCTCCGCCGTCCCGTGCGAACGGCCTGATCGCGATCACGCCGCCGCCCATTCCCTTGCCGACGTAGTCCTGCGCCTGCCCCTGGAGGCTGAGCTCGACGCCCGAATCGAGAAACGCGCCGAAGCTCTGGCCCGCGCTGCCTCGATACTCGCGATGGTCCCCCGTCACCAGCGAGGCGCCGAGCGTCCGGTGCGAATTGTCGATGTCTCCGCTGGGCGGCGGCGCGTCAGGCGCTTCGCCGTTGCGGCTCCAGGACCGGCGCCTCGGCAGGGCGGAGTCGGTGCGGGCGAGGACGAACGAGAGATCGAGCCTGGCGTCGGGCATCGGCTCGAGCAGATCGACGCGCCCCACCATCTCCTGGAGACTGCGCATGCCCAACATGGCGAGGTGCTCGCGGACCTCACCTGCGATGAAGAACAGGTAGTTGATGACGTGCTCGGGTCGCCCTTCGAATTTCGCGCGCAGGTCATCGCGCTGCGTGGCGATGCCCGTCGGGCAGGTGTTCAGGTGGCACTGCCGGGCCATGTCGCAGCCCAGGGCGACCAGGACGCCGGTGCCGAACCCGAATTCCTCTGCTCCCAATGCGGCGGCGATGACGATGTCACGCCCACTGCGGAGGCCGCCGTCGGTGCGAAGTGTGACGCGCTCGCGCAGCCGGTTGGCGACGAGGACCTGCTGGGCTTCGGCGAGACCAAGCTCCCACGGCGAACCTGCGTTTTTGATCGAAGATAACGGCGACGCTCCGGTGCCCCCATCGTGGCCCGAGATGAGGATGTAATCGGCTCGAGCCTTCGCGACGCCCGCCGCGATGGTGCCGACCCCCGCCTCCGAGACGAGCTTCACCCCAATCCGCGCGTTCGGGTTCACGGTCTTGAGATCGTGGATGAGCTGCGCGAGATCTTCGATCGAATAGATGTCGTGGTGCGGCGGCGGCGAGATGAGCTGCATGCCGGGCTGCGCGTGGCGCAGGCGGGCGATGAGGCTGGTCACCTTGACTCCGGGCAGCTGGCCTCCCTCGCCGGGCTTGGAGCCCTGGGCGATCTTGATCTCGAGCTCCTCCGCGCGCTTGAGGTATCGAGGCGTGACGCCAAAGCGTGCCGAGGCAACCTGTTTGACCTTGTTGTCCCTTCTGATGGGGGAGGGCCCCCCATCCCCCCGACGATATCCATCGGTTTCGTCGTAGGTGTCGGGGTCCTCGCCACCCTCACCGGAGTTCGAGCGAGCCCCGACCTGGTTCATGGCGATTGCGAGCGCCTCGTGCGCCTCGGGCGACAGCGCACCGAGCGACATCGCGGTGCTGACGAATCGCTTGATTATCTCGGTCGCCGGCTCCACCTGGTCGAGCGGAACCGGCTCCGTACAGTCCTTGATCTGGATGAGCTCGCGCAGGGACTGCGGCTCGCCCATGCTCGAGAGGCGGCGCCACTCGCGATACGCCTCTACATCTCCCGTTTGAGCCGCCTTTTGCGCCACCCGCACAGCCAGCGGGTTGTAAGCGTGGTGCTCACCGGCCTTGCGGAAGCGCATGCGGCCGTGATCAGGAGTCGCGCCGGGCCGCGAGCGCGCGAGCTGCTCGAGGTCCGACAGATTCGCGCCGCCGATCCGCGAAGGCACCGCCGGGAAGCACAGCGCCATCACCTCGGCGCCGAGACCGAGCGCCTCCAGCACTTCCGCGCCGCGGTAGCTCGCCACGCAGGAGATGCCCATCTTCGCCATGACCTTGAGCAGCCCCGCCTCGAGCGCTTTGCGATATCTCTGAACAGACTCCTCCCCATTCATGGGGAGGTGGGAAGGCCCGGAGGGGCTGGGATGACCTTGCTCTGCGGTGGCAAAGGCCAGATACGGATGCACCGCGGTGGCGCCGATCGTGATCAGACAGGCGACGTCGTGCACGTCCACCGCGTCACCGGCGATGGCGACGATGTCGGTGGCCATGCGCCGGCCGATGGCGAGGAGATGAGAGTGCACCGCGCCGACCGCCAGGGCCATCGGGATGGGAATTCGTTCCTCCCCACCCTGACCCTGCGGGCCAAGCCTGTCACGGTCGCGCTCCCCGCGCCCATTGATTGCGCCTGCGAGCGGGGAGGGGAAATTTCCTCGCCGGTCACTCAGCGCGATTGCTCCATCAACGTCCTCCGCCTCGCGGCGTAGACGATGCAACGCGTCCTTCAGCGTTTCGTCCGGGGCGTAGGTTGCGTCGAGCACCGTCGCGTCCTGCAGCACGCGCGCCAGTTCGGCCGCGCCGAGCACCGGTGATTCGAGCTCCAACAACTTTCCGTCGGTCGGAACCGCCGGGTGGTGACGTCGCAGCAGCTCGCGGTCGGTGCCGCCTTCCGGCTCCAGCGTGAGGCGCCGGGCGCCGAGCAACGTGCGCAACGACATCACGGCCTTCTCGCGCAGCGGGTCGATCGCCGGATTGGTCACCTGAGCGAATCTCTGGCGCAGGTAACCGTAGACCCTGCGCGGCGTGCGGCCGAGCGGCGCGATGGGGATGTCGTCGCCCATCGAGTAGACGGGCTCGGCGGCCGACTCGGCCATGACCTCGACCACGAACTTCACGTCCTCGAATCCCCACCCGTGAAGCACGTGATGAGCCGGCAGGTCTTCGAGCGGCTCGAGGTCGACGTGGTGGCGTTCGACCGGGACGAGCGCGCGGTCGGCAAGCATCCCGTAGTCGTGCCGTGCTGCAGCGCGCTCCTTGGCGTCCGCATCTCGCAGCAGCGACCCGTCGCGCGTGTCGACCAGCAGCATCTGGCCCGGTCCGAGCTTTCCGCGCTCGACGACGTCTTCGGGAGGCATCGACACGACGCCTGCCTCCGAAGCCGCGGCGACCAGCCCGTCGCGAGTGCGCTGCCAGCGCAGCGGCCTGAGGCCGTTGCGGTCCAGGGCGGCGCCGACGACGATGCCGTCGCTGAACGCAAGCGCGGCGGGCCCGTCCCACGGCTCGAATCGGATTGACTGGTAGCGATAGAAATCGCGCACCGGCGCGGCGAGGTCTCCGCGTCCCTCCCAAGCCTCGGGCACCAGGCTCATCAAGGCCTCGCTCACCTCCCATCCGCGGTGGACGAGCAGCTCGAGCGCATTGTCGAGCGAAGCGGAGTCAGAGCCCTCCGGCCAGATCACACCGCGCAGATCGGGCTCCAGCTCCGGCTCGCGGGCATGCATCCATGCCCGGTTTCCCGTGACGGTGTTGATCTCGCCGTTGTGCGCGAGCATGCGGAACGGTTGGGCCAGACGCCAGTCCGGCATCGTGTTCGTCGAGTAGCGCTGGTGAAAGACGGCGAGGCGGCTTTCACAAGCCTGGTCCTGCAGGTCCAGGTAGAAGTCGGCGAGCAGCGTGCCCGCCATCAGGCCCTTGTACACGAGAGTGCGGCTCGAGCACGACGCGACATACATCCTCACGCCCTGCTCCTCGCCGCCCTTTTCTGCCCGGCGCCGGGCGAGGTACAGCCGGCGCTCCCATTCGTCGGGGTCGAGGTCCGGGTTCTCGATCAGGCCGTGCCAGATCGCGGGCATCGTCTCGCGCGCCCGCGATCCGAGCGTCTCGGGGTCGATGGGGACAGCACGCCAGGCGGAAACCTGCATGCCCGCTCCGGCGACCGCAGCTTCGACGACAGCGCGAGCGCAGTCATCCCACTCGAAGAGTCCGACGACTGCGAGTGGCCCGCCCAGCAGACGGTGCGGGACCTGGATCAGCAGGCCCGCGCCGTCGCCGCTCTTGCCGTCAGCGTCCAGGCCGCCGCGGTGGGCGAGGCGCGCGAGCGCGGTGACGCCGAGCCGGACGGCTTCATGGCCGAGCTCGGGCGCGGCGACAAAACCCATTCCACACGCGGCCCGGCTTTCTGGGAGGTCACCTGGCCACGCGAGGCGCGTTGAGTCGAGCGCGGGGGGCACTGAATCGGAAGGCTACCTGGAGCCTCCGGCCCGGGCTAGTGTGCCGCTCACAAAAAGCTCGCCGAATTTGTTATGCGATCGCTACATGCCGAGCAGGGATTGCACGCGCAGGGCGACGGACAGGTTGAGACGCGTTTCCGGGTCTTCCAGGTCAAGGCCGGTGATCTCCCGGATCCGGTCGAGGCGGTAGCGCAGCGTGTTGGGATGCACCCGCAGCCGCTGGGCCGCGTGCTGCTGCTCGCCGGTCTCCAGGTAGGCCCGCAGGGTGGCGACAAGCGCTCCCTTGCGCGCGCTGTCGTGCTCGATCAACGGTCCCAGGTGCCTGCGGCTGTAGTCGACCAACCGCTCGTCGCTCACCGCGGCCAGCAGGCCGGTGAGCCCCAGCTCAGGCACCGCCACCACCTGGCTCCACCGCTTGAAGCGGGCGAGCGATTCCATGACCGAGGTGACCTCGCGCAGCGCGCCGGCCACCAACGAGGGCGCTTCGATCGGCGCGCTGAATCCCACCGATACCGTGAAGCCCGGCTTCCAGTCGGCGACGGCCTGGCGGATCTGCAGCCCGAGGGCGTGGCTTCGTGCCTGGTGGTCGGTCACCTCGGTGCCCAGGGGCAACAGGGCAACCACCTGGTCGGAGCGGCCCTGGACCAGCGCCCGCGGATAGGTCGTCCGAACCACCGTGGTGACCCGGCGCAGGAACTCCCGTTTCAGGGCCTGGATCGCGTCTTCGGAGATCTGTCGCGCCTTGTTGAAGCCGCGAAAGTCGTCGATGTCCACGAGCATGACGATGTGGCTGCCGTGCAGCGGATAGCCCAGGTGGCGGGCCCGGCGTTGGGCCGCGGCCTCGTCGCCGTAGGTGCCATGGAGCAGGTCCTCGAGGTACTCGCCCCTGACCCGCCCCTCGACCTCGGAGAGCTCGCGCTCCTTGGCGACGGAGAGCGCAAGCACCAGCGCCGCCTGCTCGATCGCCATGAAGGCGAGCTCCTCGTTGTGCGGCGGGTGGTCCAGGACGGAGATGTAGCCGAGCACCTGGTTGGAGGACAGGATCGGCGCGATCAGGCGCTCGCGCGACATGCCGAGGTGGGGGAACGCCGGGACCTTGACCGGCCCCCGCTTCGCTTCAACCTCCCGCAGCATGCGCTGGATCTGCGGGTCGAAGAGCACTCGCTGCGGCGTGCCCTGGCGGAGGATCGTCTCCTTGCGGTGGGGGTCGGCGCTGCCGCCCGCGTGAGCGAGCAGGTGGAAGCTTGCATCTTCGACCACGACCGCGCTCTCGAGGAGGTCGGCCAGCGTGCGGCAGATCTCGTTCACGCCCTTGCCGTCGAGGACGAGCTCGGTGAACCGGTGGTGGATCTCGATCGATCGCTTGAGTCGCCAGTGCTCGGCGTTGATGATCCGCTCGAGCAGCGGGGTCATCAGGTCGACGAACTGGACATCAGAGGGAATGGTGAAAAGGGGGACCTTCAGGCGGTCCGCCTCGGTGACCATCTCGGGCGGCAGCTTGCGCAGGTAGGGCAGTGGCCGTACGACCAATCCCGCTCCGCCGGAGTCTGCGATCCGGGCGACCAGCCGGATCTGCGCCGAGAGGTCGTCCTTGATCGGGAAGCCGCTGGTGAACATGAGGTCGCCGGCACGCGGCTGCACCTCTGGCGTCTCCATCAGCCGGACCCACTCCACCTGGCGGTCAAGCCCGTCGGCGCCGGCGATCAGCTTCGCCTGGGCGAGCACGGATCGCATCGCCTCGCGCACGGTCGGCCTGGGCTCCTGGACCTCCTCACCGACCTTCTTCGTGGCCATGATTGCAACTTTAGGGTGTGGGCGGGGGACAGGCAAGCTCGGCTTGGTGTTGTGCCCCGCGCACTAGGAGTACCTCGACGAACCGCGTTACCGTCCAGGCATGAGCATCGAAGAGAGCCCGGCCTGCGACCGGCATGACGCGGGCGTGTCGATGCAGCTGCGCACGATGCACTCCGACATCTCACGGCCTGATGTGGTGGTCGGGTTGTTCGAGTGTCCCGAGTGCGGACATGAGCGCTGGCTGCCGATCAAAACGTCGTACGAGGGCAGCGAAGCAGCGGTCCCAGCGGCGTAGGCGCCCACCCCGGATAGTCCGGACTATCAGGGGATGTTGGCAACCGAAACCACTGTTAGTCCGGACTATCCGAAAGGACGGGGTTCTAGTCCTTTGCGATCAGCTCTCGAAGCACCAGGGGCAGGATGCCTCCCTGGTGCAGGTAGCCGACCTCGGTCTCGTTGTCGACTCGCGCGCGGGTGGTGAAGCGCTTGACCCCGCCGTCGTCGCCGGCGGCCTCGACTTGAAAGTCTTGCCCGGGTTTGATGCCCTCCAGGCCGCGGATGGTGTAGCGCTCTTGCCCGGTGAGGCCGAGCGTCTGGGCGTTCTCGCCCGGCGCGAACTGCAGCGGCAGGATGCCCATGCCCACGAGGTTCGAGCGGTGGATTCGCTCGAAGCTCTCCGCTATGACGGCGCGCACGCCGAGCAGCAGCGGGCCCTTCGCGGCCCAGTCACGTGACGAGCCGGAGCCGTACTCCTTGCCGGCGATGACGATGAGCGGCACTGCCTCGGTTCGGTAGCGTTCCGACGCTTCGAAGATCGTGCTTTCCGAACCGTCCGGGAAGTGGCGCGTCCAGTAACCCTCCCGCTCGACGAGCTTGTTGCGGAGCCGGATGTTGCCGAAGGT
>Ga0066705_10000021_pt1 | contig 24687 bp, 21 predicted proteins | sample GraSoiAngelo_154_FD_66506 | JGI IMG/M metagenome (GOLD analysis project Ga0066705, IMG submission 66506) | Grasslands soil microbial communities from the Angelo Coastal Reserve, California, USA - 14_1009_13_20cm | ecosystem: Environmental > Terrestrial > Soil > Grasslands | place: USA... | reverse complement strand
TAACCTATCGAACCGCCGGATGCGGACCCGCATGTCCGGTGGTGTGGCAGGGGAGAGTGGGCGACCGCTCCCCCTATGCCGATTCTCTCAATCGTGGACAAACAAGAATCAGGCATCCCTCGCGGGATGCCTGATCACCCTTGCAGTCTCTCTTCTTTTATTTCTTATTGGGTGGGAGGAGGCGTGGAACTGGCACCTTTGGTCTTCCCGCCGGAGCAGCTCTCCGAAATCATGTCCACGCTGGTTACGTTGAACGTCTTGCCCGCTTTTGCTCCGGCACCACCCGCGGAACTCGCAGAGGCCGAAGCACCGCTTTCCCACGTGCCATGCACTGCTACTTCATGGCCGTTATGAGCGGAAACATCGCTTCCAGTGAGGTTAACAGTTTTCCCACTCTTCTCTTCCAGAACCGACTGGCCACCCTCACTCTTGAGGCAACCTTTCAGCTTCTTCTCGCCCTTGGCTTCGCCCTTCTCATTGCCCATGCTGCCCTGCGACATGGAGCCGCTGGAGCTGGTTGAGCCTTGAGAAGCGCTGGAGCCGGTTGACCCTTGTGAGGCCGCCGGGGACGAACTCTGCGTGCCCTGCGCGCCACTCGTATCACCTTGCGGTGTTGATTGGGCGACGGCAACTGCCACAAAAAACACCAACGCTGTAGCAACCGACAACAACATCTTGTTCATGTGTGCTCTCCTGATTCGTTTTCGATTTCAGAACCCTGAATTAGGCAACTGCCTGATGCCTGTCACCAATCGAGATGGCTGGCAGGGGCTGGTAGTTGTTCCTATTTCCTAGGACCCTATTAATTGCGGCCAGAAGCTCGTCGCGCGATCCCGCCTTGTCGCAAACGGCATCGACAACACTTTTTACCCGGCTGGGAACCAGGGAACTCCCGGAGAACAAAATCACCGGGAGCTCAGGCCGGCTATTCCTGATCGAAGTGGCGACTGCCTCGCCGTCCATTTCTGGCATCTCGTAATCAACAATTACGGCGTCTACAGGATTCGAATCGATAAGATTCAATCCCAGCCTTCCGCACGAGGCAGTGAGAACATGAAAACCGAGTCTCTCGAATACAGCTTTGTACACGGTCAAGCCTGGCTGGTAATCATCGATCCAGACCAAAGTCTTCGGCTCGGAAGCAGTAACTTTAGCTTCCAACCGAAGCTCAGGCCCGTAACGGCGACCGTGTCGCACCCCGATATTCCGCTTACTCTCTGTGCGAGTTGAGCTTGCAGGTTTTCGGGTGTAGCGAGACGGTGCAGCCCAAAGCTCTTTTCTGGAGACCCTCTGCACCATTCCAAGGTATTTCGCGGAAGAAAACTCCACAATGAGGTCAAATCTGTATCCCATATACGGGAGATCATGTATACGGCTTAAGCAAAAGCTCCTAAAGCTTAGTTTCCCAACGCACTCGACGGGGTGAGAATTGGTGGCTTGGCTCCTGAAAGCGCGCTTTCGCTCTTCTAGAAGCGGCCCCTCAAAGCCAAGATGAGTATGATTAGCAGCACCAATCCCAATCCACCGCTGGGGTAATAGCCCCAGTCGCTGCTGTAAGGCCAAGTCGGCAGCGCGCCAATCAGCAACAAGATCAAGATGATGATCAGAATGGTCCCCATATTTACATTTCCTCAGCCCAAAAATAGGCCTTCTATCGACCTTCGGAATTTACGACAAGGGAACTGCCGCCTTGCATCAGGTTGACTCTGTAACACTGCAGAAAACATTCCGTAACCGTGAGTTAAGGGATCTAGCAGGCGACGACCAGAGTGTTCCAACAGCATCGCCTCCATCACCTACTCGGCCGCGGTCGCAATCCGAGCCGAATCTGCGCCTAGGTGTCTACCTCGCGCCACATGGCGGCATCCTAAAGGCGCTAAATCATCGAACCTCGAGGTAGGGAAATGACTGCGGCGGAAGTTCTCATCGAGCGGTTGATCGACTGGGGCGTGGAAGTTGTATTCGGACTTCCCGGTGACGGTATTAACGGAATCATGGAGGCGTTGCGAACGCACCAGAAGAAAATCCGTTTCATCCAGGTGCGGCACGAAGAATCGGCTGCTTTCATGGCGTGCGGCTATGCCAAATACACGGGAAAGCTAGGAGTCTGCCTTGCCACGTCAGGCCCGGGAGGGATTCACCTCCTCAATGGTCTCTATGATGCCAAACTTGACCATCAGCCGGTGCTGGCCATTACCGGGTTGCAGTTCCATGATCTGATCGGCACGCGTACGCAGCAGGACGTCGCGCTCGACAAGCTCTTTATGGACGTCGCGATTTACAACGAACGGATCATGGGCGCGACTCACGTTGAAAATGTCGTTGATCTCGCCTGCCGAACGGCTCTCGCTTTTCGTGGAGTTGCGCACATCACCATTCCTGTTGATTTTCAGGAACACGAGCTCAAAGATCGCACACGATCCAAGCGGAACGTTCCTCATCACAGTTCCGACATCTACGCTCCCTTGCCACAAATTCCGCGGCAATCGGATCTGCAACGTGCAGCCGACATTCTGAATGATGGGAAAAAGGTTGTAATCCTCGCCGGCCAGGGTGCTTTGCACGCGGGCGATGAACTGGAGCAGGCCGCGGAGGCGCTGGCCGCACCCATTGTCAAAGCTTTGCTCGGAAAAGCCTGTGTGCCAGATGACAGTCCCTACACCACCGGAGGCATCGGGTTGCTCGGGACGCGACCGTCCCAGGAAGCCATTGAATCCTGCGACACGATCCTCATCGTCGGCAGCGGATTTCCCTATATCGAATACATGCCGAAACCAGATCAGGCTAAAGGCGTTCAAATCGATCTAGACCCGCAGCAGATTGGGCTACGTTTTCCCGTTGACGTCGGCTTAGTCGGTGATAGCAAGCGAACCCTGCAGATCCTAATGCCGCTGCTGAAGCGCAAGGAAGACCGCAGCTTTCTGAAAAAAGCGCAGGAAGGCACAAAAGATTGGCGGAAAGTAATGGAGGAGCGTGCTACCCGTCGCGACAAGCCCATGAAGCCACAGGTTGTGGCATGGGAATTAGGCAAGCGGCTAAGCAGCAATGCGATTGTGAGCTGCGACAGCGGAACCATTACCACTTGGTTTGCTCGGCAAATTCCTGCGCGCCGAGGTCAGATGTATTCGCTTTCGGGCACTCTGGCTTCCATGGCGCCCGGCCTGCCGTACACCCTCGCCGCGCAGATTGCCTATCCCGAACGGCAGTGTGTGGCCTTTGTCGGCGACGGCGGATTCTCCATGCTGATGGCGGATTTTGTGACTGCCGTGAAATATCGGCTACCCATAAAAGTCGTGATCATAAAGAACGACACCCTCGGCCAGATCAAATGGGAGCAGATGGTCTTTCTGGGGAATCCAGAGTATGGAGTCGAGCTCCAGCCAATCGACTTTGCGGAATTTGCCCACGCCTGCGGCGGTATTGGATTCACAGTCGATGATCCCGCCGAGTGTGGCGCCATCATGGAGGAATTCTTGAACGCGCCCGGTCCTGCGGTTTTGCAAGCGGTGGTCGACCCATTCGAGCCTCCACTACCTGGCAAGGTCACGGCTGAACAGGCGCTGCACTTTGCCGAGTCGCTGGCACGCGGCGAGCCGAATCGCAAGAAGATTGCGTTAACCGCAGTTTCTGACAAGATACGCGAGCTGATTTAGTTGCTGGGGATTGGCGGAGGCGGGATCCGAAAGGCGCTGATCCAAGAAGTTGTTACACGTCGAAAACCTGATACACGCGCGATGGATTCTGGGACTGCAGCAGTGTAATTGCGACGTTGTGTACGGGCACGCCACCCGTGGTTTTTCCTTGCAACTTTCCATGATGCGCATGGCCGTGAATCACCAGGTCCGCCCCATGTCGATCTACGACTTCAGCGAGGCGAGACGTTCCCAAGAATGCATAGATTTCCGGGGACTCGCCTTCCACCGTGCCCATGATCGGGGAATAATGCAATACCACGACTCGCTTTTGCGTGCGCAACTGAGCCATAGCGCGTTCGAGTTTCAGGGCCTCGTCAATTGAGGCACGAACAAAGGCTTTAACCTCAGGCTCGCCAAATGCGGTGAGAACGCCGCGTCCAAATCCACCGACAAACCCCTTTGTCCCGGCAAAGCCCACGCCATCGCGTTCGTAGGCGCTGCCGTCGAGAACTTTGATTCCTTCCGCCGTCATCATGTGCATCAGCTCGGCTTCGCGGCCGCTTTCGTAATCGTGATTTCCCAGCACTACCACAGTAGGAACCCGCAGACGAACCAACGCGTTCAGGAGCGGCTCCATTTCCGCAGGCTGGCCGAAGTTGGTGAGGTCGCCGGCAAGCACGAGCAGGTCAGCGTCATCGCGCACTTGATTGAGTTGATCGCGCAGCGCGCTGTAGCGCTGAGCGGTAAAGTGCAGATCGGCGGTGGCAGCGATTCTCATTGATTAAGTCCGTTGCTCCTGGACGCCTCGCCATGAACTCTCAAAGATTAACCGCGCATCGCTTCGGGAGGCTTATGAGTTTTGGCTCTCTTTTTTGCCGATATTCTTCAAGCAAATTCTCAAGGCCCCACTCTTTCAAATCAATAGCAAACATAAACTCATCAACGAGGCTGCCCCGAAATCGCGCATTGGGATTCGGATTCTCAATTTCGTTCGCCACACGCGAAAGCAGCTGTCTCCAGAGCGGACGCGGAACGTAGTCACTGTGAGCCGGGTAAACGAAATGGAATAGGATCAGCGCCCAAAGCAGAATCTCCCAGTGTTCGCCGGCATGCCGAAGCACGCGATCCCAGTCCAGCCTGCCCTGAGTACCGTAAATGATGTGGGCAATGTCAGCTCCGTCGAACCTCTCGCGGCGGGTGACAAAAAGCTTCGAAGCCAGAAGTTCCTCCGGCGCAAGCACGCGGGTGGGAACATCCACAATCATGGCCGGATGAGCCAGTTCGATCCATGACAGATCGACCGTGATTACGGCATTGCTCATGCCGGTAATCAAATCCACGAAGAATCCGTCGCGGTGCGCCTTAGCCAACCAAACCGGGTCAAGAATTTCACAGTGGAACCCGTGTTCTTGTAGGTAACCAAGCGCCAGCGCCACATCTTCGGAACGAAGAAAAATGTCGAGATCTTTTGTGTAACGGCAAATTCCGGTATGTTTCTGCAGCGCGAATGCCCCGGCTACGGCGTAGGGAACCTGCCGGTCTTCGAGCACACCCAGCACCTCGCGGTAAAGGCCCTCCTGCTTGCGAGGAATCTTCACGGGGATCGATGACGTGTGTCCGCGGCTTTCTGGCGATTTGTCGCGACGGTCCGGCATGAAGCCGCTTGGATGTGCTTTTCTGACTTATGGTTGCAGTTGCGGTACTTAGATGAGGCAGCCGCAGCGGCTGCGAGAAAGGGTCATCAGGCAGGCGATGGCCTTCCCTGCGTTTGAAGCCGCCACACATTCCCTTTCTAATGCCGGTGCGTTAAGTCGCACAGGTGCGCCACCGATGGCTCTTCCAAACACTTTGGCGCAACGGTCCAATCCAAACTCGCATCTTTTGAGCGAACGTCTCATGTCCTCTACCGCAGATCCCCTGGCAGGCAAGCCAGCTCTTGCTCCTATCGGCGCTGAAAGCGATGGACGTTCTCTTGCCCAACGCATCGCGGAGCTTGGCGAATGGTTTCACAATCTCGACCTTCATGGAGTTCACACGGCTCCCCGTCACTTTCTTGGCGACTTTCCCAACATCAAGTGGCAACCGATCGGCAAAGCAATCCCGCAGGATCTCACTGGCGCCACTGTGCTCGATATCGGCTGCAATGGCGGGTTCTACTCTATCCAGATGAAGCAGCGCGGAGCGCGCCGAGTACTTGGCATCGACGTAGATGATCGCTACTTAAATCAGGCGCGCTTTGCGGCAAATACTCTGGGCCTAGACATTGAATTTAAAAAGTGTTCTGTGTATTCCGCGGACGAAATTTCCGGTCAATTTGATTATGTGCTGTTGATGGGCGTTTTCTATCACCTGCGCTATCCCCTCTTTGCACTCGACAAAGTGATTAAGAAAGTTGCTGGCAAGCTGGTGTTCCAGACCATGATTCGCGGCTCGGAAGAGGCGCGAATATGGGAAGACGACTATCCATTCTGGAACAAGGAAATCTTCCGAGACCCGGACTTCCCGGCGGTGTATTTCATCGAGAAGAGCTACTCCCACGATTACACAAACTGGTGGATTCCGAACCGCGCAGCAGTTGAGGCGATGCTCCGCAGTTCGGGGCTGGAGATTTTAGAGCGCCCGGAATCAGAGACGTGGATCTGCGAACCGCGCCGGAGCACACAACGCGGACGCTACATTTTGGATTTGGAACTAGAAGGGACGTTATGAGACTTCTGCCTGCGAGTGGCGTGCCGCTTCGCGCGTGAGTGCTCACTGGAAGCGGAGTAGGCCGCCGCAAAAATCTAAATTGTTTCCAGGGGAGCCATGGTCGAAGCGGTAATGTTGTGGAACGAGCCAAACAACCTATCGCATTGGGACTTCCATATTGATCCTGAATGGAGGCTCTTTGCGGAGATGACGATTGCTGCAGCGCGCGTGATTCGAGAGATCAATCCAGATCTCACGATCGCGCTGGGCGGCATGTCTCCTGTAGACGCGAACTTTGTGCGCTTGCTGGCCGGGCACGGTGTATTGGACCACATCGACGTGGTTGCGATTCATGGCTTTCCTCTCGATTGGAACCACTGGAGCATCCATGAGTGGCCAGGAAAGGTCGAAGAGATTCGCCGCGTGAGCAATAGGCCAGTGTGGGTTTCGGAAGCTGGAGCCTCGTCGTTCGGCGCAGAAGAAGTGCAGGCGTTCGGTGTGAAACGAACGGCGGAGTTGCTCCTGCCCATTGTCGATCGGGTGCACTGGTACAGCCTCTTTGACCTGCCTTCTAACTGGACCGCCACTACCCGCCACAAAGAAGCAGAAGGCAGCGCTTACTACCGGCATTACTACATGGGATTGGTGCGGGAAGACGGCAGTCCAAAAGCGGCGAGCTCGTGTTTTCCGCAAGGCTTGGGAATCTGTCAGTGGTTTCATTTCGAGGACCCACGGCTAAGTTCCGCAGTGGAGTGGTTGCGCAAACTGAAAGTCCGCTATCTGCGAACCGGCCTGAGCTGGGCGGACTCATACCGTCCTGGCGCAGAAGCCTGGTTCGACCAGCAAATGCAAGCGCTGGAGGAATTTGATATCACCATGACTCTCTGCTTTACGCCCGAGCATCTAGGCCAAGCGCCGCATTACACCAGCCCTCCCAAAAATCCTGAGGATTTTGCGAATTTTGCGGCGTGGGCGGTTCAAAAGTATGCCCTGGTCAGCCGAAAAAGTCTCAGCCTGAGCGGCTTGGACGGAAGGAATCGGTTCCAACGGCAACCATGGAAGCGATAAGAAATTGAATTTCGCTATCGCCCAAGGCTGCGACGGGCAGTACGCTGGCGAACAGAGGGGTTACAGCGTAAGTGTTTACTCGAGAAACATTAGTTTCTAGGCAGCGCGGTTTGAGGTACTTTCATCCAACTTTCCGCCCAGAGAACGTCACCGGGTGGTGCTTCCCTATATTTCCGCATCCGTATCGACGTTCTTGTAGCCCAGGGCAGGGAGCCAAGGTTAGTGGGCAAGAAAGTCCTGATTACCGGCGGCGCCGGATTTGTAGGATCACACACCGCGGACGCTCTAATTCGAAAAGGCCACACCGTTCGCATCTACGACAATCTGACTGAGCAGGTGCACGCAGCCGGAGCCGCGCCCGCTTACCTGCCGCCGGAAGCGGAATTCGTGCGCGGAGACATGCGTGACCTGGACACCTTATCTAAGGCTGTGCGCGGCGTCGACGTGATCTATCACTTAGCAGCAGCAATTGGCGTTGGGCAATCGATGTACGAGATCGCGTATTACACCGCTGTAAACAATCAGGGCACAGCCAATCTGCTGCAGGCTCTGCTCGATTCACATGTACAGCAGGAGAAAATTATTGTTGCCTCCTCGATGTCCATCTACGGTGAGGGCAAGTACCTCTGTCAGGAGTGTGGTCCCGTAGCGCCGCCTCCGCGGCCAGCAGCACAGCTAAGAGAAAAGCGGTGGGAAACGGCGTGTCCGCATTGCGGAGAAATCGCGACTCCGGTTCCGACCGATGAAAGCAAACCGTCGCAATCGACGTCCATTTATGCGCTCTCAAAAAAAGATCAAGAGGAAATGCTGCTGCTTTTTGGCCGTACCTACGGAATTCCAGTCGTTGCATTGCGGTACTTCAATATTTACGGCGCTCGGCAATCGCTCTCGAACCCCTACACCGGAGTGGCGGCAATCTTCGCCTCGCGGCTAATGAACAAAAATTCGCCCATTGTGTTTGAAGACGGCAGGCAGATGCGCGACTTCGTCTGCGTGCACGACGTCGTACAGGCGAACCTCTTGGCCATGGAAAATCCGGCAGCAGACGGGCGCGCACTGAATGTAGGCTCGGGACACCCTGTCACGATCGCTGAAATTGCCAGCGAACTGAGCGCAGCGCTCGGGCGGCCGCCGCTGATGGAGATTACTGGCAAATATCGCGCTGGCGACATCCGGCATTGTTTTGGAGACATTTCCCTAATTGTGGATTTGCTGGGCTACCGGCCGCGAGTGCGGCTCAATCAGGGAATACAGGAGCTGGTCGATTGGCTGAAGTCACAGGAAACGAGCGATCGAGTGGAGGACGCGATGGAGCGGCTGAACGTGTACGGTTTGGTGGCATGACGTTGAGTCCAGATCCGCATTTTTCAGGTAAATGGGGTTCCGTGAACAAAGTAGTGCCATTTCGTTCGGTAGTGATTTTTGGAGGCGCCGGATTCGTCGGCTCGAATTGGGCGTATCGGCTGCTAAAAACTACTGAGGCCAAAGTGCACATCTTCGACAATTTGTCGCGTCGTGGAGTGCAGCACAATGTCAGTTGGTTGCGGCATGCAGCTGGAGATTCTGAGCGCCTGAAGATCACGGTAGGAGACGTTCGCGATGCAACGCTGGTACAACGTGCGGTGCAGCCGGCAACCGAAGTGTACAACTTCGCTGCGCAAGTCGCGGTGACTGCCTCCATTGATGATCCCCGCGAAGACTTTGAGACGAACCTAGGGGGAGCGCTGAACATTCTTGAAGCGGCACGGAAGAGCGGGCACAAACCCTTTCTCCTGTTTACATCAACGAATAAAGTTTACGGCCATCTCATCTCCCAAAGCCTGACCGTCACGCCGAAGCGCTACACGTGCACCGATCAGCAAGGAGTGAACGAATCGCAGCCTCTTGATTTCTACTCGCCGTACGGCTGTTCCAAAGGCGCCGCTGATCAGTACGTTCACGATTACAGCAGGATCTTCGGATTGCCCACGGTCGTCTTTCGCATGTCATGCATTGCTGGTCCCCGGCAGTTTGGCACGGAAGATCAGGGCTGGGTCGCGCACTTTCTTTACTCGGCGCTTCAGGACCGGCCGGTAACGATCTACGGCGATGGCCGCCAGGTTCGAGATGTGCTGTATGTAGAGGATCTCGTGCATGCGTTCGAATTGGTGCGAGCACGCGTGGAGACCACCGGAGGCGAGATCTACAACGTGGGTGGTGGGCTGGAGAATTCGACGTCGCTGTTGGAGCTCATCGCTGAAATTGAACACGTAACCGGCAAAAAGCTGCGATACGAAACGAATTTGCCTCGACCGGGAGATCAACCCTTCTATGTAACTGATTTTTCCAAACTGCGCCGTCACACCGGCTGGGAACCGAAGGTGAGTCTGCCTCGCATTCTGGCACACATGTACGCATGGTGGAGGCAGAATCGCGATCTGTTTCCTGCCGCTGTGCCCCCTCAGGTGCCGATCCCGGCTCTTCAGCGCGCGCCGGAGGTGGCATCGTGAAGTTTGCCTTGGTTAATCCGGCGTGGAGCTTCCAAGGTTCGACGTATTTCGGTTGCCAGGAGCCGCATTATCCGCTTGAATTATTATTTGCGTTCGACAAGATTAAAGAAGGCGGACATGATCCGATCCTGATTGATGCCCAGGTGGAAAAGCTGACGGCGGCGCAGGTCAAGCGACGCTTGGATGAGTTTCATCCCAATTTTCTGGTAATTCCTACTGCGCCATCATATTTATTCTGGCGCTGCCCGCCTCCCGAGTTGCGGGTTCCGCGCAAATGGTTCGCGGAACTTGGAGACGGAGCAGTCAAAGTAGCGATCGGGCCGCATCCATCAGCAACCCCATCCGCGACATTGCGCAAATTGAACTGCGACGTCGCCATGCGTGGCGAGCCCGACGAGACCTTGGTTCAACTCGCATCGCGCCCATGGACCGAAATCGATGGCTGTTGCTGGAAAGACGAGAACGGCGTACACCTGAGTCCGTCGTTGGCCGTTACCGATATGAGAGGTCTCGGCACGCTTAGCTTCGATGATTACAACGTCGAAGCGCATCAGCATCGGCATCACGTTTTTAGCGGCTGCGGGCGCGGCGCTGAACTGGAGTTTGCCCGCGGATGCCCGTGGAACTGCACCTTCTGCAATAAGACTTTGTTTCGCAATAAATTTCGTGAGCGCGATGTGGACGCCGTTCTTGCAGAGGTCGATAACCTCATGGCGCGCGGAGTGAGCTACATCTACTGGATTGATGAGATCTTCGGCGTCGGAAAGAATGTGCGCCGACTGCTTGAAGAGCTACGTCATCGGCCTATTTCCATCGGACTGCAAACCCGAATCGATCTCTGGGATGAAGAAGCCCTCGATCTCCTCGGCCGGGCGCATTGCATCTCCATGGAGTGCGGGATTGAATCGATCACCGATGAGGGCCGAGACGAACTAAACAAGAACTGCCGCATGTCAACTGAGAGGCTCTCCCGGTTGCTGATCTATGCAAAGGAGCGCATCCCTTGGGTGCAGGCGAACCTCATTCTTACCGACCATGACAATCGCGATGAGATTTGCACTTGGCAGAAGAATCTGAAGAAATATGGCGTCTGGGTGAGCGAACCGGTGCCGATGTTCCCTTATCCAGGCACGCCACTGTACACGCAGATGTTCGGCCCACCGGACGACCAAGCTTGGGAACGCGCTCACCATTATTACACTGGCATGTTCCGCGAAAAAGATTACAGCGATATTCAGGAGCCGCATCCGGCGCGAATTGAGGATCTTGAATGCACGTGTTAATGACCGCGGATACTGTGGGTGGTGTCTGGACCTACACCCGGGAATTGGTGAGCGGATTAATAGAGCAGGGCATTCGCGTGAGTTTGGTGAGCTTAGGCAAACTGCCGTCGCCGAACCAGACAACATGGATGGATGCTCTGCCGGAACTGGACTACCGTCCTACGGACTACCGGCTGGAGTGGATGCAAGATTCGGAGCGGGATGTTGAAGAATCCAGCAATTACCTGGAATCGGTAATTCGTGAGGTTCGCCCTGACCTCTTGCATTTGAATCAATATTGCTACGGCACGGTTTCGCCAGAAATCCCGCGGATTGTCGTTGCCCACAGCGACGTTGTGAGCTGGTGGGTGGCGGTTCACGGGCATGAACCCAAAGAAACTCCGTGGATTCGCTGGTATCGCGATACGGTGACCAGCGGATTAGGATGCGCCGATGTGGTCATCGCACCTTCGCAATGGATGCTGGATGTTCTCCGGACTTACTACACGCGCCCTAGCTTCGGAGTAGTGGTTCACAATGGCTGCAATCCAGCGCGGTTCGATCCTGATCTGCCGAAAAAAGATTTCGTCCTCTCAGTTGGCCGGCTCTGGGACAAAGCGAAGCAGGTCTCGCTCTTGTTGCAACGCGATCAGGCAATTCCAGTGTGCATCGCAGGATCTGGAGAAGAGCCCGGAAGGGAGGCCACTTGCGAGGATGGACCAAAGAGCAAGAATCCGAAATTGAAAGGGTCGCAATCTTCCGAGCAGTTGCGCTGCATGTTTGCCGAAGCTTCCGTCTATGCCGCGACTTCTTGTTATGAGCCATTTGGCCTTGCTGCTTTGGAGGCCGCCTTCTCACGATGTGCTCTGGTAGCGAACGACATTCCTACCTTTCACGAGCTGTGGGGGGATTCGGCCTGCTACTTCCGGCACAACGATCCTGACGACCTTGCCGCGACTATCACCGCTTTGAGCCGCGATGAGGAAATGCGCAGTACATACGCGGAGGCCGCTTTTGAAACGGCGCGAGCGAAGGTCACTGCAGAAAAGATGATTGCCCAGTACACGGCCCTGTATCAAACCGTCACATCTGCCGAGGCAGTGGCATGATGGGACGGCTCAGGATTTGCATCTTTGCGCACTCCTGGATTTCAGACTGGAATCACGGGAACGCTCATTTCCTGCGTGGTCTGGCGTACGAGCTGAGCCGGCTCGGCCACGACGTCCTGTGCTACGAAGAGACTGACTCCTGGTCCATGGTCAATTTACTGCAAGAAGGAGTTGATCGGGCTGCGGAAGCGTTTCGTAATTTTCGCAAAGCGTTCCCGACTCTCGATGTGCGCTTCTATAGAAATGACGCCAGCCTGCTGCCTTTCCTCGAAGAGCAATTGAGAGAGGCAGATGTGGTGATAGTGCATGAGTGGAACGACCCGAAGGTCGCCGACGCAATTCTCTCTTTGAAATCAAGGCTGGGTTTTCGGGCGCTGTTTCACGATACGCATCATCGCGCCTACACCAATCCCAAAGAGGTTCTGCGAATGCCGCTCGCTAGGTTTGACGGCGTGCTGGCGTTTGGAGAGGCAATTCGGCGCATCTACGCTGAGGGTTTTGGTGTGGAAAGAGTTTGGACATTTCACGAGGGTGCCGACACAGCACACTTCCGGCCCTTGGCGCACGAAAAAGATACAGATGTGATCTGGGTGGGGAACTGGGGCGACGAGGAGCGGACCGGCGAGCTGGAAGAATTTCTCATAATGCCCACTGGCCGGCTTCGCGATCGCAAAATTGCAGTCCATGGAGTCCGCTATCCGAGACAGGCGCTAGACCGACTCGCGGAAGCAAGAATTGAATTCCGAGGTTACTTGCCAAATCTAGAAGCGCCGCACGCCTATGCGCGCAGTGCTCTCACTGTGCACGTGCCGCGCAGGTTTTATGCCAACGGCCTGTCTGGCGTGCCGACCATACGGGTATTCGAGGCGCTAGCCTGCGGCGTTCCCCTATTGTGCTCTCCTTGGGTCGACACGGAAGGGTTGTTCCGCGCGGGAGAAGATTACATCTGTGTCAAAGATGGGCGGGCTATGGAGGTCGAAATCAGAAATCTGCTGGCCGACGAAGCTGCCCGCCAGCAGATGGCAAACAACGCGGCGGAAACCATCGGGCGGCGCCACACTTGCGCGCATCGCGCGGCTCAGTTGTTGGAAATCTGCGAGGAGCTGGGGAAATGAAGCTTTTTGTCTTCGGTTCCAGCCTGACCTCTTCTTACTGGAATGGCGCGGCCACTTATTATCGAGGAATCTACAAGAACCTACATGCGCTCGGATATCACATCACGTTTGCTGAGCCGGACATCTACGGCCGGCAACAGAAGCGGGACGCTGGCCAAATCGACTATGCGACCGTTCTTGTTTATCAGACCCCGAAAGATCTAGATCGCGTGTTCGCCGAAGCAGGCGAAGCAGATTTGATCATCAAGCATAGCGGCGTCGGCGCCGACGACGAACGGTTGGAGTCGGAAGTCCTGCAATGCCGCTCCAAGAGCTGCAAAGCCGCGTTCTGGGATGTAGACGCTCCTGCGAGCTTGGCGAGGGTCGAAGAGAACGCATCAGATCCATTTCGCGACCTCATTCCGCGGTACGATTTTATTTTCACCTATGGCGGTGGCCCGCCGGTAATAGCGCACTATCTGCGATTGGGCGCTAAAAATTGCATTCCGATTTATAACGCCCTCGATCCGGATACGCACCATCCCGTATCGCCTGATCCAACCGTGAGTTGCGACCTTGTATTCATTGGGCATCGCTTGCCGGATCGTGAGCGGCGAGTCGAGGAATTCTTCTTCGCGGCTGCTGAGCTCGCGCCAGAGCTCTCGTTTCTTCTGGGCGGAGAAGGATGGGGCAGCCGGCGGTTGCCCAAAAATGTACGCTGGCTCGGCCACGTGTGCAGTTCTGACCACAACCGCATTAATTGCTCTGCCCGCATGGTGTTGAATATCAACCGACAGTCTATGGCTGGGGTGGGGTTCTCCCCTCCAACGCGTGTATTTGAAGCTGCGGGGGCGGGAGCTTGCGTCATCACTGATGAGTGGGCTGGAATCGATCAGTTTTTTGAGCCAGGAAGGGAAATTCTGGTGGCCTCCTCGGCGGAAAAGATTGTCTCTTTCTTGCGTGAAATTCCTTGGCAGCATGCCAGCGAGGTTGGACAAGCCATGCGGCATCGAGCGCTTCGTGACCACACTTACTCTTTACGAGCGCAGCAGGTGCACGAAGTCTTGCGAGCAGGAAAGGAACTAGTCGCGAGTCCCACAGAGAGTTCTAAATCTGTTGTCCACTCCTTTGCCTAAGGAGCGAAATTGAAGATCACTATCCTCGGATTGTCGATTACTTCATCGTGGGGCAACGGACACGCCACCACGTATCGCGCACTTGCCCGTGCACTACACGCCCGCGGACATCGCATAATTTTCTTCGAGCGCGACTTGGAGTGGTATGCCTCTAACCGTGACATGCCGGAGCCGCCCTTCTGCTCGGTACGCATTTATGAGAGATGGGATGAGGTCGTCCCAAAATTGCGAAGAGAACTAGCGTCGAGTGATGTTGCGATTGTCGGATCTTACTTTCCGGACGCGCTTGCCGCGATCGACGAAGTCTTTGATTCGCGCGCCGGGGTCAAAGCTTTTTACGACATCGATACCCCGATTACGGTAGCAGCCCTGGAGGCGGGCGAAGCAGAGTACTTGAAGCCAGAGCAAGTCGCAGGTTTTGACGTTTATTTCAGCTTCACCGGCGGACCCATGCTGCGAAAGCTAGAGCGCAAATTCGGTGCGCAAAAAGCTGTTCCGCTGTACTGCTCCTTTGATCCGGGAAACAACCAATTCTCCATGCCGCAGGGACGCTTCGCGAGCGATCTGAGTTACATGGGGACGTACGCCGCAGATCGTCAACCACAACTTGAGGAATTGTTCTGCAAGCCGGCGCGAACATTGCAGGATAAGAGGTTTCTACTTGCCGGTCCGCAATACCCAAGTGAAATCGAATGGCCAGCTAACGTGCGGCAGATCATTCATCTCGAGCCACGGCTACATGCGCCGTTTTACTGCTCTTCGCGGCTAACATTGAATCTCACCCGTCAAGAAATGGTTTCAGCCGGCTACTCTCCCTCGGTGCGTTTGTTTGAAGCCGCCGGCTGCGGCGCCACAATTGTGTCGGACCGCTGGCCTGGTTTGGAGACATTCTTCACTCCCGGGGAAGAGATTCTGCTTCCAGACTCGGGCCAGGACGTGGTCGGTTATCTCACAGGAATGTATGAGACCGAAATGAAAGCCATCGGCGGGCGCGCCCAAGAACGCGTGCTCCTTGAGCACAGCTCGGAGCGTAGAGCGATAGAGTTCGAAGAATATGTCCGCGGGGCTGGAGCTTCAGCGGTGAACACAGCGGCTGTTGCCGAAACGTCGCTGTAGCAGGTCGGTACAAAAAAGCCAGGCAGTTAGATGCCTGGCTTCACAAAACATCGCTTAGATTACTTCGACTCTGTCTTGGGCCTCTCGACTTTGCCTTGCTGCGGTGATGGAGGCGCATATTTCTCAATAGCCGCTAAAAAGGTACGGCTCTCCTTCGGTGGTGAGACTTTGCCAGTCAGGATGTCGGGAAACGGCTCCATCTTCTCATAAAGGATGCGTGTTTCGTCCTTATCCTGCGAGATTGCAGTGCCGCTTAGATCGATTCCTGCAAACAGACCGCGCGAACGCGAATAGGTCAAGATTTCGGATTTCATCTTCCAGTCCGTATCAGCCGAGGCATGACGCCCAACCGGGCCAGCCGCCGCCGAAGCATCTGCACCAACCTTGAACTTGCTGGAGAGCAAATGCTCCATACCCTTATCGTTCATTACCAACATCACGAGATCAACCGCTTGGCCTCCTAGTTGCAGACCCCAGCTTCCACCGGTGACTGTGATTGGCGCAGGGGCGCTCCAACCGCTCGCGATCCGGCAAGTGGCCACGCCTTTTCCGTGGCTGCCGCCGAATCCGATGGCAACTTTGACCATCGACGGAACCACCGCAATGCATTTTGCGTCGCCCAGAATGTTGTCGGGAATGCCGTTGTCAGGGGCGCTCTCGATCTCTTTGAGAACGTCAGCTGCCTTGTCCATTCGCTTAGCGATATCGCTGTCCGCTTTGTCAGATTTCTCATCCGCTGCCCAGCCCAGGGTTGCGAAAACCAGTAGGACCGCGGTCATCGCCAGCACGTACTTTTTCACTACCCCGCAATTGAAGCTCATTTGCAAACCTCTTCTTGTTCTCGGATGTGCTAAGCCGAAGCACACCAGTAAATTACTTGCAAGCAAAAATGCTAGCCTTTCAGTTAAGGTCCAATCCATCGGGGAGAGGCTGTAGATTGACGACCGCCGGGCTTTAAATTTGCGGGGCTTAGACCTGCTTAGCCAGCGTGGCGACGATGACCAGCCGCTCCGGTGCCGGTCCTATGTAGTAGACGGGATAGCAGGTGATTAGCGTCAGGCGAGCTTCTGAGCTGCTATCAAGAACGGAGAGGTCGCTGGGTTGAACCACACGTTTACCGGTTACGACGTAATGAAATTGCCTGCCCCGACGCTCGACGTATATATCATCGCCTGTCTTAAGCTCGGAAATGTGACGGAAAAACGTGTCTCGGTGCCCCGCAATCACCGAGTTGCCGACGTCACCGGGAATAGCTGAGTATTGCAGATGTCCGGGTCCTAGCGTCAATGCGCGGTGAGACACGCCTTCTGTGATTACAGCATCTAATTTAATTTTCGGGATCTGGATGCGTGTTAAGGCGCTTCCCTCCGCCGACACTGTGAGATTTCCGGGATTCGCAGTGCTTTGCCATTGATTCAGGAGTGCTCGCTGCTCGTGGTACATCCACGTGTAGGTACCTACGACATACGCCGACAGCAACACCCCCAAGGTGATCAACAAGGCGCCAAAATATTGCTTCACCGCGCGAGAGCGATCGGCAGAGGTATTTGCGGGCAGCAGATGGGCCCACCCCACGTTTGCCCATCTGTGAAATTGGGCAAACCAGATTTTGATCTGCTCATTACTCAGTTTGGCTTGCAAACGCGAAAAGTGAGCCGAAGCCATAGCCATGAGTCACACATCCCGTGTGATGCGGAGCGACAAAAATAGCGCGCTAAAGACGATGAAGTGGCGCGCTGACTCAGGTTTACCTGCGCTTGGCCTGCGCGCATGTTTATCTACGCATGTTTACCTACGAACGATAAACCCAGCCAAAAGCGATCCCAGGCCGAGGAGTCCCAGCAACGGCAGGACGGTCGCGGTCTGTGGCAGGTTTCCCTTCGCATTGCCACCAGCTTTTGTGTTCTCTGCGGTCTGATCGCTGGGAGCGGTGTTTGCCCCCTGAGCGCTGCTCGTGGTGCCCTGATCCGCAGGTGTCGCCCCTGACGGCGTGCTGCCCGTCGCGCCCTGATCTGCAGGCGTGCTCGACGCACTGGAGCTGGTCGAAGATCCAGCGCTGGGGCTTGCCGGCTGAGAGTACGAAGGCGCAGCTGACGTGCTCCCGGCGGCGTTTCCCGTGCTCGAAGTTGCGCTTTGATCAGCCGTGCCCGACGAAGAACTCGTCGATGCAGACGGATTGGAAGTCGCACCGGCATTTTGATCAGGAGTGGTCGAACTCTGTGCGCCACTGGTCGTTGATGTTGAGCTCGTTGTCGTTGAGCTCGTTGTGCCAGCTGTCTGGCTGGTCGAAGTCTCCGTGCCAGTTGTAGTGGCCGGGCTGGAGCTTGCAGTGCCAGTGTTTGACGCCGCCTCACCAGTTGCACTACCCGGAGTGGTGGTTCCCGCCGCTGCTCCGGCGGTAGGCCCGCTCGGTGGGTTCGCGCTTGCTGCGCCGCAGTGATCAGAAATCATCTGCACGCTGCTTACCTGGATCGTGTTTCCGCCCGCGTTGCTGGTAGCTGAACCGGCGGTGGCAGTGCTTCCAGCCTGGCTCCCGCTAGTATCGGCAGTGTTACCGGAAACCGCCTGGCCGGAAACCGAAACCTCGTGTCCCACATGAGACTTCAGATCACTCGTATTTCCCGTCAACGTATAAACAGTACCGGTCTGATCTTGCGTGAGGGTGTAATTGTTGTCCCCCATCGAGGAGCTGCTTAGGCATCCCTGAATAGTGGTGTTCTGACCACTAGAGGACATGGTGCCTTGGCTGCTTTGGCCTGTCGTAGATGTAGTGCCTTGGCTCGATGTACTCTGGTCCGGTGTACTCGGCGCAGATGTACTCGGTGTTGTCTGAGCGCCCGTCGTTCCGCTTTGAGATGTGTCTTGTGCCACCCCAAGCGTTGCGGCGAGCAGCGCGGCTGAGAGAATCGCTACTGCTCTGGTCATGCATGCCTCCAATTAGATGTAATCCTTTGAAATCTAGTCCGTTACGCTACTAGCTGCTATCCGGTATACCCCGTAAGGCGAGTGGGAGCTTCTTGTAAGGGAAATCGTCCAGAAGCGGAGCTTTTGGCAGGGAGACTGTCTTTATCGAACAACTACTTGGATGTCGCCATGTTGGTCGCGTACTTCAACGTTTACTTTGTGAGGCTGGCGCTCAAGAAAGAGATCAACACTCCCGGTTCCGACCTGAAGCTTCTTAATTGAAAGCTGAGGAATGCCGGGCGGCAAATAGGGCTCATCAAAAAGCACTCGCTTGTTCGCAGCTTCGACGGAAATGCCCAAACAGGCCTGCACAATGAGGAACACGGAGGCTGCGGCCCAGGATTGTGGTGAACACGCCACCGGGTACAACGTGGGACCTTCACCGGCACGCCGATCCAGACCGCAGAAAAGCTCAGGCAGCCGGCGTAAGTCAACCGCGCCGCTGACATCCAGCAGGCCGAGGAGAATATGTCCGGCCAATTCCTTGAACCCGTAGTTGGCAAGCCCCTTTGCGATAAGCGCGTTGTCGTGCGGCCACACGGATCCGTTGTGATACGAAATCGGGTTGTATCGAATCTCGGATGATCCCAGCGTGCGCACTCCCCAGCCTGTAAAAAAATCTTCGCCCAGCAACGTTTGCGCTACGAGTCGAGCGCGCTCCGGGCTGGCGATCTGGGTAAAAAGACAATGTCCCGGATTGGAAGCGCGAACCCGGCATGGTCTTTTTTCGCCGTCAAGGGCGAGTGCGTAGGTAGAAAGATCGTGGCACCAGAATTCATCCTCGAACCTCACCCGCAGGCGCTCGGCTTCCGCTTCGAGGACAGAAGACTGTTCCGAATGGCCGAGGATGGAGCTCAGGCGCGCAGCCGCCATTTTCGCGGCATAAACGTATCCTTGCACTTCGCACAGAGCGATCGGAGCCTCCGCCAGGGTTCCATCCGAATGGAATACCGAATCATTTGAATCCTTCCATCCTTGCTGAATCAGCCCTTTCGCAGAATGGCGCGCGTATTCGACAAAGCCATCGCCGTCGACATCGCCGTATTTGTTCATCCACTCCAGAGCGAGCTGAATATTCGGCCATAAATGTTTGAGAAGGCCCACATCGCCGGTGCGCTCGTAGTACGCCGCGGCGAGCATCACGAACAACGGAGTGGAATCAATACTCCCGTAATAGCGGCCGAATGGAACCTCTCCGAGGTTCGCCATCTCGCCTTTGCGCATCTCGTGCAAAATCTTCCCCGGCTCGGCGTCCACGGAAGGTTGAGTTTCAAGCGCCTGCGTGGAGGCGAGGAACTGCAGGACACCTTTCGCGATCCAGGGGCTAATCCAGAGCGCCTCGAGCGCTGTGATGATGCCGTCGCGCCCAAACACCGTGCTGAACCACGGGACTCCAGCATATGGGTAATGCGGCTCTGGGTTGCCAATCGTCATCATTTCAACATCAGCCGCGGAGCGTTTAATCCAATCGTTGAAACGGTTATTGGAGCTGGTGATCAAGCATAGTTTCGCCGATGCGGCTTTTATCTCGGCATTTGCCGCCGCCATCGCGCTGGAATGGCTGATGGAGCGAACCTCGGGACCGGGAGTGGCGGATGTAGAGATCGCTAGATGGAACGCTGCGCTCTCTTTTGGCTCCAGAGAAGCTTCAAAATACAGTTCGGAACCAGAAATTTTCCTCGGCGCTGGGCGACACTGGACGCGCGTACGGCGGGTAATGTGATCGAGACCCTCATAGCCCAACACGATTCCGTCTCTCTGAACTTCGTCATCAAGGCGGCCGCCGCGCCGCTCCCGGCGAGTCCCCCGCACTTCAAAAATGTCAGCGAAATCGGCGCCGACATCGATGCGCATCGGAATTATCAAGGGCGCAAGTCCGTAGTTCACGATTTTGATTTCTTCGTAGCACACGCCCTGCCACAAAAATCTCGAACGCAGCATGTGGATGGTGTCGCGTGGAACTTTCACCTCATCGTCGCGCAACAAGTCGACGTTGGCGAGATCGGCGGTGAAGAGAATATTGTCAGCTTGAATTGTCGAGCTGAGCAGCAGCGGGCGCGCTCCCCACACGTGGACCACAAGCTCCGACAAGAACCGTGTGCCCTGGAAGAAAATCCCTTCCTCGCCGCGTCCGCTAAAGCCGATGTCACCGTGACGGTCAAACACGGCAAACATCTTGCCGTATTTCAGGACACGCGTGAGGTCGTCAGCCGGCGAGTACCGGGCAGCTATGTAGTACTGCTGGGTGACGCTAACTTCATCCAACTGAGAACTCCGTCAGAGAGCTCAACAGGAGCAGGCTTGCCTTTGAGCACGCGTTGATAAATCGCCAGATAGTCTTTCGTCATGCGCTTGTCTGTAAAACGTTGCTCGAAGCGCCAGCGGCACATCCGGCGATCAAATGTTTCAATATCCCTGAGCGCTTCCGCTGCGCCTTTCACGCCGGAAACAATGAAGCCGGTCACGCCGTCTTCAATTACTTCCGGCACCGAGCCATACGGAAAAGCAATCACGGGAGTGCCGCACGCCATCGCTTCAATCATCACAATACCAAAAGGCTCTGGCCACTGAATGGGAAAAAGCAGTGCGGCAGCATTACCAAGAAAGTCATTTTTCTGCGGATAGCCGATCTCACCGATGAATTCAACAATCGGATCCTTTAACAATGGTTTGATAACAGTTTGAAAATATTCCGCATCGGTCTTGTCAATTTTCGCTGCGATCTTCAGCGGCATACCCGCGCGTTTGGCGATCTCGATCGCCTGCGGCACTCCCTTCTCGGGCGAAATACGTCCGAGGAAAGCCAAATAGTCGCCGCCGTTATCAAAGAGCGAATATTGATCTTTGGGCATTCCGTGATGAACCGTGCCTTGCCAGTTCACCCACGGCAATGGATCGCGCTGGGCGCCAGAAATCGAGATGACCGGCATATCCCGGTACACGCTGTAAAGCGGAGCCAGGCCAGGAATATCGAGGCGCCCGTGCAAGGTTGAGACCTGCACCAGGTTCTCGCGCCGGCTTAGGGGGAAGTGCAAGTAATCGATATGAAAGTGAATCAGGTCAAAATTATCTTTTTCGCTAAGCACTTGTTCAAGCATTAGAACGTGGTGTGCTAACTGATCGGTACACTTGGGATCCAGACGCAAGGCGTTTTCGCAGACCGGTACCAGACGCGCGGTGGTCATCGAGTCGCCGCTGGCGAATAACGTGACATCGTGACCCAGCCGAACCAGTTCCTCGGTCAGCCAGGAAACAACGCGCTCCGTGCCCCCGTATTTCTTAGGAGGCACGCTTTCGTAAAGTGGCGCTACTTGTGCGATTCTCATTCCCACCTCATCACATTCCATGCGAGAGACACCGAAAACCTCGCGCCGAACAACAAGCGAGCCTTAGAGGTTTAGGTTGTTGGTTTAATATTTTACGTGGGCCGAATCTTTCGGGTCGAGGACACTCGACCCCCGGTCCGCGCACTCAGGGATCTCTCAAACACGTTTACAATAAATTTGGGCTCATCAATAGCTTACGGCCATGTTGCCGTTGAATCCATCGGGTACATCCTGTATTCAATGATACACGCTTTTGATGTGGATGCGTCACCAAACGCCTTTGTCGCTCCCGGTCAACCGATACGCCAGAAGAGCCGTTACCGCAAGCGGCGGTAGTAGCGGCAGGCGGCACATGGTGCGCAGATCGCGATGGCGGCTTGCAGTGAGTAGCTGTGCTCCGTAAAGACCCGCGGCAGGGAGCATTGGGACACGAAGAAAATCTCCTCTAGGATGAACGTGAATATCTTGCGAGTAGGCTGATGCGATGACATCCGCGGGAATGTCAACCCTGCCGCCGTATTCAACAGCATATTTCGCGACGAGTAACAGAAACGTCGCGACACCAGGCCAGATCCCCCCGGCATCAGCAGCGCGGCGCAGTTCGGAGAAATTCACGGCGCCGTTCTGTAGAAGGGAGGCGAAGTCTGCCATATCACAAAGCCGGAAATAGAAGTGACGATAAATTCTCTGCAGCGTCGAAATCACGATACGTTCTTCTGGCGCGGGCACGCGAAACTGGTGTCCACTGAGTTCTCTCATCACGCTCCGCTCAACTACTCGGCGGGCCATCGCTCTGTGCTCGCCAGTTTGGCCGAGATACTGCACGTGAATCTCGATCAGCTCAGGAAGACCGGGGATCGAAAAATTCCATTTGTTTGCCAACCGGTCACCCCAACTGCGAGGTTCCGTTTTGGCCTTGAATTCAGCGCACATGACCCGATTTACGATATCGGCGTCCCCGGTAGTGTAAAGATCGAGATCAGAGCCGAGGTCGGGCCAGTGGTCGAGCGACTTGATGACTGTGACTTTGCAGCCCGATGCTTCGAGCACGCTGCAGATCGGCGCGAGTGTATCGATGGCATGGGCGATTCGCTGTTGCTCGCTGGCGAGTGACGATGCGCACCACTGTTTTAGATTTTCGTTTCGCAAGCTTGCGGTGGCCTTTTGAACCACCTGTAATGAACGCACGGTGACATGGTGCAGATTGGCGACGCGGATAAACTCGGCGAGTTCGCTTTCATCGAGCGCCGAGATGTACTCCAGCTCAGGATGGATAGGTTGCAGATCTTTGACTGGGTTGTCGAATCCGCTGCAATAACCCTTAAACATCAGCCGGGAAAGGCTGACCAGGTGCCTATGTCTCTGGGTGTGGTCTGTTGCCATGAATCAAGGCTCGCCGAAACCAGCGCTCATGTGCCTGCCGTCACAGCAAACACACTGCTTGGATGTGAACGCGTCGAGGTGAGTTGGTTTGCCGGAGTCGATCTCAGGTTTGATCCTGTCCCGCAGAGGTAGTTCCTCCGCGTGGCTTTTGGTTGCCGCAGTGTGCGACACCATCTTCGATCTGGGTCCCTTCCTCATAGTCGTTCCAAGTGGCAATCAGCATAAAGGGCATGGGAGCCCCGCTGTCGTTTTTCTGGAAAATGCGGAGCGTGTCTTCGAACGTTTTTCCGCAGCGCCGATCCATACGACGGTTCAGACTCCATGAAGCTTTCGTATCATCAAATCCGGGCCAGACGGTTCCGACAATAATCTTGTCCGGAAATTTGTTTCGCATCCGGCGATAGAACGTTTCGAGATACTCCTCGCCCCACTCGCTGCCGTCGGAACTCCAGCCTTTCGGACCAGGATGAACCCATGCATAGTATCCGTCGAAATTTGATGCATACTTTTCCGGCGGCTCGTCCTTGTAGATCAAAATCGGCGGCATTTCCCACTTGTTCACCTGCTGGCGAATCTGGTTCCAGTCTGTATGGCCGCGCTTAGGGAAGATGAAGATCACCGGCCGGCCCTGGTATGTCAGATATGCCGCGCGCGCGGGCGCGCTTGGGCCGATGTAAGCGCGATAGGCCTTGTCGAAGGCATCCAGTGCATCTTCCGTCGCGTGTCCGTTATCTTCCTCGGTCTCGTCATACATCAGCGCGACGTGAAAATGGCCTTCGCTTGCAACCTGCTGCAAAAGTGCATAGCTGCGGTCGAGAAACGGATTCCGGTTGCCGTACCAGTCCACGGCAAAGGCATAAATGCCAAGAGCTTTCGCCTCCTGAATTTGTCGCCGCAGCACGTTCGGATCTTGAGTCGAATATCCGACCTGAATGTGCTGAGAATCGCCAAACCAGGGTTGATAATCAGCCACAACTTTCGGCGAACGGTCCACGGCGCGCACAGTTTGATCGATCGAGCGGCGGACGTTATTGCGGGAACAACCACTCGCGAGCAGGAACACGACCGCCGCGAGCACAACAAGTGTAATCGACGGCCCTTTCATGAACGCTCTTAAGGTGTGCAGCGGCGCGGAGGACAACTTAGGGGTGAACCTCCGGGGTAGTCTCGAGATCGCGGACCAGCCAGCGGTCTGCGCCGGGCGTCATGAGCACCAGATATTGCAGATTCACCTGTTCGCGATGAATCACGTTGCCGCCATCCAGAAGTTGGATTTCCACGCGGGCCCGGTCGCGCAATTGCATGGCATCACCGGCGGGGGAGTAGAAAATGGCCTCGAGTTTGTGGCCATGATCGATGTAGCGCGTATTTATGCCGGTGCGTTTTTGATCGGCGATGCGCCGCGCCAGATTATCTT
>Ga0066705_10000020_pt1 | contig 24743 bp, 18 predicted proteins | sample GraSoiAngelo_154_FD_66506 | JGI IMG/M metagenome (GOLD analysis project Ga0066705, IMG submission 66506) | Grasslands soil microbial communities from the Angelo Coastal Reserve, California, USA - 14_1009_13_20cm | ecosystem: Environmental > Terrestrial > Soil > Grasslands | place: USA... | reverse complement strand
CCCCTTGTGCCTGGTGCTGACGGTCGGTTGCGCCATGACTGGATATTATTTTTGGCGCGTCACGGGAAGCCCTTTTCATACCCCTTACCAGATCGAACGGAACACCTATGCTTTCGCACCATTGATGATTTGGCAGCCCCTGCCATCACAGCCGGTTCATCGCCATCCCGTGATTGAAAGAATGTACCAGGACGAGGTAGGTGCTTATTGGTTTGCGCGTTCGGGATTCGGATTCGGCTTCAACCTCCTGCGAAGATGCCTGGCCATTTGGAAGTTTTTTCTCGGCCCGGCTTTGACGCTGCCAATGCTAATGCTGCTTGCGATCCTGCCCTACGGCCTTTCATGGAAACAGGTGAGTCCATCCACGCGATTGCTGCTGGTCATCGCCGGTTCGGTGCTGGCGGGCTTATCTCTTGAGCTTTCACTCTTCTCTCCCCATTACGCCGCTCCGCTGACCTGTGTCATTCTGGCTCTGGTTCTGAAATCAATGCGGCGGTTGAGGTCATGGCAGTGGCGAGGCACGCCGACCGGGTTATTCCTGGCGCGCGCCGTTCCCACCATTTGTGTCCTCTTATTTGTCCTACGTGTATTCGCCGTGCCGCTTCACATTCCACTTCCCCAGTCACATGTGCCAGCTTGGGACCAGCGAGGCCCTAACAGCTTCGGACGGGCAGCTACTCAATTTCAGCTCGAGCAACTTCCCGGGGATCAGCTCGTGATTGTTCGCTATCGGCCCAACCACAACGCATTTGCCGAGTGGGTATACAACGATGCCGAGATTGATGATTCCAAAGTAGTCTGGGCACGCGACATGGACCCAGAGAAGAACGAAGAATTAATCCAGTACTTTAAAGATCGCAACGTATGGTTGTTGGAAGCTGATGAGAAGCCACCGAGGCTGGTGCAGTATGCGGGGACGGCCACAACTAAGGAGTGATTACATGCGCAGATTTTCGCTAACGTTCGGAATTGTCTTTTGGCTTGGTAGTCCTGCCCTGGGCCAGGACGGAACCCCCGCGCAGTCGGGTCACTGGGGTTTAATTACCGCGTTTGGCTGTGTCGTCGTCGGGCTCATCCTGGCGAACGCCTTTGTGATCGCTCTTTTCCACGCGAAGCAGAGTAGCGACTCGTCCGGACTGCGGGCAAGCTGGTCAGAAAAATGGGAATTTTCTCCGCAGGCTTTAGGAGGTTTTTCCTGGCGGAGCCTGATCCTATGGAGTTTGCTCTCGCTATTCTTTGAGTTGCTCGTGATTCGCTGGATCTCCTCCGAGATTCGCATATTTGCCTACTTTAAGAACTTTGTGCTGATTGCCTGCTTCCTGGGTTTTGGGTTGGGATGCTATTTATCCCGGCGCCGGACCAATTTGCTGACCATGTTTGTTCCTCTAATTAGTCTCACCCTCGTTGTCACACTTCCCTGGCCGGGCTTGCGAGTGCTGATGAGATCGATTCCAGCATTTGTGGGTGCGAGTTCTGAGACTAATCTGTGGGGTGCGCCGGCGGAGTTCTCGTTTCCGCTGCTTGCAGCTGCCATCGCTGTTATCGTACCCATCTTCAGCCTGATCTGTTTCTCATTCATTCCGCTCGGTCAGCTTGTAGGATGGCATCTCGAAAACTCCGGAAGTGGGATTCTTGCTTATACTCTCAACGTCCTGGCCAGTTTGCTGGGAATCCTGCTCTATACGCTGCTTTGCTTTTTCTATCAGCCGCCGATGATTTGGTTCCTGGTCGCGGGACTACTGCTGCTGTTTCTATTATGGAAGCTCCCGCGACTGCGTTGGTTGACGGTCCTCGCCTTTATGGCTACGATCGGCCTGCTGAGCCTCGCTGGTGACAAGCACGGCGCCGTCTATTGGTCACCGTACCAGAAGCTGACGTTATTTCCCCGAACTGATGCTGGGAAAATCATCGGATATGATCTGAATACGAATGACAGTTGGTTTCAACAAATCGTCGATCTTTCCCCTGAATTTGTTGCCTCACACCCAAAACTATTCGACAAGGTTCCAATTGAATGGAATGCTTACAACCTTCCCTACCACTTCTATCCAAAGCCTCCTTCGGTGCTGGTCTTGGGTTCTGGAATGGGCAACGACGTGGCCGCGGCGCTTCGCAACGGTGCGGGACAAGTAACGGCAGTGGAGATCGATCCGCTGATTGTGAAATTGGGGAGGCAGTACCATTTTGAGAAACCTTACAGTTCACGCCGCGTTCGAATAGTTCAGGATGACGCGAGAAGCTATATCCAGAATGCCCCTGAGCGCTTTGACCTGATTGTTTTTTCCCTTCTCGATTCGCACACCAACAGCTCTCATTTTACGAATATACGGATTGACAACTACGTCTATACGCTGGAAGCGCTTCAGACGGCCAAGCAGCTATTGCGGCCAGACGGAATCTTCATCGTAAAGTTCCAGGTTATGACCCCGTGGATTGCGGGCCGGCTAGATGGCGTGCTTCGCAGGGTCTTTGGCCGCGCTCCGGTGCAGCTGGAGGTCCAGCGCAACTCGCTCACAAACTGGGGGCGGTTCTTCATCAGCGGGTCAGAGGCGCGCATTGCTCAAGCGCTATCGGACCCGCGACTCGCAGCTTTCGTAGCCCAGCACGGCGGCTTCGACATGATGCCAGCCACTTTGACAACGGATAACTGGCCGTATTTTTATCAGCACGAGCCGGGTCTGCCATTATCGGTTGTCGTGATTTCGGCCACTCTGGTACTGCTCTGTTGGGTGCTCCTGCGCGATACGGGTGCAGCAGGAGGTTCTTCCCTTCGTTGGCACTTCTTTTTTCTGGGCGCCGGTTTCATGTTGCTGGAGGCGCAAATCATCAGCAAGATGGCGCTCCTGTTTGGAACCACTTGGCTCGTCAATTCGATCGTTATCGGTGGGTTGCTGTTGTTGATCGTGGCGGCCAATATCTTGGTAAGGTTTGTGCCTCGCTTTCCGCTAAGCTTTGCCTATGCGGGAATTTTCGTGACGATTGCGGCTAGTTACTCCATCCCGCTGCAGAAATTTTTGCTTCCGTCGCCCTGGATGAAGGTACTGACTTCAACTCTGGTGCTGTGCCTTCCGGTATTTTTTGCCGGTATCGTGTTCATCCGTAGCTTTGCGGCGCAGGGTTTTCCTGCCGAGGCATTAGGCTCAAATCTCATGGGAGCAATGATCGGAGGAATGCTCGAGTCCATGGCGCTATGGACGGGGATTCGTTCGTTGCTCATAATTGCCGCCTTGCTGTACCTCAGTTCCTGGGTGGCCTTGGTTACGGAGCGTAGCAGGGCGCACAGTACTTCAGAATCGAGATTGGAACCCGCAGAGCAGAATTTCGTTGGGACTTCATTCCAAAGCTGAACCCTTTGGGGTCATATCCCGGCTAGGCCAGTTCGAGGACGGTGGCCTGTTCTCCATGAAACCAACATATACAACGTCACGCCTATTCGCAACCGGAACGCACCAAGAATGGCATTGGAAATGCCGCTTACCGCCCTATACTCAGGCGAGGAACTCAAAAAGGTGATGTGCCCTACTAGGAATTGTGGGTGCGGGAACACCCTACCGTGATCAGCATGATAGAGACCGGCCCGGAGCATCTCACGGCATGTTTTTAATCGAGTGTGGCTTAGTTCTGGTAGCGGTGCTCTTTGCCTTCGCGGCTCCGACGACCGGATCCCGTTTTTTTCAGGCAGTGGAGCGGCCGTTTGCCAGACTTTCCCGCCGCCGACGAATAGCGGTTGTAGCAGTTGGGGTGACGGCTCTCGCGGTGCACGCGATGGCGCTTCCCATACTGCATATTCCTTCTCCCGGATTTCATGACGAGTTCAGCTACCTACTCATGGGGGACACCTTCGCACACGGGCGACTCACCAATCCAACGCATCCGATGTGGGTCCACTTCGAGACGTTTCACGTTAATTGGAAACCCACGTACTGTGCGAAGTACTATCCGGCGCAAGGCGTCATTCTAGCAATTGGTCAGGTTCTCTTCGGGAATCCATTCTCGGGTGTCTGGCTCAGCGCCGGACTGATGTGCGCGGCAATTTGCTGGATGCTGCAAGCCTGGGTCGCGCCCATTTGGGCCCTGTTGGGTGGAATGCTGGCGATCCCGCTGCTGGGCACATTTAGTTATTGGGCACACCATTATTGGGGAGGGGCTGCAGCGGCTATTGGTGGGTCGCTGGTTCTAGGAGCCTTGCCGCGAATCAAACGCCGACGGTGGGTTCGTGACGCGGCGATCATGGGGTTGGGAGTCGCGATCCTCATGAATAGCCGCCCATATGAGAGCTTATTTCTGTGTGCCCCGGTCGGGGTCGCTCTCATGCTCTGGATATTGGCAAAGACTTCGCCACCTCTGGGGCAGAAATTCAAGACGGTGATCTTGCCTCTCGGCATCGTACTGATGATTGGGGCAGGAGCCACGATGTACTACTATTGGCGAACGACAGGCACTCCGCTGCGCCCACCCTACGTCGCGAACATGCAAGCCTATGATCCGATACCTCTTTTTCCTTGGCAGCCAGTTCGGCCGATACCTCACTACAATCATGCGCTAATGCAGAGTTTTTACTTAGGTGACGCTTTCGAACATTATCAATCCGCTCGTCTGCATCCTTTCGGAACAGTTCTGGTCCGGACGGCAAATCTGTGGACCTTCTTTCTTGGGCCTCTGTTGACGCTGCCTCTGTGCATTGCCGTTTTTACTCTGCCTGGCGGTATGTCCTTGCGAGACATTAGTCATAACACGCTCTTTCTGCTGCTGCTATGCCTGAGCGGGTTTACTGGCTTTATGCTGCCCGTCTATTTCATCCCGCATTACGCAGCACCGTTCACGGCTGCGGTATATGCACTGGTGGTACGAGCTATGCAACGGGTCCGTCGATGGCACTGGAGGCAAAGAAAAACCGGGCTCTTCATCGTGCGCACGGTTCCAATGATTGCGGTGGTGCTCCTCTTTCTGCGTTTGGCTGCTTCACCTCTGCATCTTCGTATTGTTTCGCCTATCTGGTCAGCGACGGGGGCGTTAGGCCCCCAGCTCCTGGATCGAGCACGCATTGCCTCGGAACTGAACGGGCGTGGAGGGCGCCATCTCATCATCGTGCGCTATGCTCCCGACCACAATCGGAACTGGGAGTGGGTTTACAACGAAGCCGACATTGACCACGCTTCTATCGTGTGGGCACGTGACATGGGGCCATCAAGAAATCAGGAGTTGATTGACTACTTCAAAGACCGGCAGCTATGGGTGGTGAACGCCGACGAGAAGCCACCGAGACCAATTAGGTGCGCATTTTGAAGCTGTCGGCCCACACAACAGCAACCGATGGCAGTCAACTATGCAGCCCAAGCGGGAATACTCCGAGTGCCGGTTTGACTCCAGGATTTCAGTCGTTAGGCAGCGCCAGTGGAAATGCGGACATGATGATCAACTATTTCGGCATGTCGCTGAATACGGCCCGTTAGGGGGCCAGGCGGGGTGCGGCTGGCTCTTACACCGGAGACGCTAACTTCGGGGCGGCTTCTTGGGCCAATTGCGGTTGCAGCCTTCAAGAGCCTAGCGGCGACTTCTGTGAGCAGGCGCTGCGGCAGTTTGTTCCGAGGCGCGATGAAACTGATGAGCACCTTCCATCTGCGCTGCACTTCCACCCGTACCGCCGGCGACAAAAAACGCAACGAGAAACAGTAGAAAGGCCAAGATCACGGGTATCTTCGTTGATTCCATAGTGCAGCTCAATACGTCGGAAAAAAGATTCGAGCAAGCGAAGCATGGATCACCCCAGCAAGCAAGACGAATTGCGGGAGTTTCAGTGGTTCTTTCATGTGCTACTTCACTCTCGCGATGAGCTAAAGGCTTTTCGACATAGGATCTGAAACTGACCACCAACAGGCACTCTTGAAACAAGTCGCTCGAACGGCCGGAGCCATTTGAGCAACCGGGGAAAGATAAAAAGATAGTCACTGCGCAAGATATCAAATCGAGACCGCACCAATTTTTGCGCTTGCAGCGGACTAAGAGGGATCGCATCACGGTCAAAGGGGGTTCGAGACATTACGAAGCGAGTACCAGGGTTCCAAGGGTTATTTTCCCAGAGCGCAAACAGGCCGCCGGGTTTTAGACAACTCCAGACAAATTCAAGCGCAGCACCACGGTCGTTCGGATTAATGTGATGGAATACACCATTGCAGTAAACCAGATCCATTTGTTCAGGTGGCCGTCGCTCACCCAGCAGCTGGAAGTTGATCTTCTCTGAGCTGAAAGTGCGTCGCGCCAATTCTATCGACTTAGCCGAATTGTCTACTCCGAGCACGTATTCCGGCTCGATCGAATCCAATAAAATCTTGGTCGTCGAACCTGTGCCGCAGCCATAGTCCATCACGTGCTGGGGGTGTTCGCCCAGTTTTCTTAGTAGCTGCGCCAGCCATGCCACTCTACCGCGGGCAAAATACTCCTTTTCCTCACCAGTGGCGGAAAGACCTTGCGCCAGGGCGATATCATAGTCAATCGCGAACTCGTCGAAATGTATAGGTTCGGCCATTTTCAGTGTGGGTCCTTTTCGTAGTCGCCGATGTAGGTTCCACGGCTGATTCCCAGCATGCTGAGAAAGAAAGAAGAAAAAATCGTTTGCACACCGATGAAGAACCACAGCGAAAAGAAAACAACTGATCGCAGGTCGTTGAAGGGGCCGAAGTCGCTCGCCGCCCATTTCCAAAGTAAATAGAAAGCGCCGGTCGAACCGCTAAACGCAAGGCCGGCGCCCAGAATGAGGCCGTGTTCCAGCCTTAAGCGCCTGAGCCATCTTTCCAACGAGAGTTGATTCGGTGCGAATCTTTCCGCGTAGCTGAAAACCTTGGCGAACAGGCCAATCGTTATGATCTGAGCTCCAAGAAGCGCAAACATCATCCCGAACAGCATCGTATGGATGTCAAAAACAACTCGCCCTACCTGCCGCGGCCCGGGGAAAAGCCAGAAAACCAGCCCAAGGCCAAGAGTGAGTAGGAGGACGCCCGGAAGGAGGAATAGCCAATTCGGTGCGCACAACAACATGAAGCGAAGACTTCGCCAGCCATCATGGAATGTCCTCAGATGGGGTCGCCGACCGCGCTTGTCGGGCCAGAGCGTTACTGGAACTTCAGAGATTGGCACGCCCAATTTTGCCGCCTTGATGACAAGCTCAAGCGCGAATTCCATACCGGTGGTCCGAGGATCGATTCTCTCGTAGACGCGCTTGGTGAAACCTCGCATACCGCAGTATGCATCACCGATTCCTGCATGGAAAAAATTGTTCAGGATGCCTGTGATAGCGGGATTTCCCAAATGCTTGTGCAGACCCGGCATGGCGCCCGGTTTAACTCCACCGCGAAATCGATTCCCCATGACCAGCTCGGAACCTGCGCGCCACTCGGCAACGAAGAGCGGAATCTGGGAGAAGTCGTAGCTGTCATCAGCATCTCCCATGACAATGAATTGTCCCTTGGCTTCTTCGATTCCCTTGCGCAGCGCGTTTCCATAGCCCTTTAAGACCGCATGCACCACTCGAGCGCCATGGAGCTCGGCGATCTCGGCGGATCCGTCGGTGGAGCCGTTATCCGATACGACGACCTCGCCGCAAATTCCTAGCTTTCGAAAGGCTGCAAAAGCCTTATCTATACAGAGTGCGATTGAGTTCGCCTCATTGAGGCACGGAATGATGACAGAGACTTGGATTGTATGTAAGGCTGTGTCCTGCGTTTCCGGGGCAGCAACAGCGGGGGGGTCTTTTAAACCGACTTTTGGTTCAAAATTCATGTTTGTAGCAGTTGTTTGAGGGCTACGACTGAACCGCAAGGATTTCCTCCGACCAAGGAATGTTCTCACTGATCGACAACGCGGGCGCACGAAAATTAGGTGTAAACCTCGTTTTAGCGGGGAGGGAAACTTATTAGAGGCTGAGCAGTTGCCATGCCAGATGACGGATGCGTTGTAAGCTTAAGTTGGCAATGGGGTTCTTGGGGGTGAAGCTTTGTCTTCAGATTCGGCGGAATCGGGACAGTGTAAACCAGCACGCGATCATCAGTCTGAAATGTGAACAAATGTATCCAGACACGCGAGCTGCCTGGAGTAAATCGTGATCGGGCTCCGCGTGGCCGACCAACATTACCCGTTTGGAACATTGACAGAGGGGATGCGGGAGCCTGCCACGGTACGCTCAAGACAACGGCGACAGCGCATATAATTAAGCGGTCACAGATGCTTTCGAGCAGTTCCCATTGACAGTATGCGCTCAATCCGAGGGTGAAACATCGGCATCGCCCTGTCAGGCAGCGCTGCTCAGAGAGCAGTCCATCTGGATTCCTGAGCAGTATTTCTCTGATCGAGCGATTGCATCGTTTCTGTTCCTCACCAGCTTTTTCTATTTGTTTCTGTTCCGCCGTTACACCACCATGGAGCCCGACGAGGGCATCGTCTTGCAAGGGGCGCAACGCATTCTTGGTGGCGAGGTATTGTACCGGGATTTCTTCTCATTCTTTACTCCGGGCTCGTACTACTTTCTCGCCCTGATTTTTAGAATTTTTGGCAGCTCGATTGTTGTGGCACGGACCACGCTAGTTCTAGTTGGAGCGGTGCTGTCGAGTATCACCTATTTGCTGTCTCGGCGAGTGTGCTCTCGCCGAATTGCGCTCCTTACCGCCGCCATAGTTACAGTGGCTACGCTGCCCTACCGATTCCTGGTACTTCATAATTGGGACAGTACGCTTTGGGCTTGCCTGGCGGTTTACTGCGCCGTGCGCCTGATCGAGACATCGGGCCGTGCATGGGCCTTTTCAGCCGGATCCTTCATTGCACTGACATTTCTTTTCGAGCAGTCCAAGGGTACCGGACTCGGGCTCGGATTGTGCGCCGGCTTGCTGGCAGTTCACTCACTTGGCGGTCGATTTTTAACAAGAGCTTGCATTTTTTATCTAGCAATCGGGCTCGCTTGGCCGTTCATCCTGCCGTTGGCGTACTTCGGCGCACAGCACAGCTTATCCCTAATGTTGGCAGATTGGTTGTGGCCGCTGCGGCACTATTCACTAGCAAATCATGTCCCGTATGGATATCAAAACTGGTCGGACGAAACACGCCAAACTCTCTTTGGAGGCGGATCATGGGTAGTTCGCGTGATTACGGTTATCGCACTGAGTCCTTGTTTTTTGATTCCCCTGTTGCCCATCCTTGCGGTTGGAATGCTGGCCTATTGGCTCGTACGGATGGTGCGACGCCAAGCGCCACAGTGGGAGGCCAATCACTACGTGCTGACCACCGCGGCGATAAGCGGCCTGCTGCTCTCTGTCGTTATCGGGCGCGCCGACATCATTCATTTTGTATATCTGTTTCCGCTGTTTGCGTTAGTGCTCGCCTGGCTGATTGATGGCAGGGCTATTCCGAGCCAAATTTACAAAAAGATGAGCTCCGGCATTAGAGCTTACATTGTGATCGCGTTTTCGCTGTTTGGGATGGCGCTGCTGATCCGCACAATCGACGCGCATCACGTGAACACCCGCAGAGGAGAGATCACAGTTCCCGGGAAAGATACTGTGGTGGATTATGTTCAAGCACACGTATCGCACGGTGAACATATTGTGGTGTATCCCTATTTGCCGCTTTATTATTTTCTGACCGCCACGTACAGTCCTACCCGTTACGAATATTTTCAGCCGGGAATGCACACAGCGCAGCAAGCTGATGAAATCCTGTCGCAACTTTCGTCTAAGCGGGTACGCGTGATTTTGTTTGAAGCCGGGTTTACAGAGAAAATTCCTCGTTCCTGGCCCGGGACTCCACTGACTGCAATCACGCACGATGCTGTGGCCGATTACATTCTGCGCGAATATCGAAGCTGCAAAACTTTGCAATCGCCGAGCGAATGGCGGTTTTTATTTATGGTTCGCAATGACTTCCCTTGTCCCTGAATTTTGACCCGCATTGGATGTCGAAGGAATGTTAACGAGCACAGATACAGTGTCTGGCAAGGTAAAGCAATCCAGGAGGACACATTATGTGCAGGATGCTCTTCTGGGCGTCTTGCCAATTGTTTTCTGCGTTCAGTTCCTGGGATGGTTGACATTTTTTCCTAATGCGCTGCGGGGACATGCGGATTTCCGGCAACTCTATGTCGCGGGTTACATGGTTCGAACGGGTCATCGCACCCAACTGTACGATTACGCAGAGCAAACCTATTTACAAAATATGCTGGTCTCAAATGACGAGCTTGCGGTACCGTTTATCCGGCCGGCGTATCAAGCTCTGCTGTTTGTGCCATTTTCGCTGCTTCCGTACGGCGCAGCTTATCTAGGGTTTTTGTTTCTCAACCTCCTTATGCTGGCAGTGGTTTACTTGCTGTTGAAACCAAGAATGCGACGTCTAAGTCGTGTGTGGCCCGGTCTTCCGCCAGCGATGTTCCTGGGTTTCTATCCCGTTTCTTTGGCACTCATGCAAGGGCAGGATTCGATTTTGCTATTGGCCTTGCTGGCCGGGGCACTAGTCTCGCTGGAGCAGGATCGGGAGTCTGCGGCAGGCGCTCTGATCGGCATCGGCTTATTTAAATTCCAGATCGTTACTCCAATCGTGTTGCTCTTCCTGCTCTGGCGGCGGTGGCGATTTGCGAGGGGCTTCGCGGCTTCTGCTATGCTGGTTTCCCTTCTTTCGTTGCTTACGATAGGTTGGTCGCAATCGGTAGTATTTGGACGTTCACTGCTCTCAGTAGGAGCGGGCTTGCCTGGGGCGACGGGTGCAATCAATTTTCCTCTCCGAGTAAGCGTAATGGCCAATTTGAGAGGACTGGTCTACGGATTGGCGGGTTCGCGAGCGTCTTGGCTCTGGCTCCAAGCCGTCACAATCCTGCTGTCATTGCTCGTTCTGATATGGATTTGGGTGCGTGGTCGCGGGCAGTGGCAAGGGGGTGCCGCGCTCGTTCTCGCCGTCACCGCCAGCGTGGTGGTGAGCTATTACTTATTCATTCACGATTTGAGCATATTGTTGATCCCGATCGTTCTGACGCTCGACCGGTTCATCGGCCGGGAGAAAGTCGGTGAGCCCGGGCTGGCAACTGCAGTGATGTCGGTCCTGTTATTCGTGGCGCCGATGTGCGTCTTTGTAATTCCAGGGCAATTCTATCTGGTTGCGATATTAATATACCTGTTTCTTTACGTGTTAACGATGGTTCAGGGCGAACTTGGAAAGCCGAGCAAAGCAGTGGTCTCTGATAGCGGAGTTTAGCGAGACGCGAGAATTCTCACGATGAAAGATTCGGCAGGTGTGGTGCTCGAGAAACCAGCATCTTCTGTAATCCGACAACACGAAGCGCGCCAACAGGCCACGATGCGGCCATACTGGGTCAGTATTTTTCTTGGCGCTTTTCTAATGTTTGCGGTTCAGCTTCTGCTTGGGAAGTATCTCCTGCCCTGGTTTGGCGGCACGCCCGCAATGTGGACGACCTGCATGTTCTTTTTCCAGATACTGCTGCTGGCTGGATACGCATATGCCCATGCGCTGGCAAGTTGGTGCAGCGCGCGGACCCAGGCGATTGTCCACTCATTTCTGCTACTTGCTTCGTTGCTGCTGTTGGCAATATCAGCGGCGGTATGGCATTCTCCGTTAACACCTGGCGCAAATTGGCGTCCTCAGGCTAGCGAGCATCCGATTTGGAATTTGGTGGTCGTGCTGACCGTTAGCGCCGGATTGCCCTTCTTCACTCTGGCCTCGACTGGGCCGCTGCTGCAAAGCTGGTTCACACGCACCCAGCCCATGCGTTCGCCCTATCGGCTGTATGCTCTCTCGAACTTCGGTTCGTTGCTGGGCCTGCTCAGTTATCCGTTTGTGGTGGAACCCTGGTTGACACTAAGAATGCAGGGGCGCGTGTGGGCATTTATGTTCGTGGTTTATTCGTTGGCCTGCGCCTTCTGCGCGGTGCAACTCTGGAGGCTGAAGCGCAATTGCTCGGAACGAGAGACCATGACGGAACATCTTTTGAGTTCTGCAGCAAAGAGGCCGGGTACTGCTGAACACTTTATTTGGTTGGGGCTGGCGGCGGGCGCTTCGATCATGTTTCTGGCCACCACCAGCCAAATCTGCCAAGACGTGGCGGTTGTTCCCTTTCTCTGGGTGTTGCCGCTCAGCATCTACTTGCTATCTTTCATCATCTGTTTCGACCAGTCGAAGTGGTACTCGCGCAGAGTGTTTTACCCGATTTTCGCAGTTGCCATCTTTCTAGCTTGTTTCGTGCTGAACGGCTGGGCGCTGAACAAAATCATGATTCAAGTGGTGGCCTATTCATTCACTTTATTTGCCTGCTGCATGGTGTGCCATGGAGAACTCGCGCGACTGAAACCTGGATCGGCTTATCTAACGTCCTTCTACATGATGGTGGCCTGTGGTGGAGCCATGGGCGGTACTCTCGTTGCATTGATTTTTCCTAAAATCTTCCAAGCGTTCTGGGAATACCACCTTGGCTTGTGGCTATCGGTCTTGCTAGTACTGTTGGTCCTCGCACGCCATAGCACTTCACCCCTATATTCGAATCGTCTCGCTCTGCCCAGCCTTGCCGTCGGCACGGCGCTGCTACCAGGACTGACTTCGCTGGCAACCCAAGGCACAAGAAGCCTGGTTAACCTCCTCCCTGCACTGGCAGTGCTGGTAGGAGTGTACGCACTGAACCGCTGGGGTCGAACTGATTCTAACGAGGGCCGCGTGCGTGCAGTGCCGTTCTACTGTGGCGCTGTTTTGCTCGTACTCGGTGCGGTGCTCTTTTTTGCGGCGCGGGGGCAGGTGCAGGACGCCACGCTGGTGTCGCGCAATTTCTATGGTGTGCTAACCGTTAGGGAGCTGAATGGAAGCTATCCCGAATGGCGTGCCTATTCGCTCCAGCATGGACGAATCGCTCATGGCTTTCAGTTCCAAGCGGAAAGTAAACGTAAGGTCCCGACGGGTTATTACGGCACAGCCAGCGGCGCTGGCCGGGCCCTCGCGACCTTACAGGCACGAGCGACGGAGTCCGGGGGCCATCTGCGTGTCGGTGTCGTTGGTCTAGGGGTCGGGACTCTCGCGGCATACATGCGGAGCGGAGACTATATCCGTTTCTATGAGATCAATCCTCAAGTTACGCGAGTAGCACTCGACCAGAAGTTCTTCACATACCTAGAAAATTGCCGCGCCAACGTAGATGTAACCCATGGTGACGCTCGTCTTTCAATGGAGGCGGAACTCGGTCGCGGGGAACCCCAAAGCTTTGACTTTCTCGCAATCGACGCGTTCAGCGGAGATGCGATTCCGGTCCATTTGCTGACCAGAGAAGCCTTCGAAATTTATCTTCAGGAGATTCAGTCCAGGGGGATACTCGCCGTGCACATTACCAATGCTCATCTGGACCTGCGTCCAGTGCTTCTAAAAGTCGCGGAGCACTTTCGGCTTCACTACGCATTACTTCATACCAGCGGCGATGGCGAAGTCAACTCTTACAGCGATTGGGTGCTGCTTTCGTATGACGAAAACTTGCTAAATTCTATCCTGAGCCCGGGGGAGAGGAACACGAGCAAGGAAACATTACCCGCGTTTTCTTTATGGACCGATGAATACAGCAATCTTTTCACGTTGCTCCGAAGATGAATTATCCAGCCGCTTTGCCATCAATTAAATCTAAACGGTTCAGCCGGAGAACGACGAAAAAAAACGTTACGATGACAATGGACATTAATCCATAAATGCTGTGCAGCAGCAGCAAGCGATGCAGCGGCGGTATGAATAGCAGAACCAACGCAAACGTAAAGACAATCGGCGCGGATAGCAGGCAGCGTCGCTTCGCCAGTTCACCGCAAATGATCGCTAGCGGCAGCAGGAGCAGCGTTAAATCATAGTTGTAAACGTGATAGCTGGCTAGCAGGCCAGCCAAGACGCTTAGCGAAAAAGACCATGCCAGCTGTTCATCCCGCCAATTTTTGGCAGAAAACCACGCTAGAAGAAGCGACAATACAGTCACGCCACTGGCGAATATTGAGGGTGGCAATCGCCGGCCACCGAGCAAGTAAAAGAAACCTCTGATATTAGGCATAAATGCGGGATCAAAACCGCCAACCTGCTGATAAGTGCGGTCCAGCAACAACAATCTTGGATATTCAACAAGAACGCGAAAGCCGGAAATCGCAACCGAGACGAACACGAGCAAACTGGCGGCGACCGCGAAGCCCTTCATCACCGACCACTTTCGCCGCAACAGAAGAATAATGGCGAAAGGCACGATCAGCTGAAATTTAAAAAGTCCGCAGGCCAGAATGCACCCGGCCCGGAAGTCCTTGCCCTGAACCAAAAGTACGAAAACCAGTGTGTAGAGGAACAGCATGAGCATGGAATCCTGTCCGAGCAGCAGGGCTGTGGTGGCTGGGGCAAACGTCAGAAAAAGCACTAGATGCAATCCGAAATCGGCACGCATTCTCGCATATTGGGATATAGCGAGGCTCACATTGCTATGAGATTTCAACATCAGGGCCGCGAGAGCGAGCAGCGCAACGCTGACGAGCGTCCAAATTGTGTACGCAACTTGGTAATTGCAGTACGTGAGTGGCACAAATAATAGCGCTTCGAACGGTGGATGGTTGTAAAAGACGTGAACCACAGCAATTTTTGACTGGAATTCGTATTGAAGATTGAGGTTATATAGTTCTCTGCCAAGCCCTTGGCGAACGATCTGCCCGGCAGAATAGAACTCTGCGAAGTCCAGATCGTTCTTGCGAGCAGGGGCGCTAAGGATAAAGAATGCCACAAACAGGCCAACCACGATCACACCAGCTACTGACCGGATCACCCGTTCGGATTGCGACGTGATGTGCTCCACTGCTCTGAAACCGAACTGTTTGCACTGACGTTATCACTTTGGATCCCGATTAAGATGGAAACCTACCAGCCCAGTGTCGCGAATGTTACCCAAGCCAGACCTGAGACCCCATACTACGTGAAAGGTCTTGCACTTGGTATTTCGGCCTACCTGATAGGAATTCATCTGTGGACCTGGATTTTGACCGTTTCTGTTTTTCTTGGAGGGCACTCCGACTTCAGACAGCTTTATACGGCTGGATACATGGCCCGCTCCGGGCATGCGCGCGAGTTATACGAATACAATGCGCAACGCCATTTCCAAAACCTACTTGTGAGCCCAGCTGATATCGCGCTGCCCTTCAACCATCTTGCCTATGAGGCATTGCTTTTCCTTCCCTTTTCACTTCTGTCGTACCGAGCTGCGTACTTTGGTTTTCTGAGCTTCAACGTCATCGCTCTCGCGCTTACATTTAAGTTCCTGCGCTTGTGGATGAGAAATCTGGCCGCGATCTATCCATGGCTCCCGTATGCCATGTTCTTGGCATTTCTTCCGATTGCAGCCGCGCTTATTCAAGGCCAGGATTCAATTCTGCTCCTGATGCTTTTCGCTGCAGCGCTGGTCTCGCTGCGTAGCAGGAGGGAATTAACGGCTGGCGTTCTTGTCGGCCTGGGGTTGTTCAAGTTTCAAATCTCCATTCCAATAGCGCTGCTATTTTTCGTATGGCGACGCTGGCGCTTTTCGGCAGGTTTCGCTCTCGCTGCCACGGCAGTTGGGCTGGTCTCGCTATCCCTAGTCGGCATGTCGCAGCTAGGGGTCTACTTTCGCTCGCTGTTGTTGATGAGTATCCGGCTGGCATCTCCAGTTGATCAATTCAAGTATGGTATCTCCCCGGCTCTGATGCCGAACTTGCGAGGCTTGTTTTTCGGGCTGCTGAACAGATACGCCCCTCAATTCTGGATACAAGCATTAATAATTCTAGCATCGGTTGCGGTGCTGGTCTGGGCCGCGGTCCTTCGCCCGAGGAGAGCAACAGAATCGTTTCTCATAGCCATCACGGCAAGCGCGCTGGTGAGCTATCACCTTTTGATTCACGATTTGAGCGTTCTGCTGATTCCGATTGCGGTCACTCTTGACCGGTTTATCCATGCGGAAGCCACCGGCGATCGGGACGGATGCATCATGGCCAGAGCCGCAGCTTTGATGTTTGTCGCCCCGGTCTGCGAGTCTTTCATTCCGGATCACTTCTATGTGGTAGCGCTTCCCTTGTGCGTCTTTCTGTTTACGCTTCTACGGCACATCCGCAGCCCCCAGTGGGACAAGTATCGGGACTGGCATGGTTGCGGTGACAAGTCCTTGACCGGCTGAAGAGGTTGGTTTGTTAGTACAAGAACGAGCTGCACAAATTCGAGGCAAATCATGCTCTCAGCGGGACTTTGGTGGCATCAGGCTAGTGTAAACAACAGTATTCAGGGCAGCTTTCGTCCGGTTGCTGAAAGTATCGTAAGGGAAAACAATTTCCCCTGGTCCAGGGCATAATCGTCGGGTATTCAGTCTGTCCCGTTTCGTGGAAACATCCATTCTAGCCTTATATTCAATGATTTAGCCGGCTAGACTCTGTAAAACGATCCGCCAGACTAGATTGGTCCCCGACATGCCTACAGAAAAGCTGTTCGGTGTGCCCATCGCGATACCCCCCGGCGCTGGGAATAAGCAGACAAAATAATTGAGGAGAAAAAAGAGCATGAAAACCCTGATTCTGAATTCCCTGAACCGTTTGCACCAGGACGAAGCCGGCCAGGGACTGGTGGAATATCTGTTAATCCTAGCGCTCGTCGCTTTCGCAGCTACCGCCGGCATGACTACCCTGGCTAGTGGCCTGAACAGCGCGTTCACGAAGATCGGCAGTATTCTGGGCGAATATATTACGTAGTGCACACGCACCGTGGTTCTGTTTGCTCGCAGCGCAACCTGCTGGCAAACAGAACCCACACCTTTTGACGCGTTTTCATTATGGGTTATTTTCGGAGCACTCGGGTTCGCTCCACCACGATGAAGCCGGACGTCTCCTGACGCGTACTGTTTTCCCGCTCTAGACCAGCGGGTGGGCAGCGCTCAAGAGAACAGTTCTAATTTGGCCTTCCTCGACCGTAATGATTAAACGAGCACGGGTGATAATTTTTTATTTATTCCGCCCTGGTAACGGCTTACTGTAGAGGCGGAAACCACCTTCGCGGCAACTGCTCCTCCGCTACCGGATTGTGATCCTAGCGTCGCGCAGGCTGTCTTGAGGTTGGCAATATTTTGGTGGAGGTGACTTACGGGACTGCAACGGGTAGCTATCGCTTTCATAATGGCGGCCTTACTGTCGCTGGGAATTGCGTTTTTTTTCAACAAAAAATTGAGCATTCGGCGCGCCCGCGCGTCGACGACTCAGATTGTCGCTACGACCGGCGAACTGCCCTCAGGCATTACGCTGGCAGCCAAAGATGTCACGTTGGTCGATTGGCCGAGTGATTTTCCGCTGCAGGGCTCCTACGGCAAAGTCGAAGATGTGATTGGTCATCCTCTCCTGTACGCGCTCGGATCGAAAGAGCCCGTATTGAAACGCAATCTTGGCTTAGAGGGCTCCGGCATTGGCCTATCGGGACGCATCCCTCCTGGAATGCGTGCCACTGCAGTGCGTTCGAATGAGATCGTGGGCGTGGCCGGTTTTCTGTATCCTGGCTCTCATGTGGATGTGCTGGTTACGTACACTCCTCCCGGCAGCAACAATGTTCCGGTCACAGAAACCGTACTACAAGATGTTGAGGTTTTGACGGCAGGCCAAACCTCGGAGCCGGATCCACAAGGTAAGCCGCAGACGGTTAACGTTGTCACACTCCTGCTGAATCCAGAAGACTCGCAAAGGCTACAACTTGCGAGCATGCAAGGCGGCATTCAATTTGTTTTGCGCAGCGGGGTGGATCAGAAGAGCGTCAATTTAAAACCCACAAGGCTGGACCAGTTGGCGGGTTCTGATAAACCTCCTGTTGTTGTTGCGCCTCCCTCAACCAAGAAACCGCTCAAGCGCGCTGAGCCTTCGAGGCCTCCAATGTACGTTCTCGAAGTAATCCAAGGAACGAAGCGTAGCGTGGAAAAGTTCTGAGCGCCAGTCTGACGGATGAGTGAGGACAGCAAATGAAGAGCTCGGCAAGCCGAAATTTGGCCTTATTGATTCTTGCGGTCGCAACCATGGCCGCAACAGCACAAACCGTGCCGCAATCGCAGGCTGCGCCCGAGCAGTCAGAGTCACGACAGCAGTCTGCGCCCCAGCCGCCCTCGCCCCAACCCGCGCAGAGCACACCACAACAGCCGAGTCCGGTTCAACCACCAACCCCGGCACAGCAGAACGTCAGCTCGGAAGGGCAAGCCTTGCACATTCTGGTTGGCAAATCAGTGGTCGTCAATGTGCAGGCGCCCATCACGAGAGTGCTGTCAAGCAATCCCTCTGTGATTGAGACGCTGGCTACTTCTCCGACGGAGATCGTTGTTGAAGGCCGAGCCGCAGGCTCGAGCAGCCTGATCTTGTGGGATCAGTCCGGGCGCTCTCAGATGCTGGATGTCATCGTGGACGTTGATGTTGCTGGGCTGCGCAGCGCAATTGAGCGCTCCTATCCTGACCAGCACATTGACGTGCAGGCCGATGGCGGTCGGCTCATTCTTACTGGCAAGGTCACCGATGCCAAGATGGTCGAGGATTTGACCAAGATGGCATCAGTGTACTCGAACCAGGTCGTCAACTCTCTTTCGCTGGCGATCGCTCACGACCGCCAGGTGCTGCTCGAGGTGAAGTTCGCTGAGGTTGACCGCACAAAGTTCCTTCAATTCGGAGTGAATCTTCTCTCGACAGGTGCAGGTAACACGCTAGGCACGACCACGACGGGACAGTTCGGAGGGTTCGGTCAGCAGAAAATCAGTGACACCGCTGGCCCCGGCACACACGCTGGTCCATTTACGACGGATCAGACCATTAACAACGTATTGAATATTTTTCTCTTCAGGTTCGATATTCATTTCGGGGCTGTGATTGAGGCATTGCAGCAGCAGAGTGTCCTGCAAATTCTGGCGGAGCCAAACCTGATGGCGCTGAATGGGCAAAAGGCCACGTTTCTTGCCGGCGGCGAATTTCCCTTTCCCATTGTTCAACCCGGTAATGGCTTCACCGCCGTGACTATTCAGTTCAAACCTTTTGGGGTCAAACTGGACTTCACCGGGAACATCGCAAGTGATGGCACGATTCGGCTTCATGTAGCTCCGGAAGTCAGTACTTTGGATTTCACCAATGCTCTCGCCATTTCCGGTTTTACGATTCCTGCCATTTCGACGAGACGTGCCGAGACCGAGCTTGAACTGAAGGATGGCCAATCCTTCGGCATCGCGGGGCTTCTCGATAACCGGGCAACGGCGCAACTTAGCAAAATACCTGGAATCGGAGATATTCCCGTCCTTGGACAGCTGTTCCGATCGAGAAACATAAATAAGAGCAACACCGAATTGCTGGTGCTGGTGACCCCTCACATCATAGATCCGGTACACACATCAACGACTCCCCCCGCGAATCCTAACCTCTCCGTCCCCTATCTTGACAAGCCGACGTTTGACGAGCACATGCCGGGGCACGGCAAGACTGAACCAGCGCCTTCCCCAACTCCGAGTGCAAAATGAGTTCAATGACTTCCAAGGAGCCATTCCAGGCATCGTCATCGCGGGAGAGCATTTCTCCAGGCGAACCGCTATCGCTTGCTAGCATCTGCCTGGATAAGGAGACGTGGGGAATTTTGAAACTTTTCGCCGATTCGACACCTGTCGTCCGCCTGCAAAAGCACTTGAGCGACTATCGCTTGGACGATCACGAATCCGTGCTGGAATGGGTTGGAGATCCGGCGCCCGACATCTGCCTTCTGGACTTCGATGGCGACCGCCGCAGCGCAGCCATGGTGGCGGAAAGGATTCACGCCGACGCTCCAGATACTGCGATCTTTGCCGTGTCGTCGCAATCGCAACCGGATTTTATTATCCAGGCTATGCGCAGTGGCTGCAGCGAATATTTGCTCAAGCCTCTTGATCCTGAACAGCTCCTCAATGCGGTGGCGCGGGTCGGGGGGCGCCGCAGGGAAAAGAAAGACAGCGACCGCGCCCAGGTTTTCGCTTTTATCGGCGCAAAAGGGGGATGCGGTGTCACTACCCTGGTTACGCAAATGGGGGCGTTGCTGGCCAGTACCTATGGCAGAAAGGTGCTGCTGCTCGATCTTCATCATGATTTTGGCGATGCCGCCTTGTACTTGGGCTTGACCAAATACCGCTATCACTTTTTCGAGCTGGCCGAAAACACGGACCGCCTCGACGCTGACCTGCTGCAGAGCTTTGTATTGCATCACTCGAGCGGTCTCGACTTAATCCCTGCGCCACATGGGACCGAACCAACCCATCAGACCCCGCCCGGCGCCCTGGCCCACACACTCGATTTTGTGCGCTCACGCTATGAGTTCATCCTGGTCGATCTCCCGCCAGGGTTAAGGGATGAAAATCTGGAGCTGATTCGCCACTGCGATCAAGTCAATGTGGTGACAGTGGCAGAGGTTTCGGCTCTGCGCAACGTTGTGCGGCAGACTGACTATCTCACACGGAAGCACATTGGCGCCGAGCGAATCAAAGTAGTTTTGAATCGCCATCAGAAGCGCGCTCTTATCACGGAAGCACAGATCGAAAAAAGCATTGGGCAGAAAATTTTTTGGAAGGTACCCAACCAGTACGTTCACGTCGTGAAGACCATCAGCGGCGGTGACCCGGTGAGCCAGGTTTCCACTTCCGATGTGGCAAAGAATTTGCAGGATTGGGCTGCGGCTATTGGCAAGAAAGCTGGTGTAGGGGAGAAAAAAGAAGGCCGCGGACTTTTAGGCTTTTGGAATCGCTGAGTTTTGATAAGTGAGTAGGGGGGATCATGGGTGACTTGAATCATATCGTTCCGTCGGGTGTTGTCCCGGCCGTCCACATGGGCGCCGTTCCCGTAGCCGATAACGGGAAAAAAGCAGGACTGAATTTTAAGGTCTATCAGGAGCTTAAATCGAGTGTTCACCGCGATCTGCTGAATAAGATCGATGTGGAAAAAGTTGCGACCGTGCGCGACGAGCGCACCCGCAGCCAGGCACTAGCAGTAATTCAGGATTTGGTTGCCAATCTTCAGACGCCACTAAGTGGTCGTGAAAGAGAGCGGCTCTCGTTGGAAGTTCTGGACGAAGTTTTCGGCTTGGGTCCGCTCGAGCCCCTTTTGCAAGACCCCGGTATCAACGACATCTTAGTGAATGGGCACAAGCTGGTCTATGTAGAACGCGCCGGGATTTTGGAAGAGACCAATATTCGCTTCAAGGACGACATTCACCTGATGCACATTATCGATAAGATCGTTTCGGGCGTTGGCCGGCATATAGATGAGTCGTCGCCCATGGTGGATGCCCGTCTGGCGGATGGATCACGCGTGAACGCGATAATTCCTCCTTTGGCGATTGACGGACCACATCTCTCGATTCGCCGCTTCGGTCACGTTCCTGTCTCTGAAGACAATCTGTTGACTAACCAGACGCTCACACCGCAGATGCTGGAACTGATTAAGGGCGCAGTGAAATCGCGCCTCAACATCGTGATCTCGGGTGGAACCGGCGCCGGCAAGACCACACTGCTGAACGTTTTGTCCGGCTACATTTCCGACAAAGAACGTATTGTCTCCATCGAGGATTCAGCCGAGCTGATTATGAAGCAGCGCCACGTGGTGCGCCTGGAGTGTCGCCCGGCCAACGTGGAAGGAACAGGTGCCATTAAGCAACGGCAACTCCTCATCAACAGTTTGCGTATGCGGCCTGATCGTATCGTCGTTGGTGAGGTGCGTGGCGAAGAAGCGCTCGATATGCTGCAAGCGATGAATACTGGCCACGATGGTTCGCTGACGACCATCCACGCCAATAGCCCCCGCGATGCTGTTGCACGTATGGAAACCATGGCTCTCATGGCCAACTTGAATCTTCCGGAAAAAGCCGTACGCCGCCAGATTGCCTCCGCAGTCGCCATTGTCATTCAGGTAGCTCGCATGAGCGACGGCAGCAGGCGTGTGACGCATTTGACGGAAATCACTGGTATGGAAGAAGACACGGTGAGCATGCAGGACGTCTTCCTTTTTGAAAAGCAAGGTATCGCCCAAGATGGCCGTGTACTTGGAACGTTTACCGCCACGGGAATCCGCCCAAAGTTTGCAGATCGGTTGAAGGCTTCGGGCATCAATGTCCCCGCTGCTTTGTTCGAACATTCGCTAAAAGTGTAGTTACTGAGGAAATTGGAATGACTGTAGTACTTCTTTTTATTTTGCTGCTAATCCCCAGCTTCGGGGTCTTACTGTACTTCTTGAAGCCCACTAAGACTGAGGCAGCGGTTGAGCAGCACCTCGCAACTATTGAGGGCAGCCGAGAGTTGGGGGCGAACCCCGATGGCACAACGATTCTTAGGCAGGATCCGCTCAGTTCCAATCCGGTTCTGGACAACCTGATACGACGCCTGCCAGGGGTGATTGGCCTGGCACGACTTATTAAGCAAGCGGGACAGACGTGGCAAGTGGGTACGGTCCTGCTCGCTTCCTTGATTGCGCTCGTGGCGGGGAGTTGGATCGCGTCATTCTTCACGCCCACCGACGTCCTGAGCGTACTCGTAGGGGTTGTACTGGCAGCCTCCCCCATCATTTATCTCGTCATTCTTCGTGAAACCAGATTCAGAAAATGTGATGCCTTGTTGCCGGAAGCCGTCGATCTAATGGCTCGCGGCCTGCGTGCCGGGCATGCGATTCCAGCCGTGCTGGAGATGGTAGGAAAGGAGATAGCAGAGCCTTTGGGGGGCGAGTTCCGAGCGCTTGCGGAAGAACAAACCCTCGGACTTCCGCTTAGGGATGCCATGTTGAATTTGGTAGAACGTGTGCCCCGCGCTGACATGCGGTTCCTCGCTACTGCCATACTCTTGCAGAAAGAAACCGGTGGGAACCTGGCCCAGATTCTTGATAAGACCGCTGTCCTGGCTAGAGAAAGATCCAGGTTACGTGGCCAACTGATGATCTACACTGCGCAGGGACGAATTACCGGCTGGATTCTATGTATTGCGCCCTTCATCATGTTCGGTGTGATCAGCATGGTCAATTGGAATTACGAAAAGGTTCTCTTCACTGATCCCACGGGTTTGCACATCATCTACTTTGGGATGGCCATGATGGTGATCGGTATTCTCGTTATTCGCAAGATTATTGACATCAAGATCTAAACTTATGACGGCGATGACAATAGCGCTAGTGCTCGCATCCTTTATTGGCTTCCTGGTCCTGTTTCTTCTGATGCTGCCACGATCATCGGCGCAAACCGCTCTCTTGGAGCAAGCCACGCGCGATGCACGAGTCAGCGCCGAGGAAACCGAATCGCGATCGTGGCGCTCGGTGGTGAGCACGGATTTCCTGGCGAAGCCTTTTGGCGCGATTCGCAAGCTGATGACGCCGAAGCCAGATCCGGAGTTGGTACGGAGGCTCCTGCTGGCAGGGTACAGGAAGCCCGCCCATGCAGACATTTTCCTCGGGGCGAGGTTGGCACTGCCGGTTGTGCTGGGTTTTCTAGTGGCTTTATTGGTCACGGGGAATGTGTTGTTTTTCTTTTTTATCACCATAGTGATTGCTTTTTTCATTCCGGATTTCTGGCTTTCACATGCGATCAATAAGCGCCGCGAGAAGATTCGGCTGAGCGTCCCCGATGCCCTGGATTTGTTGGCAATTTGCATGGAAGCCGGTTTAGGACTGGATCAGGGTATCGTGCGCGTGGGTCAGGAGCTCCACGTTAGCCATCCCGAATTGAGTGAAGAGCTTTTGCAGATCAATTTCGAGCAACGCGCTGGGGTGCCCCGAATGACTGCATGGAAGTCATTTGCCGATCGGGTGGACCTTGAGAATGTGCGTTCTTTTGTCGCCATGCTGATTCAGACGGACCGCTTTGGCACGCCTCTTTCTAAATCGCTTGGCAATTTTTCGGACGCGTTACGCACCCAGCGACGGCAACAGGCAGAAGAGAGAGCGGCGAAGACGACGATCAAGCTCGTCCCGCCCCTGGTGTTCTTCATTTTTCCCAATATCGCGATCTCAACCGTAGTTCCGGCAATCTTGACTGTGATGAAAAATATCGGCCACATCGTCGATTAAGCAGTTTGCAGCAGTTCAAATTCGCTAGGGAGGTGAACAAGGATGGACAACGTTACATTGATCAGAATCGTTTCAGGCATTTGCGCCGTCATCGTCCTTTTCATTCTGATTTACAGAATGAAGAAAAAAGCGCCGCGATAACGGAAAGCGGGAAACAAGCTTCAACACCCCATTGAAGAAGGGCATTCATGGAAACAAGAGATCGCCACGTGTTTGTGTACAACAAGACGAAAGAAACCTTTCTCGCCTTTCGGGTTAAGGTCGCCGACTCGATCTTCAGCCGGCTGACCGGCCTGCTTGGCAGGCGATCTCTTAAGCCTGACAGTGGGGTATGGATCTGTCCCGCCAACGCGATTCACACCATCGGCATGCTGTTCTCATTCGATCTGGTTCTGATCGACAAAGACTTCAAAGTCGTCGGCGTGCGGGAGATGATTCGGCCATTTAAGATTACGCGGCCGAATTTTCGCGCGGAAAGCGTGCTGGAGCTTCCCTCGCATAGCATCTTCAAGAGCCGCACAGAAATTGGCGATCAGCTGGTCATCGAACGCTACGAAGCGAAGAAGAGCCCCAAACCCGAGCCGGTGGAAATTCCCGAAGTGCAGCTTGCTTCCAGTCGGCCGACGCCGGACCAGAAGGTGGAGAGCGGCAAACAGATGATCATGTAGGTGGCCGCCC
>Ga0066705_10000018_pt1 | contig 24870 bp, 23 predicted proteins | sample GraSoiAngelo_154_FD_66506 | JGI IMG/M metagenome (GOLD analysis project Ga0066705, IMG submission 66506) | Grasslands soil microbial communities from the Angelo Coastal Reserve, California, USA - 14_1009_13_20cm | ecosystem: Environmental > Terrestrial > Soil > Grasslands | place: USA... | reverse complement strand
ATTGTCGAGCCGCGCGTTAGGCTCGATGCAACTGCAACGAGGTGGAGGTAGGCATATGGCAAGCACGTTGACGGCGCCGGTGCTCGAGGCGGAAGCCCTCGAGCAGCTGCGTGGCGAGTTTCGCGGTGAGGTCGTCGAGCCGGCACATTCGGCGTACGACGAGCTGCGCGGCGTATTCAACGGCATGTTCGATCGGCGGCCGCGCGTGATTCTCCGCCCGACCGGGGTGGCGGACGTCATCCGCGCGATCGGGCTGGCTCGGACGAGCGGTGTCCCGCTCGCGATCCGCAGCGGCGGCCACTCGGTCGCCGGTTTCTCGTCGATCGACGACGGCATCGTCCTCGACCTGCGGGCGCTCAAGGGCATTCGCGTCGATCCGCGCCGCGGCACCGTCCGGGCGCAGGGCGGGGTCAACTGGGGCGAGCTCGACCGCGAGACGCAGGCGTTCGGCCTCGCCGTCACCGGCGGGCGCGTCACCACCACGGGCGTCGTCGGCTTCACGACCGGCACGGGGAGCGGCTGGCTCGAGCGCAAGTACGGCTTCGCCGCCGACAACGTCCTCAGCGCCGACGTCGTCACCGCCGACGGCGAGCTCGTCACCGCCTCGGAGGACGAGAACCAGGAGCTCCTCTGGGGTCTGAAGGGCGGCGGCGGCAACTTCGGCGTCGTCACCGAGATCGAGTTCAAGCTCAGCCCGCTCCATCCCATCGCGTACGGCGGCCTCGCCGCGTTCCCGCCGGACAAGGCGCGCGAGCTCGCGAACGTCTGGGCCGCGCAGAGCCAGGTGAACGAGAACGTCGGCTGGGCGCTCGCGTACATCACGGCGCCGCCGGAGCCGTTCGTGCCGGAGGAGTGGCGCGGCAAGCGCGTTCCCGCCGTCGCCGGGATGATCGCCGGCCCGCACGAGGAGGCGGAGAAGGTCCTCGCGCCGATCCGTGCACTCGGCCCGATCGTCGACCTGTTCCAGCCGATGCCGTACACGGTCGTGCAAGGCCTGCTCGACCCGCCCAACCCGTACGGCCGCCACAACTACTGGCGGGCGCACAACCTCGACGACCTCGACGACAGCGTCGTCGACGTGTGGCTCGAGGCGGCGGAGACATGCCCGTCGCCGTTCGCCGCGGTGATCATGCTGAACGGCGGCGGCGCGATCGCGCGGGTCGGAGAGGACGAAACCGCCATCAGCGGTCGCAACTCGCCGTTCAACTTCCACCTGAACGGCATGTGGGAGGACCCGGCGACGACCGAGCAGAACATCGCGTGGGTGAAGGGCGTCTCGAAGGCGCTCGCACCGCACATCTCGGAAGGCATCTCGCTGAACTTCGCGACGGAGATCGGCGAGGACGCACTGAAGGAGAGCTTCGGGGCGAAGAAGGTCGAGCGCCTGCGCGCGCTCAAGGACCGCTACGACGCGACGAACTTCTTCCGCTTCAACCAGAACATCGCGCCGTCGGCGTAGATCAGGACGGAGGCGGGGAGGCGGCCAGCCAGGCGAAGAGCTCAAGGTTGGACGCCTCCTCGCCGAGACCGTCGGCGAGGGACTTCCCTTGCCAGTTGTTGAGGTAGTAGCCGCTCTCGTTCACCGACGCGAGCGCGCGCGTCGCGTTGTGCGCCGCGAGGTTGTAGAAGCGCGCGTCCCCGCTCTCGCGGTAGTACTCGAGCATCCACTGCAGGTAGACGACGTCGTACATCGGCGCCCAGTTCAGGTCCTGTCCGAAGGTGGAGAGCGAGGCGTTCGCGACCTGTTGCGCCTTCGCGCACATCGCCGGCTTGTGCAGCGCCTTGCAGAGCTCCCAGTTCGCCGTCACCATCAGCCCCTGGACGTAGTCCATGACGGTGTCGTCGGTCGAGCTGCGCTGGTAGAGGCCGCTCTTCTTGTCGAACGAGTGCGCGTTCGCCCAGTTCAGGAGCTTCTGCGCCCAGCCGAGTGCCCACTTGTCGTTGTCGAGCGTGTAGAGGCGCGTGCCGATCATCACCGCGGCGGCGAGCGGCTCGATCGTCTTGTGGTGGTGGAACGTGTCCCACCACGTGCCGCCGCCGAGCTTCGAGTCCCAGCCCGAGCCGACGATGAACCGCATCGCCTTGCGGGCGTCCGCGAGATAGGCCCGGTCGTGCGACGCCTGGTACGCGTCGATGAACGAGAGGCCCCACCAGCCCGAGTCGTCGTAGTACACGTTCGCCTGCGCGCTCCGCATGCCGGGGTAGTAGCCGTAACCCCCGTACGGCTTCACCTTGGGGTTCCAGTACAGCGACGCGGCCGAGTCAGCGAAGTCCGTGAGCGCCTTCTTGTTCGCCGCGGTCGGCTGCGCGAGCTCCACGCCGACGAGCGTCTCGAACAGCGGGTACGCGCTCCAGAGGCGGGCGAGCGGCATCGACGGCGGCTGCCCGTTGTAGGTGTCGTTGTACCAACTGGAGTCCGCGTTCCACCAATGCGCGCGGACGTCGGCAACTCCTTGCTGGGCGAGCGAGAGGTAGTTCGGCCCCGATGCTCCTGCGCGGCCGGCGAGGAGCGCAAGCAGCACCGGGACGAGGATGAGGGCCCGCCGCACGACCCAATCCATACCTCACCGGGCCTGGTCCACACGTCAAAGAAAGTAAAAGCTCAGTAAGAAAGCGTTTGCGGGGGTCTTCGGACGACTACAGATACCGGGGTGGCAACGCTCGAGCAGGTCGGGTCGGCCCCGCTTGGGCGCACGGACGCTGCGCGTGAGCGGCTGCGCGTCCTCGCGTGGATCGCTGCGTGGTGGGCCGGCGGTCGCGGCCTGATCGTCCTCACCGCGCTGGCCATTCACCACTTCGGGCCCAACGGCTGGATCCGGCTCGTCGAGCACGCGCACGCGCTCGGTCCGCTCGAGGCGTGGGACGGCCGCTGGTACCGCATGGTCGCCGGCAGCGGCTACCTGCTGGTGCCGGGCCGCCAGAGCGATCCCGCGTTCTTTCCGCTCTACCCGGTGCTCATGCGCGGCCTCCACGTGCTCGGCCTGGGATATTCGGCGGCTGGGCTCGTGCTCGCCAACGTCGGCTTCCTCGGCGCGCTCGTGGCGTTCTACGCACTGACGAAGGAGCTGTTCGAGGAGTCGACCGCGCGCCGCGCGACCGCATATCTCGCGGTGTTTCCGTTCGGTTACGCGTTCTCGATGGAGTACCCGGAGAGCATCGTGCTCGCGCTCATCGCGCTCGCCGCCCTTGCGGCGCTGCGCGGGCGCTGGGGCTGGGCCGCAGCATGTGCCGCCGGTGCCGCCCTCGCCCGGCCGGAGGGGCTCTTCGTCGCGCTCCCCCTCGCCGCGCTCGCTTGGCAACAGCGCCGGACGATGACGCCGGCCGCGCGTGGCGTCGCCGTCGGGGCGATTCTTGCGCCGCTCGCCGCCATCGGGTCGTTCTCGTTCTACCTGGGACAGGTGCTCGGCAACCCGCTCGCGTGGACCCAGGCCGAGCGCGCCTGGGGACGGCAGTTCTCGCCGCTCGGCGTCGTCCACGCGTTCGAACACCTCGGTGCCGCTGTCTCGCACGACGCATGGGTGCTGCGCGACGTCGCCGCCGTCGCCGTCTACCTCGTGCTGCTGGCCGCGGCCGCGCGCGCCGGAGTCGCCTGGCCGTGGCTTCTCGCCGGCCTCGCCGTCGTCGTCCTGCCGCTCTTCAGCGGTTCCTTCGACTCGGTCGGACGCTTCGGCTTGCTCGCGCCGGCGGCGTTCTGGGGCCTCGCCGCGCTCGGCCGCGACCCGCGCATGCACCGCGTCATCCTCGGCGTGTCGCTGCCTCTGCTCGTGGGGGCGATGGTGACTCTGCCGTTGAGGTTCCCGTGAGCCGCGGACCCTGGGTCACGGCCGGCGTGGCGGGCGTGATCGCCGCGGCGGTGCTCGGCACCGGCTTCGTCGTACAGCGCACATCGCTGCCGGTCCCGCCGCCGGCGGCGCAGACCGCGCTGCGCGCGGCGACGTGGTTCCAGCGCTACCGGCTCGTCGAGAGCGCATTCAGGATCGGCGATGGCCCGACCGTGCACGGCACCTGCCTCCAGGACTGGTTCACCGTCGGCGGCCACCGCCACCGCGGAGCCGCTCTGCGCCTCGACAGCGGCTTCGTCCTGCTGGCGGTGCTCCCGCACACGCTGCAGGCCCGGGGCGGGACCATCGTTCAGAGCGCGACGCCGCCGCTCGTGCTGCTCGAGCTCGGCGGCTGCCCGCGCGTCCTGGCCCGGCGCCTCGCCACCCTCGCCACCCAGCGCAGGGGGCTGACGCAGACGGGCAATACGCTCGCATTCACCCTCAAGGCGACGCACATTCGGCTGACGCTCGACCCACGCAGCGGCCTGCCGGTCGCGCTACGCGTGGTCGCCCGCGACGCCGAGGGAGTGGGCCGTATCCGGTTCGCCACCGTGACAACACGGATCCGGCACCACCTCTCGCGGGGCTTACCTGTTTACGGTTCGTAAACGCACGTTTCCGGCTGGTATCGGCGCGGAAATGCACCCCTGACAGATGAGCGCCGTCCGCGAGCAGGAAGAGCTCCAACGCGAAGGCGCAGCCGATTTCGTCGCCGTCGAGATCCTCGGCCGGACCCCGTGGCAGCTCTTCTGGGTGCGGTTCAAGCGAGATCGCGTCGCAATCGTCGCGCTCGTCTTCATCCTGCTGCTCGTCCTCGTCGCGGTGTTCGCCGGGCCGATCTCCTCGGCGTTCGGGCATCCGCCGAACGCGCAGTACCCGAACAAGCTCGACATCTTCGGGACGCCGACAGGCCCATCCTCGAGCTTCCTCTTCGGGGTCGACCAGATTGGGCGCGACGTCTTCTCGCGCGTGCTCTACGGAGCACAGGTGTCGCTCGAGGTCGCGCTTCTGGCGACCGCCATCTCTGTCGCGATCGGTGTCGTTCTCGGGATGACCGCCGGGTATTTCCGCGGCTGGGTCGACACCATCATCTCGCGGTTCATCGACGTCACGCTCGCGTTCCCGATTCTGCTCCTCGCTCTCGGTATCGCCTCCGCGTGCTCGCTCGGGAACGGTTGCGCGGCCGGGCTCATCCATCCGGGTCTGGGGACGGTGATCGTCGCCATCGTCGTCATCAACTGGACGTACATCGGCCGCATCATCCGCGGCCAGGTTCTCTCGCTGCGCGAGAAGGAGTTCATCGAGGCCGCGCGGGCGAGCGGCGCGCGCAGCAGCACCATCATCTTCCGCGAGCTTCTCCCCAACCTCGTCGCGCCGATCGTCGTCTACTCGACGTTGATCATTCCGCAGAACATCCTGCTCGAAGCAGCGCTGTCGTTCCTCGGAGTCGGCATCTCGCCGCCCCGGGCGAGCTGGGGGGAGATGCTGGCCGAGGCAACGCCCATCTACAACACCGCGTGGTGGTACTTCGCGTTCCCTGGAGGCGCGCTGCTCCTGACGGTGCTCGCGTTCAACCTGCTCGGGGATGGAGTCCGCGACGCACTCGATCCACGGACATCGACATGAAGGAGGGGGAATGAGACGGCGAACCGCGGTGGTCGTCGGCATGGCCGCCGGCGCCCTCGCCCTCGTCGCAGCGGGCTGCGGCGGTGGGGGTGCGAGCGCGACGAGCGGCGTCCAGGGGGCGAGCCACACGCTCGTCACCTCGGGCGCGAAGAAGGGTGGGACGATCACCGTCCTGTCGAACGGCGACGTCGACCACATCGACCCGGGTGAGGCGTACTACGCGTTCACGTACCAGATCACGTACGTGACGCAGCGCCCGCTGCTGGCGTACAAGCCGAACAGCGTGACGCCCGTCCCCGACCTGGCGGCGAGCATGCCGACGGTGTCGAAGGACGGCAAGACGGTCACGGTCAAGCTCCGGCACGGGGTCAAGTTCAGCCCGCCGGTCAATCGCGAGGTCACCTCCGCCGACGTGAAGTACGCGATCGAGCGCGGCTTCGACGCCGCGGTTGCGAACGGCTACGCCGGCGCGTACTTCGGTGTGATCGACGGCGCGCCTACGAAGTCCACGAACACGGTGCCGAGCATCTCCGGCATCCAGACGCCCGACAAGTACACGATCGTGTTCAAGCTGTCGAAGCCGAGCGGCGTCTTCGTCGGCGCGCTCCAGGAGCCGCTGACGGCGCCCGTCCCGGCCGAGTACGCGAGGAAGTTCGACAAGGGCACGAGCTCGTCGTACGGCAACCACCAGGTGGCGACGGGCCCGTACATGATCCAGAACAACGCCGCCGGCAAGCTCACCGGATACACGCCGGGGCGCCAGATCATCCTCGTCCGCAACCCGAACTGGAACGCCAAGACGAGCTGGCGGCCGGCGTACGCGGACAAGATCATCTTCAAGGAGGGCTTCGATCCGACGGTCGGGACGAAGCAGATCCTGAGCGGCTCGGCCGACGTGAACGGCGACTTCCCGCCGCCTGCCGCCGAGCTGAAGTCGATCACGTCCAACTCGAGCCAGAAGAGCCAGCTCGAGTTCACGCCGACGAGCGGTAGCCGTTACGTCGCGCTGAACACGCGCAAGGCGCCGTTCAACAACAAGTACGTCCGCATGGCGGTCGCGTACGTCCTCGACCGGAACGCGATGCGCCTCACGCGCGGCGGCCCGATCGACGGCAAGATCGCCACGCACTTCATCTCGCCGGACTTCGGGCCTACCGGCTTCAACCAGGCCGGCGGCTTCAACTTCAACCCGTTCCCGAGCGCCAACGGCTCGGGTGACGTCGCGAAGGCGATGGCGATGATGAAGAAGGCGGGGTACAAGTCGGGCAAGTACTCCGGCCCGCAGGTGACACAGGTCGCCGACAACTCCCCGCCGGGCTCGAACACGGCCGCCGTCATCGCGAACAGCCTGGCGAAGATCGGCTTCAACGTGAAGACGATCTCCGTCCAGCACGCCGCGATGTACACGCGGTTCTGCAACGTACCGAAGAACGAGCCGAACATCTGCCCGAACGTGGGCTGGCTCGCCGACTTCCACGAGCCGCAGACGCTGCTCGACCCGACGTTCAACGGGAAGAACATCATCCCGACGAACAACAGCAACTGGCCGCTCCTCAACGACCCGGCCATCAACAAGCTGATGTCCAAGGCCGAGGTCGAGCTGAATCCGGAGACCCGGTACAAGGAGTGGGGGCACATCGACGACCTGATCACGGAGACCGCGGCCGCCGTGCCGTGGATCTGGGAGCAGTTCCCGACCCTCTATTCGAGCAAGGTGACGCACGCCTCCGAGCTCTGGAACGAGGGTGGCCCGGACGTCTCGTTCATGGCGGTGAAGTAGCGAGATGACGAAGACGAGCGGGAGCCGGGGAACCTAGGTGGGCGCCTACATCGTCAGGCGCGTGCTCTGGGCGATCCTGCTCCTGCTCGTCGTCAGCTTCATCACCTTCGTCATCTTCGACGTGTTCCCGTCCGCCGACCCGGCGGCGCTCCGGGCCGGCCGGAACGCGACGCCGGCGCTCATCGAGCAGATCCGGCACAACCTCGGCCTCGACAAGCCCTTCTACACCCAGTTCTGGATCTACCTCAAAGGCCTGGTCACGCACTTCGACCTCGGTTACTCGTACTACAACAGCGAGTCGGTCAAGTCCGAGATCTTCTCGCGGCTGCCGGCGACGATCTCGGTCACGGTCGGCGGCTTCATCGTGTGGATGCTCATCGGCATCCCCGTCGGCATCGTGTCCGCGATCCGGCCGCGCAGCGTCGTCGACCGGGTCATGATGGGCGGCTCGCTCGTCGCCATCTCGGCGCCGGTCTACTTCCTCGGGCTCGTGTCGCTCTTCGTCTTCGCGAAGGGGACCGGCCAGCTGCAGTGGTTCGGCGCCGCCGGCAGCTATGTCCCGATCACTCAGGACTTCGGGACGTGGTTCAACTCGCTCATTCTCCCGTGGGTCACGCTCGCCGCCGCATTCGCGGCGTTCTACGCACGCATGATGCGCGGGAACCTGATCGAGACCATGCACGAGGACTACATCAGGACGGCGCGCGCGAAGGGGTTGCGCGAACGAGTCGTGATCACCAAGCACGGCCTCCGCGCGGCGCTGACCCCCGTCGTGACGATGGCGGGAATGGACATCGGCCTCCTCCTCGGCGGCGCCATCCTCACCGAGATCGTCTTCAACATCCCCGGAGTGGGCCGGTACGCCTACAACGCGATCACGAACTCCGACCTGCCAGCGATCCAGGGCACCGTGCTCTTCGGCGCCTTCTTCATCGTCTTCGCGAACCTCGTCGTCGACATCCTGTACGCCTTCCTCGATCCGAGAGTGACGTACGGCTGATGCCGCTCCTCGAGATCGAGGACCTGCACGTCTCCTTCAAGACGATCGACGGCGTCGTCCACGCCGTCGAAGGCGTGTCGCTCTCGCTCGACGCGCGCAAGACCCTCGGCATCGTCGGCGAGTCCGGGTCCGGAAAGAGCGTGACCGCCCAGACGGTCATCGGCCTGACGCGCTTCCCGAACGCCACGATTCGCGGCCGGATCGTGTTCGACGGGAAGGATCTCGTGGCGATGTCGACGGAGCAGCTGCGAGGCATCCGCGGCGCGCGCATCGCGATGATCTTCCAGGATCCGCTCTCCTCGCTTCACCCGTTCTTCAAGGTCGGCCACCAGATCGTGGAGGCGATCCGCACACACGAGGACGTCCCGCGGGACGCGGCACGCCGTCGCACGATCGAGGCGCTGCGATCGGTGGGGATCCCGGGCCCCGAGCAGCGGTTCGAGTCATTCCCGCACGAGATGTCGGGCGGCATGCGCCAGCGCGCGATGATCGCGATGGCGCTTGCTCTGCGCCCGGACATCCTCATCGCCGACGAGCCGACGACCGCGCTCGACGTGACCGTGCAGGCGCAGGTGCTCGAGCTCATCCAGGCGCTGCGCGACGACTTCGGCACCGCCGTCGTCCTCATCACGCACGACCTCGGCGTGGTAGCGCAGATGTGCGACGACGTTGCGGTGATGTATGCGGGCCGCGTGCTCGAGCAGGCGCCGCGGGAGACGCTCTTCGACGAGCCGGAGCATCCGTACACGTGGGGGCTTCTCCAGTCGATCCCGCGCCTCGATGCGCCGCGCACGGACCGGCTCAGCCCGATCGCGGGTTCGCCGCCGAGCCTCATCAACGTCCCGCGCGGCTGCACCTTCCATCCGCGCTGCCCCTACACGCCGCCCCCGGCGCTCGAGACCGAGCCGGAGCTGGCGCCGTCCGAGCCCGGGCACCTCGTCCGCTGTCACCTCCCGGTCGAAGAAAGGAAACGGCTGTGGCAGTCGCTGCAGCAAGAGCACCCGGCACTGAGGTAGGCGACGAGCTCCTCGTCGTCCGCGACCTCGTCAAGCACTTCCCGATCCGCAAGGGACTCCTCCAGCGGGAGGTTGCGCGCGTGCACGCCGTCGACGGCATCTCATTCGACGTGCGTCACGGCGAGACGTTCGGGCTCGTCGGCGAGAGCGGCTGCGGGAAGTCGACGACCGCGCGGCTTATCACGCGCCTCCTCACACCGACGAGCGGGACGATCTCATACGACGGGCACGACATCAGCCAGTGGCCGGAGCGCCGCCTGCGCCCGCTGCGCCGGGACGTGCAGATGATCTTCCAGGACCCGTACGCGTCGCTGAACCCGCGCCGTTCCGTGGGGACGATCGTCGGCGAGCCGCTGCGCCTGCTCGGCATCGGCGACCGTGACGCGCGCCGTGCGCGCGTGCGCGAGGTGATGGAGCGGGTCGGCCTCAACCCCGAGCACTACAACCGATACCCGCACGAGTTCTCTGGCGGACAGCGGCAGCGGATCGGGATCGCGCGCGCGATCGTGCTCGAGCCGAAGCTGATCGTCGCCGACGAGCCGGTGTCGGCTCTCGACGTCTCGATCCAGGCGCAGGTGCTCAACCTCCTGCAGGAGCTGCGCGACGAGATGGGCCTGACGCTCGTGTTCATCGCCCACGACCTCTCGGTCGTCCGCCACATGTGCGACCGGATCGCGGTCATGTACCTCGGCAAGGTCGTCGAGCTCGCGAGCGCCGACCGGCTGTACTCGCACCCGCGCCATCCCTACACGGGCGCGCTTCTGTCGGCGGTTCCCGTGGCGAAGGCGACCGCCGGCGGCGCGCGACGGCGCGTCGTGCTCGAGGGCGACGTTCCGAGCCCGGTTTCGCCGCCGCCGGCATGTCGCTTCCACACGCGCTGCTGGAAGGCCCAGGCGATCTGCAAGGAGGTCGAGCCGCCGCTCGAGACGAAGGGCCAACACGACGTCGCCGCGTGTCACTTCCCGCTCTCGGACGGCGAGGTCGAGGCCCTGACGGCGGCTAACACGTAACCGTCCTGTTGCAGGGTGGTGTCGCGGGCTTCCGGTAGCCCGAAAAGAGGCAGGGATCGTCCGCGACGCGGGCTACATGTGAGGGCAGTGAGCCTCTGCGACCTGCACGTCCACTCGATCTACTCGACTGACAGCGGGAACTACGCGCTCCGTCGCGCGCGTCTGGGCGAGTCGTACACGCAGCCCGAGCGTGTCTACCGCGTGTGCAAGGAGCGCGGCATGACGCACGTCACGATCAGCGACCACAACACGGTCGAGGGCGCGCTCCGCATCGCGCACGAAGCGGACACGTTCCTGTCCGTCGAGGTGACCACGCGCTTCCCCGAGGACGAGGTGCCGCTGCACGTCCTCGTGTGGAACCTGAGCGAGGAAGATCACCGCGACCTCCAGCCATTCCGCCCGTCGGTGTACGAGCTCGTCGCCTTCCTACGGGAACGCGGCCTCCGGCACGCGCTCGCGCATCCGCTCTACCGGATGGGTCCGCCGATCACCGCGGGCCATGTCGAGCGGATGATGCTGCTCTTCGGCGTGTGGGAGGGACGGAACGGCGCGCGCTCGCGCGAGTCGAACGAGCTCGCCTGTCGGCTCGCCGCCGCGGTGAAGCCGGAGTTCCTCGCTGCGCTGGCCGACAAGCACGGCATCGAGCCCGCCCACGACGGGCGCATCGCGCTGACCGGAGGCTCCGACGACCACGGGGCGCTCGACATCGCGACGACGTGGACGGAGGCTCCTCGTGGAACGGTGGACGAATTTCTCACGGCCGTCGCCCGCGGCGAGGGCGCTGCGAACGGCGCGCACGGCTCGACGGCGAAGCTCGCGCACGCAGTCGCCGCACTCTTCGCGAATGCGTATCGCATCTCCGGCGCGGAACTGCCGGACACGATCCGCGCGCAGGTGGAGCAGCTCTTCGACGATGACGCGGCCGACGCCGACGAGCGGCACCGTGAGATCGCCGACCAGAGCGCGCGCTTCGTCCGGCTCCTCGGCGAGCGCGCCCGTGCGGGCGGCGTCTCGCTCGCCGAGATCCCGGGCGCGGGGCGCCGCCTCGGCGCGCTCGCGTTCGCAACGGCGCTCCAGCTTCCCTATCTCGCCACGGCTCGCCATCACGCCGAATCGCGCAGCGGCCTCGGCGAGATCGAGCACACGTTCTTCGGCGTGCGGGGAACGACCATCCCGCGCGCGCCGCGAGCGCTGCTCTTCACCGACACGTTCGCGGAGGTGAACGGCGTCGCCGGGACGATGCGCCGGCTCGCGGCCGCGGCGGCCGAGGGGACGTACCCGGGAACGGTCGTCATCGCGGCGCACGGCTCCGACGTTCCCGGAACGGTCGCGTTGCCGCCCGACTGGTCGCTGCCGCTGCCGAGCTACGAATCGCTCGACCTGCGCTTCCCGCTTCCGACCGACGTGCTCGCATGCATCGAGGAGCAGCGGCCCGACGTGATCCACGTCGCCACTCCCGGCCCGGTCGGCTTCTGCGGCCTCGCCGTCGCCCGGCTTCTCGGCGTGCCGGTCGTCGGCTCGTACCACACCGAGCTCGGCCCGTATGCGCTCCATCTCACGCGCGACCTGCTCGTCGCGGAGGCGATCGAGGTCTACGTCGACTGGTTCTACACGCGCTGTGCGACCGTGCTCGCACCGACGACACACGTCGCCGACGCGCTCGCGCACCGGGGAATGCCGGACGTGCGCGTGTGGGGCCGTGGCGTCGACACGGATCTCTTCTCCCCCGACCGGCGCGAGCGGCACCTGCGCGAGCGGCTCCTCGACGGCGGCAACCTGCTCGTCCTCTCGGTCGGGCGCCTCTCGCACGAGAAGCGGATCGGAGTCCTCCTCGACGCGTTCGCCCGCGTCTCGCGCGTGCGGCCCGACGCGCGGCTCGTCGTGGTCGGCGAGGGACCGGCGCGGCGTGAGTTCGAGCGGACGGCGCCGGCGGGCACGGTCTTCGTCGGCGAGGCGCGCGGACGCGAGCTCGCAGCGCTCTACGCGAGCGCCGACACGTTCTGCTTCCCGAGCACGACCGACACGTTCGGCCAGGTGCTGCTCGAGGCGGGCGCCTCCGGGCTGCCGGTGGTCGCCGCCGCTGCCGGCGGCGCGCTCGAGCTCGTCTCGCACGGCCGGAACGGGCTGCTCGTCCCGCCGGAGGAGCCGGGCGAGCTCGCGGCCGCGCTGCTCGAGCTCGCGGACAACCCCGCCCGACGGGCTGCCTACGGCGCCGCCGGGCTCGCCGCCGCGCGCTCCCGTACCTGGGACAGGGCGATCGCGCAGCTCGGCGAGACCTACCGGCACGTGCTCGGTCTGCAGCCGGTCGCCGCGCTCGCGGCGTAACACTTCTTACGATCGGGTTACGGCCGGGGCCGGAGCCCGCTCCAGGCTTACGATGCGCAGATGCAACCGTCCGCCCTGTTCCTCCCCGGCTGGGGCGCGCCCGCAGCGCTCTACGAGCCGGGATTGCCCCACGCGTGGCGGGCGCTGGAGCCGCCGAGCTTCGCCGCCTCCGGCGGTTCGCTGGAGGCGTACCGGCGCTGGCTCGGCGTAGAGCTGACCAACAGCGGACGCTCGCTGCTCGGCGGCCATTCGATGGGCGCCGCCCTCGCGATCTACGCCGCGGCGGAGTCGCCGGAGCTCGTCGAGCGTCTCGTGCTCCTGGCGCCGGCGGGTCTGCCGCTGCAGAAGCCGATCACCGCGAGCATCGTCGACTTCCTTCGCCAGGTCGCACGCGGGATCTATCCGCGCGACGCGGCCGCCCGAGCGCTCGCCGCCGTCGCGCGCGCGCCGCGCGCGGCATTCGCCCTCGCCGAGGAGGTGCGCGCGCTCGATCTCCGCCGCGAGTGCGATCGCGTCCGCGCGGCCGGCATCCCGGTCCTCGTCATCGGCTGCTCGTCGGACACGCTCGTCACGCGCGGCCACTCGCAGGCGCTGGCCGACGCGCTCGGGGCCGACTACCGCGAGCTCACGCTCGGCGGCGGCCACATGTGGATGCTGCACGCGCACGAGCTGCTCGCGCGCGTGCTGAGCTAGTGACCTCGCTGTACCTCGTCCGGCATGCCATCGCGGAGAACCGCGACGCGGAACGCTGGCCCGACGACGCGCTGCGGCCGCTGACGAAGGACGGTGAGAGGAAATTCCGGCGGGCCGCGCGCGGGCTGCGCGAGATCGTTCCCACCGTCGACGTCGTCCTCGCGAGCCCCTACGTACGCGCGTGGCGGACGGCGGAGATCCTGCACGAGGAGGCGAAGTGGCCGGCGCCGAAGCGCGAGGAGCGGCTGGAGGCGTGGCGGGACCCCTCCGACGGGGTCGCGCTCGCCGACGGGGAAGGCTCGATCGCGCTCGTGGGCCACGAGCCGTACCTGTCGCGGCTCGTCTCGCTCCTGCTCACCGGCGACGACGACAAGGTGCACATCGACTTCAAGAAGGGTGGCGTCATCCTCCTCGAGGACAAGGTGCTGCGCTGGTACGCGACGCCGAAGATGCTCGTGGCGATCCGGTAAGGCCTCTGTAAGCCGTTCCGCGATCGAGATATCTCGCACGTGCGCTCGGGAAGGCAGTGCGCATGCGCCTCATCCGGATTCTCGTCTCGCTCGCCCTCGCCGGCGGCGTCGCCGCCGCGGTGGGCTCCGCGGCAACCGCGTCCGCGCCCACGAACACGGGCCTGCCCAGCATCGGAGGCACGATGCGGGACGGGCAGCTGCTGACTGCGCACAACGGCGCGTGGACAGGCTCGCCCACCTCGTTCGCGTACGACTGGCAGCGCTGTGACGACCAGGGCGGCGGCTGCACGGCCATCGCCGGCGCGACCTCGAAGGACTACACGGCCTCGTCGGCGGACGTGGGCCATCGCCTGCGCGTCCAGGTCACGGCGAGCAACGCGGACGGCAACGGCTCGGCGACGTCGCGGCCCACCGACGTGATCAGGGCGACGGGCGCCGCTCCGGCGAACACGAGGCCGCCGTCGCTCTCCGGCGCCGCGCAGCAGGGCGCGACGCTGAGAGTGGACCGGGGACGGGGACGGTGGTCCGGCACGACCCCGATCAAGTACGACTACACGTGGCAGCGGTGCGACACGAGCGGGAACAACTGCATCACGTTCATCGCGCACGACGCCGGTGCGGTGAGCTACACGCTCGGCGTCGCCGACGTCGGCCACACGATGCGCGTCGAGGTGCAGGCGACGAACACGCACGGGTCGAGCTACGTGTACACGAGGCCGACGGCGGTGGTCACTGCGCCGACCCCGCCGGCCACCTCCATCGCCGTCGCCAGGGTGTCGCTCCCCGACCGGCTCGTCATCGACCGCGTCAGCTTCTCGCCCAACCCGGTGCGCTCGCGCAATACGCCGATCGTCGCGCGGTTCCACGTAGCGGACACGAACGGGCTCTCCGTCCAGGGCGCGCTCGTCTTCGCCCTCGGCCTGCCGTACGGCTGGACGTACAACGCGCCCGAGCAACCGACCGACGGCAGCGGCTGGGCGACGATCACCATCCAGCCGACCCGGAACATGCCGCTCGTGCGCGGCGACCTGGTGCTGTTCGTGCGGGCGCGCAAGCCGGGCGACAGCCTCCTCGCCGGCGTGTCCACCCGCCGCCTCGTACAGGAGGGGATCCGCTAGCCGCCGCTGATCGCGGCGATCACGTCGACGCGGGAGCGGCCCTCGAGCGGTGTCGCGAGGGTGGCGCGCTCCCGGTCGACGTACACGTGGATGTGCATGCGCAGCGCGGGGCCCGGCTCGCACAGGCGATCGCGCAGGCCGGGCCACTGCCGTTCCAGCTCGGAGATGGCGTCGTCCACCGTCGCCGCCTCCACCTCGACGCGGCGTGGAAGTCCCGGGAAGAGGGGCGTCAGCGTCCCCGGAAGGTGCAGATCTGCCATCAGCCGAGGACGGCGACCTCGACGGAGGAGATCGGCGGCAGGTAGCTGGCGATCTCGTTCCAGCTATCGCCCTCGTCGTTCGATGCGAAAAGCTGGCCCGTGCTCGTCCCGAAGTAGAGGCCGGGCGTGTCGTAGTTGTCGATCGCCATCGCGGCGCGGAGCACGCCGAGATGCGCGTCCTGCTGCGGGAGGCCCTTCCGAAGCGGCCGCCAGCTCGAGCCGGCGTCCTTCGTCTGCCAGACCGTCGCCTGTCCGTCCGGCATCGTCCGCCCGTGGCCGGGATCGAGCGGCACGACGTAGAACGTGTCGCGATCGTGCGGGTGCGCTGCAGCCGCGAAGCCGAACTCGGTCGGCAGCCCCTCGGTGATCTCCGTCCACGTATGCCCGAGGTCGTCGCTGCGGTGCATGCCGACGTGGTTCTGCTGGTACATGCGCGTGTCGTCCGCGCGCACGAGCCGGTGGACGCAGAAGCCGACCTCTTCGTGCGGCCGCGGCCAGTCGGCACGCAGACCGCGGTTGCGCGGGGTCCAGCTCGTGCCGTCGTCGGTCGTCTCGAAGACGCCGACGCCCTGGACGATCGCCCAGAAGCGGGAGTCGTCGTCCTCGTCGAGCATGAGCGCGGAGATGCCGAGATGGCCCGGCGGCTGGTTCGCGGGGTCGTCCCACGCCTCGCTTCCCGGCTCGCCGGCGAGCGTCGAGAGGAGCGAGAACGTCTCGCCGCCGTCCTTGCTCTCGAAGATCCCCGGCGCCTCGACGCCGACGAGCACACGCCCGTTGCGCGCAGCGAGCGACGACACCTTCGACACCTTCCGGCCGCTCGACTCGTCGTACGCGATCCCCTCGCTCGACAGCGTCCATGTCTCGCCGAGGTCGTTGCTCCGCCACACCGCCGATCCGTGCCACTCGCTCGCGGCGGCGGCGTAGATCGTTCCCGTGACCGCGTCGTGGACGGCGTGGTAGACCGGCCAGCCCTCGCAGTACGGGCCTCGCAGGCTCCAGCTCCGGCGGTCGGCGTCGCTCTCCAGCAGAAAGGCGCCCTTGCGGGTGCCCACCACCAACAGCGTCTTCGGCATCTCTCCTCCCGGTTTCGGCCTAGGCTTTCACCCTAGTTAGACGGGCGAGGCCCGGCAAAGTCATCGCCGCGGCGTAGATCCCGACTGCGGCCGAGATCACCATCGTGCTCGGCGGCAGCGTCGGGAAGACGTACGCCAGGCTCAGACCGAGCCAGACGGAGCCGAGCGCGAAGAGGGCGGAGAGCCCGACACCGGCCCACGGCCGTGTCGTCAGCCGGTGGGCGGCGCCGGCCGGCGCGGCGAGCAGGCCGAGCAGCAGGAGGGCGCCGACCGCCTGCGTCGCCTGTGCCGCCACCAGGCCGACGAGCCCGAGGAAGACGAGCCCGACCGCGCGCACGGGAACGCCCTGCGCCGCAGCGACGCTGCGGTCGAGCGAGGCGAAGAGAAGCGGCCGCGCCATCGCGGCGAGCGCGACGACGGCGACCGCCGCCAGGATCACGGACATGCGGACGTCGGCCGCGCTCAGCCCGAAGATCGAGCCGAACAGGACGCGTACGCCTGCCGCGCCGTTGTCGCCGCTCCCGCTCCCGTTCGTCGTGAAGATGGACAGGAAGAGCACGCCGAGCCCGAGCGTCCAGGCGAAGAGCGTGCCGATGACGACGTCGTCGGCACGCGTCCGGTCGCCGAGCGCGCCCATGAGGACGCCGCCGAGGATCGTCGCCAGGAAGAGGCCCGCCTTCAGGTCGACGCCGAAGGCGGCGGCGGCGAGCGCGCCGGTGAAGGCGACGTGGCTGAGCGCATCGCCGGCGAAGACCTGGGCGCGCAGCACGACGAACCAGCCGACGAGGCCGCAGGCGATGCCGACGACGCTGCCGGCGATGAGCGCGTTGCGCATGAACTCCTGCGCGAGCATCAGGCGAGGACCCGCGCCAGCACGTAGACCGCGAACGAGAGGGAGGTGATGTAGAAGCCGACCGGGTAGATCGAGAAGTACGCGAGCGCGAGCCCGAGCCACGTCACGAGCAAGGCGAGCGCGACCGAGAGGACGACGCCGAACAGCGGGCGGGTCGTCAGGCGCTGCGCGGTCGCGGCCGGCGTGACGAGCAGCGCGAAGACGAGCAGCGCGCCGGTGATCTGGCTCGTCTCCGCGACGGACAGCCCGAGCACGAGCAGGAAGGCGAGCCCGAGCAGTCGCACGCGAACGCCGGCGGCGCGTGCGACGTCGGGATCGACCGACGCGTAGAGCAGCGGCCGGGCGGCGACGGCGACGAGCGCGACCGCGACCGCGGCGACGACGAGCAGCACCTGCACCTGGCCGCTCGTGATCCCGAGAAACGTGCCGAAGAGGAGCGAGTCGAGCCCGTTGAGCACGCCGTGATAGAGGCTGACGAAGAGGAACCCGAGCGCGAGCGCGAGTGCGCCGATCGAGCCTGTGGCCGCCGACTCGGAGGAGAGCGCGCGTCTCGTTCCCGCGGCGGCGGCGAGGGCGACGGCGCCGAGGCCGCACACGCCGAAGTAGCCGACGAGCACGGGCACGCCGGCGAGCCCGGCCGCCGAGGCGCCCGTGAACGCGGTCACCGACAGCGTGTGCCCCGCGAACGTCTGCCGGCGCAGCACCATGAACCAGCCGACGACGCCGGCCATGACGGCGACGATCGTGCCCGCCGCGAGGGCGTGGACCATGAACGGAAACGTGAAGAGCTCGTGGACGTCGTGCGCCGGGTTCCACGAGAGCCCGGTGAAGACGCTAGACGTGGACGTGAGCATGCCGGTCGCCGTGGACGAACGGCGCTTCCGGGCTGCCGACGACGACGAGCCGACCGTCGGATGCATGCAGCACTTCGATCGGGACGCCGTAGAGCGCGCTGAGCGTCTCGCTGGAGATGACGTCCTCCGGCCGGCCCTCGACCGCGGTGCCGGCCGCCAGATAGATCACGCGGTCGAGCGCGGCGAGGATCGGGTTGACGTCGTGGGCGACGAGCAGGACGGCAACGTCCTCCTCGCGGCATATGCGTCGCACGAGCTCGGCAACGCCTGCCTGGTTGGGAAGGTCGAGGCTGTCGAGCGGCTCGTCGAGCAGAAGCATCTGCGGCCGGCGGACGAGCGCCTGCGCGATCAGCAAGCGCTGCTGCTCGCCGCCCGAGAGCTCCCCGATCGGCCGGCGCGCGTACTCGCTCGCGCCGACGAGCTCGATCACGTTCTCGACACGCGCTGCGGCAGCGCGGCTCCTCCGGCCCGGCAAGGGGACACCCCAGCGGGCGCCGTCGAGACCGAGACGGACGACGTCGACGCCGCGGATGCGCGTGCTCTCGTCGAAGTTCCGGCGTTGCGGCAGGTAGCCGATGCGGGCGTTCGCCTCGCCCGGCCGCTCGCCGAGCACCGTCGCACGCCCGGCGCTGAGCGGCTGCAGGCCGAGGATCGCGCGTACGAGCGTCGACTTGCCGGCGCCGTTCGGGCCGAGCACGGCCACGAACTCGCCGCGCTCGACGGTGATCGAGACGTCGCGCCAGATCGTGCGCCCGCCGATGCGCGCCTCCGCGTCCCTGAGCTCGACCGCGCTCACGTTCCGGTTCCCCGGGCGAGTGCGGCCGCGAGCGCCTTCAGCTGACGCACCTGCCACTGCTCGAACGACGCCGTCGCCGGCGTCATCGTCTCGGTGATCGTCGCGACCGGAATACGGCGCTTGCGCGCCGCTTCTGTGAGGCGCGCGACGTCCGGCGTGCTGTTCTGGCTGTTGAAGACCCAGACCTTGATCTCCTTCTTGGCGATCTGGCGGTCGATCGTCGTCTTGTCGGCGGCCGTCGGATCCGTTCCCTCGCTGATCGCCTTCAGGAACGCGTACGGCGTGATCAGCCTGAGGCCCAGGGCCTGCGCGAGTGGGGCGAAGATGCTCTCCGACGCGCCGACGGCGACGCCGTGGTACTTCCGCCTGATGGTGGCGATCAAGGTGTTGTACTCCGCGAGACCCTTCGTCTCGAACGTCGTCCGCTGCGCGCGGAAGTACGCCGCGTCCTTCGGGTCGAGCTTCGTGTAATCGGCGACGATGGCGTTCGCCACCTGCCGGACGTTCGCCGGCGAGTACCAGCGGTGCGGGTTGCCTCCCGGCTTGACGCCGACGAGGTTGCCGACCGTGAGGACGACGCGCCCGCCCACCGGGTTGCCGGCGACGAGCTTCGGCGCCCACGGGTCGTAGCCGACGCCGTTGACGATCACCATCTGGGCGCCGGCGATCGTCCGGGCGTCCTGTGCGTTCGGCTCGTAGTCGTGGGGGTCGGTGGCGGGGTTCGTGATGATGCTCGTGACCTGGACGCGGTTGCCTCCGACCTGGGCGGCGATGCTGCCCCAGAAGTTCTCGGCGGCGACGACGTGGATCTGTCCGGCTGCGAGGAGAGCGACGAGTGCGTGCACGGCGGATGAGTCTACCGATAATCATTCTCACTAGCTAGAATGAAGACGTGAGCTGGGTGGAGATCACGACGGAGGCGCTGCGGCAGAGGGGACGCCGGAACAGCGCCGCCCGCCGGGCCGTGATCGAGCTGCTCGGCCGCCAGCCGTGCTGTGTCACTGCGCAGGAGATCTTCGACGCCCTCCGGGCCGAGGGCCGGCCGGTCGGGATCGCGAGCATCTACCGGACCCTCGAGCAGCTGACGCGCGACGGCTTCGTCCAGCGCGTCGACGTCGGCGCATCCACCTCCCGCTACGAGCCCGTGCAGCCGGGCGGCGAGCACCACCACCATCTCGTCTGCGCGGACTGCGGCAAGGTCGAGGCCTTCGCCGATCCGGAGCTCGAGCGCGCGCTGCACAAGGTGGAGGGCCAGACGGGGTACGCCGTCGCCCACGACGTAACGCTTCGCGGCGTCTGTAACGACTGCGCCGCCTGAAAGTGCTGCGCACTTTCAGGCGAGAGAGGTTCCCGCTTCGCGGGAGCCTTCACCATCAACCGGGCGGAGGCCCGGTTGATTGGCGTACGACGAGGCGCGTCGCGAGCTCGACGTGCAGCGCTTCGAAGCTCTGCCGCTCGATCAGCCGTGTGAGCAGGCTGACGGCGGTTCGGCCCATCTCCGCCAGGGGCTGGCGGACGGTGGTGAGCATCGGGGTGACTATGGTCGCGTGCTCGACGTCGTCGAAGCCGACCACCGAGAGGTCCTCCGGCACCCGCAGCCCACGCGAGCGGGCGGCACGGAGGGTGCCGATCGCATGGTTGTCGTTGAACGCGAAGATCGCCGTCGGCGGCTCCGGCAGGTCGAGGAGCAGATTCGCCGCCTGCTCACCGCCGTCGATCTCGAAGTTCGACTCCACCTCGAGCTCGGGATCGGGGAGGATGCCCGCCGCCGCGAGCGCGGCGTGGTAGCCGCGCCGGCGATCCTCGGTGGCGACCCAGCCGTGCGGACCGGTGATGATCGCGATCCGCCGGTGGCCGAGCGCGAGCAGGTGACGCATCGCCTGGTCGGCGCCCGACGTGTGCGCGGCCGAGACGGACGGGATGCGCTCGTCGAGCGGCATCAGCGGGTCGATGACGACGAAGCGGTAGCCCGCGTCGACGAGCCGCTCGAGCTCGTCGCTCGACTCCTCCGGGAGCACGATCAGCGCGCCGTCGGTGAGCCCGTGCATCAACCGGTCGAGGAGCGTCACCTCACGGTCGTGCTCGTGGCCGGTGGGTGAGAGCACGGCCCGCAGGTCGTGCTCCTGCAGGGCCTCGGTCGCGCCGGACAGGATGGCGGAGAAGTAGACGGGGTACACGAGCGGCACGAGCAGCCCGACGAGGCCGGTGCGCCCCGCCGACAGGCCGCGCGCGCCACGGTTGGCGATGTACCCGCGCTCCTGGGCGATCCGCGAGACGAGCTCGCGGGTTTCCGGAGCGACGTCGTCACGCCCGTTGAGGACGCGGGAGACGGTGGCGATCGAGACACCGGCCTCCTCCGCAACCTCGCGGATGGTCACCCGGGAGTGCGCAAGCTCGGCCATTCGCGCTATTGAAGCACGTTCCGGAAATATTTTCGGTCCGGCGTCCGAAAATTCGTGTTCACCACCTCTTGACTTTCGCGGGGCAAGCGTGGTAACAAGTTCCGGAAACGTTTACGGGCCGTCGCGCCCACCCACGCCCCAATCGCCCCACGCCGGGCGAGAAAGGACCGCAGATGCGACGCAGCTTCCGCTCAACTCGACGGCTCGTAGCCGTCGGGGTCGTTGCAGGCCTCGCCGTTCTCGCCCTCCTCGGGACCGCTTCGGCTCCGGCGGCGACGAACGGATCGGCCTCACTGACGGCGGCACACAAGTGCCTCGTCTTGGCGGGATCCGGTGACCCGGCTTTCGTCAAGAACTTCAACCCCTACACCGCCACCGGCCTGCCCAGTGGCTCGATCGTGAACGGCGCCTTCTACGAGCCGCTCATCGTCGTCGGCGAGGGCGGCCTCAAGCCGGTGCCGTGGCTTGCGAAGACCTGGAAGTGGAGCAACGGCAACAAGACGCTCACGCTCAACCTCCAGAAGGGCGTGAAGTGGTCGGACGGCAAGCCGCTCACCTCGCTCGACGTCGTGTACAGCCTCACCGCCGGCCACCAGAGCGCGGCCATGGACCGCATCGGCTTGACCGGCGCCGGCAACAACGTGCAGTCGATCCGCGCGAAGGGGCCCTACGCGGTTGCCATCACGCTGAAGTCACCGGACTCGCAGTTCATCGCTGGGACGCTGACCCGTCAGCAGGTCGTACCGCAGCACATCTGGTCGAAGGTGGCCGATCCTGCGACGTTCACGAACTCGAACCCGGTCGGATCGGGCCCGTATGACGTCGTCTCGCGCTTCACGACGCAGGACTACGTCCTCGGCAAGAACCCGCACTACTGGCAGCCGGGCCTGCCGAAGCTGCCCTGTCTCGAGTATGTGCAGGCCGCCTCGAACGACAGCGCGCTCGCGCTGATCCAGAGCGGACAGGTGGACTGGACGCACAACTTCGTGCCGAACGTCCAGCAGGCATACATCTCGAAGGATCCGAAGCACTTCCACGCGTTCTACGCGACGAAGGCGTACCCGACGTCGCTCGTCTTCGACGACACGCAGTACCCGTACAGCCTCGTCGCCTTCCGGAAGGCGCTCAGCCTCGCGATCGACCGGAACTCGGTCTCGAAGCTCGGCGAGTACGGCTACGGGCCGCCCACCGATGCGCTCGGGCTCCAGTTCCTCTTCCCGAACTCGGTGACCGACGCGTCCGTCAAGGCGCAGGCGAAGGCGATGGGGACGTACAACCCGACCGCGGCGAAGAAGATGCTCACCGACGCCGGGTTCACGTACAAGGGCAGCAACCTCATCGACCCGAAGGGCAATCCCGTCTCACTCGACATCCACGTGATCTCGGGTTGGTCGGACTGGGTCGCCTCGGATCAGATCATCGCGAAGAACCTCAACGAGATCGGAATCAACTCGAAGGAAGTCCTCGAGCCGGACTGGGGCTCCTGGCAGCCGAACGCGTACGCGACGAAGAACCCGACTCTGCTCTGGCAGAACGGTTCGCAAGGCTCGGCGTACGGCTTCCTCTACGCCAACCTGTCGCAGAACGCATTCATCCCGGCTGGGCAGGACGGCGAGACGACGGGGAACTGGGAGCACTTCGCCGACCCCGCGGCGACGCCGTTCCTGAATCAGTGGAAGAACTCTCTCGATCCGGAGAAGCAGCAGGCAGCAGCTACTCAGCTCGAGAAGATCTTCCTGAACGACATGCCGATCATCCCGATCTACATCGGGCCGCGCTGGGACACCTACAGCTCGAAGTACTTCCACTGCTGGGAGACGTCCAAGAACTTCTGGGGCGACCCGATCTTCACGACGTTCCCCGACAACATCCTGTCCTTCACCCGGATCTGCCCGGGAGGGCAGTCCGGAGCCTAGTTCGACAGGGGTAGAACCCTCCACCGGCGGGCGGTCCCCGCGCCGCCCGCCGGTCTACCCTCCAAGAACGCATGCGCTGGTTCGCCCGTCGGCTCGTCTTCTACGTCTTCGCGATCTGGGTCGCGCTGACGGTGAACTTCCTCCTCCCGAGGCTGATGCCCGGTAGCCCGATCGCCGGGCTCCTCCAGCATCTGAGCCCGGCCCAGCTCGCCGCCAACCCGGGAATCGTCCAGACGTACGAGGCGCTTCTCGGCGGCGGCCACCACTCGATCTGGCAGGACTACGCCACGTACCTGCACCGGATTGCGCACTTCAACTTCGGCCTCTCGACGTCGAACTATCCCACTCCGGTATCGGAGGTGATCGGCCGGACGCTGCCGTACTCGATCTTCCTCGTCGGTGTTGCGTTCATCCTCGCCTTCGTGATCGGAACCGGTATCGGAATGGTCGCCGCCTGGAGGCGCGGCGGCTTCACCGACAGCGTCGTCGTGCCGGCCTTCATGACGGTCAGCGCCTTCCCCGCATTCGTCCTCGCTCTGCTCGGGCTCTACTTCCTCGGCCTCAAGGCCGGGTGGTTCCCGATCCAGCACGCGTACGACAACGACGTCATACCTGCATGGAGCTGGACGTTCGTCTCGAGCGCGTTCCGGCATGCGCAGCTGCCGATCCTCGCCATCATCGCCGCCTACACCGGCGGCTGGGTGCTGAACATGCGCACCGTCATGGTCAACACCATCAGCGAGGACTACGTCGCCATGGCGCACGCGAAGGGTTTGCGCGACCGGCGCGTCATGACGCTCTACGCGGGGCGCAACGCGATCCTGCCGCCCTTGAACGGATTCGCTGCGCAGTTCGCGAGCGCAGTCGGCGGCCTCGTCTTCATCGAGATCGTCTTCAGCTATCCCGGCGTCGGCTACACGCTTCAGAGCGCCGTTCTCGGGAACGACTACCCGCTCGCCCAGGGGATCCTCGTGGTGCTTTCCGTCTGCGTCATCGTCGCCAACCTGATCATGGACGTTCTCAACTTCGTCCTCGATCCACGGCTGAGGACGGCGTGATGGCGCAGCTCGAACCGACCGCGCTCGACCTGCCTCTTGTCGCGCCGAAGCGCGGAATCCCATTCGGCCGCATCCGCGTTCCCGGCTGGCTCGCGCTCCTGCTCCGCAACCGGAAGTCGCGGACGGGCCTCCTCATCGTCGGGTTCATGGTGGTCGTCGCGATCATCGCGCCGCTCATCTCGGTCGCGCACCCGAACGACTTCAACATCCTCGCCACGCGCCAGGCGCCGTCGTGGCATCACCTCTTCGGAACGACCGACCAGGGCAGCGACGTCTTCTCGCAGGTGGTCGTCGGGGCGCGCCGGTCGCTCGCGCTGGGCGCGCTCGCCGGCGCGCTCGCGACCGTCGTCGCGGCGGTGCTCGGCATCACCGCCGCATACGTCGGCGGGATCGTCGACGAGATCGTCAACCTGCTGACGAACGTCTTCCTCACGATTCCTGCCATTCCCTTGCTCGTCGTCGCCTCGGGGTATCTGAAGACGCGAGGAATGTGGACCATGATCGCCGTCATCGCGCTCGTGCTCTGGGCGTTCGAAGCGCGCATCCTGCGCGCCCAGGCGTTGACGCTGAAGAACCGCGACTTCATCCTCGCGGCGAAGGCGTCGGGCGAGCCGACCTGGCGCATCGTCTTCGGCGAGCTGATGCCGAACATGATCAGTCGCATCGCTGCGGCGTTCGTGCTCGTGTTCTACGTCGCCCTCCTCGTCGACTCGGGTCTCGAGTTCCTCGGGCTCGGCGACCAGTCGGCCACGAGCTGGGGCGTCACCATCTACTGGGCGCAGGTGAACTCGACGGTCCT
>Ga0066705_10000017_pt1 | contig 25007 bp, 25 predicted proteins | sample GraSoiAngelo_154_FD_66506 | JGI IMG/M metagenome (GOLD analysis project Ga0066705, IMG submission 66506) | Grasslands soil microbial communities from the Angelo Coastal Reserve, California, USA - 14_1009_13_20cm | ecosystem: Environmental > Terrestrial > Soil > Grasslands | place: USA... | reverse complement strand
CCCGAGCTCACGCGAGGGCTCCTTTTCTGACCACGTGGGGACAGCCGCCCTCGGCTGTCCGGTCGAGCGCAGCTCGACGGTTGCGTCGTCTCCGACTTACACAATGGGCGAGCTCATGGTCGCCACCGCTGCTCGCGAAATCCGCGATGGCGAGATAGTTTTTGTTGGAATGCGCTTGCCGCTGATTGCATTCGTAGTTGCGAAAAAAATGCACGCGCCCAATGCGGTTGGACTATTTGAAAACGGAGTCATTCGCGCGACTCCGGCTTCCGAGTTGATCTACACCATGGCCGATCCCCCGAATATTCTGGGTGCGACGCAGTGCCTCGATATGTTGGGCGTAATGGGCTTGCTGCAGTCCGGTCGCGTTCATCTGGGATTTCTGGGCGCTGCCGAAGTCGATCGTTTCGGAAATTTGAACTCGACCGAAGTTCGCGGACCGAAGGGGATTACTCGCCTGCCCGGATCAGGAGGGGCATGCGATATTGCATCTCTGGCGCATCGCTTCGTAGTGCTTCTCGAGCACAGCAAGCAGCGTTTACCCGAGCGGGTTTCCTTTCGTACTAGTCCCGGTAATGGAGATGGCGCGGGTTGGCGTAAGCGTGTTGGCCTGCCGCGTGGCGGTCCAGTTGCGGTAATCACTACCAAAGCCGTTTTACGTTTCGACGAGGACGGCGAGGCCTACCTTGCCTCGATCCATCCCGGCGTCGATATCGAAGATGTCCTGGAAAATACCGGATGGAAACTGCGAGCCGCAGAAGCGATAGAGCAAACTCCGGAGCCAAGCGCCGAAGAGCTGCAAGCCATTCGCGAATACGACAAAGAAGGATTCTGGACAAGATAATGTGGCGCGGACACTCCTGTCCGCGAGAACTATGGCGATGCAAACAGAAGCGCAGACAGCACGGATCATCCGAGACGTTCAATCGTCAACCGCGCGCATATCCCTGCACAATCCGCCGCTCAATGTCATCGACTTCGCCATGATGGACGAGCTGGCACAGGCCCTCTCAGATATCGAAGCTTGCCCCGGAGTTTCTATGATTGTAATCAGGGGCGAAGGCAAGTCATTTTCCGCGGGCGTTGATGTCGCCGCTCATACTCCAGACAAAGTAGAAGCGATGCTGTCCAAATTTCACGGCGTGATTCGCGCTCTGGTGAGCACTAGGAAAGTGACGATTGCCGCGGTGAATGGCCACTGCCTGGGTGGAGGCGCCGAGCTTGCCATGGTTTGCGATTTGGTTTATACGACCGACGATGCGCAGTGGGGCTTTCCTGAAATCAAGCTCGGATGTTATCCGCCTGTTGCCGCCACTGCTCTGGCGGCAGTCGTTGGCCAGAAGCACGCTGCCGACCTCATTCTTACTGGTCGAACCATTAGCGGGAGCGAAGCCGCAAACATCGGCTTGTCAAATCGATCGGTTCCTCCAGACCAGTTGAACCACCTTGTGGAAGAGGCTCTGACGCAGCTAGCGAATCTCAGCCCCGAAGCACTGGCGATTACCAAAAAAGCGATTTACGCCTGGGATTCCATCCACTTCGATAAAGGCCTTGCACGCTCAGAGAAAATTTATCTCGATGAACTGATGAAAACACAAGACACCCAGGAAGGCATCGCAGCCTTCCTCGAAAAACGTGAGCCGCAGTGGAGACGCAAATAACAAGCAAGCGCCCGCGAATTAGACTCGCGCACCTCATGTGCGGGCAGCCGATTTGGGGAATCGCCGGCGTGCTCAGTTGCTCGTCTCTGGCGTACTTGTCATGGGGTCATGTGCGCCGCGAAGAGTTCGATTGGCCTCACGATAGCTGGTCGATCGTGACGTATGCAGTTTGGATACTGCTCATGCGCGGATTGCTGAGCGAAACTCGTTGCTGGCGTGAGCGCATCTTCTTTGCCCTGGTGCTCACGAATTTTGTGTTGGGTTTCGTATTGGCGATTTGGAACACAGTGCCAAACAGTGCAGTGCGCGAGGTAAGGATTATTTCTGCAGCGCTGTGGGCCTTGGCGGCGGCAGTGAGCCTCATCGTAACGTTTTCGAGCGGTAGCTCAACAACCGCAACGAAGAAGGCAGGCAATGTCTAAGGTTTGCAACATGCGCGAAGCGATCGCGGAGCTAGTATCCGATGGCTCTTCGGTTGCGCTTGGCTTGCAAATGGAGCAGATGATCCCGTTTGCCGCCGGACACGAAATCATTCGCCAGAAGAAACGTGGGCTGCGGCTGATTGGACCGATCTCAGACATTCTGTTCGATCAGATGATTGGGGCCGGTTGCATGGAGCAGGTGATTGCGGCTTGGGTGGGCAACGTGATGATGGGCTCCGCGTACAACTTCCGCCGAGCCGTCGAGCAGGACGGGATGAAGGTCTTCAACATGACGAATTTCACCATTGCGCTCGCATTGCAGGCCGGGGCGATGGGCGTGCCTTTCCTCCCAACAAACACGGCGCTCGGCAGCGATGTCACGAGAGGGAACGAATTCTTCGCTGAAATCGACTCGCCATTTGCAGGCGAACAGAAGCCAAGTGGAGACGGCCGCCCCTGGTCTAACCCGCGCGGAGCTCGGCAGACTGAACCTATTACCGAAAAGCTGCTCACTGTGAGAGCACTGAATCCTGATGTAACCATCGTTCACGTACAGCGCGCCGACCGCGAAGGCAACGCGCACTGCTGGGGAAGCTTCGGTGTGATGCTCGAAGGCGTTCGTGCAGCCAAGCGAGTGATCGTTGTGGCGGAGGAGATTGTTGAGCCGGAGGTGATCGCCAGCGATCCCAATCGCACCGTTGTCCCAGGTTTTCTCGTGAACGCGGTAGTTGAGTGCAGGTACGGCGCGCATCCTTCTCCGGTGCAGGGATATTACAAACGCGACGATGCATTCTTTCGCCAGTATCACGAACAGACAAAAACGAAAAACGACAGCGATGCGTGGCTGGAGCGCTGGGTTTACGGCGTAGCGGATCGTGCGGCGTACGTGAATCAGCTTGGAGCTTGTCGATGTGAAGGCCTGGCTGTAAAGCAGCACGCGTATGCAGCACAAACGGATTTTGGATATTGAGACGAACACGTAGGGACAGCCGCCCTCGGCTGTCCAGCCGAGCGAAGCTCGGCGAGTTCTCGGGCACGTGAGGATGGCCACTCCTACGCGGAGGAGAGAGGCGGAGCGGATACTAAGAATGACGCTTCGTCTCAGCGGGCGAGGGGAGCAGCGCCACAGGCGCGAAATAATTTAGCCCAGGGCGTAAGCCCTGGGTGCGTTCGACAAAAATGAACCGAGTCCCGCAGGGACGACAGAAATGGATTACGAAATCACGCCCGAACACGTAAAACAGATGGCTGATCGCGGTGAATCATTCATGCTGGTCGACGTTCGAGAGCCCTGGGAATTCGAAATCGTCCACATCGAGGGCGCGAAGCACACGCCCATGGGCGACGTGCCCGGCCGCGCGCATAAGGAACTCGATCCTGATCAGCACATCGTAATCTACTGTCATCACGGCGTGCGCTCGCTTAACATGACCAATTGGCTGCGGCAGCAAGGATTCAAGAAAGCCCAATCCATGTGCGGCGGCATAGATGCCTGGTCGCGGCGGGTGGATGGGAAAGTTCGGACTTACTGAAAGCTGATAGCCGAGAGCTGAAAGCAAAGTGAAAAAAGAACTCATCGAACTTCAGATCAACGGCCGCTCTTATGAGCTCGCTATCGAGCCTAGCAAGCTGCTGCTTGACACGTTGCGCCAAGACTTGCAGCTCACCGGCTCCAAGCGCGGCTGCGACGATTCTTCCTGCGGAGCTTGCACGGTACTGGAGGATGGCATTCCCATGCTCTCTTGCACCATGCTCGCTGCCAGTTGTGAAGGACAGGAGATTACGACCATCGAAGGCGTTAGCGAGCATGGCAGCCTGGCCGCGATTCAGAAAGCTTACGGCGACTGGGGCGGCGCCCAGTGCGGATTCTGCACGCCGGGATTCATTATGACCGTGAAGCATTTGCTGGCCGAAAACCCGGAACCGACCGAAGACGAAATACGCAACGCCCTCAGCGGGAACTTGTGCCGGTGCACGGGATACAGCCAGATGTATCAGGCAATCAAAGCAGCCATTGATGCGGAACAGAAGGGTAGCGCCGCCGTCTCGGCGGCCCGATAGGCGGGCGGGACGCCCGCGCGACAGCCGGCCAGAGGCTGGCGCTACGAAAGCATGACCAAAGACTTCTCCATCATCGGTAAGCGTATCGCCATGGTCGATGCCGCCGGCAAAACCAGCGGCGCCGGCAAATACACCGACGACCTCTCACTTCCTGGCATGCTTGTCGGAAAAATTCTTCATTCGCCGTATCCTCATGCCCGCATGAAGCGCATCGATACCACCCGCGCGGAAAAACTCGACGGCGTTGTCGCTGTGGCCACCGGCAAAGATGCGCCCAACACTTACGGCATCCTTCCCGTCGGCCACGATGAGCGCGCGCTGGCCGTCGATAAAGTTCGCTATGTAGGCGACAACGTCGCTTGTGTCGCTGCGCTCGACGAAGCCACGGCTGACCGAGCGCTCGAATTGATCGATGTCGAGTACGAGCTTCTGCCTGCTTACTTCGATCCCGAAAAAGCGATGAAAGCGGAAACCGATCTCATCCACGACAACAAACCGCACAATATCGAAAAAGACTATCACCACGTTTTCGGCGATCCTGAGAAGGGCTTTGCCGAAGCGGATCATGTTGCCGAAGCCCGTTTCATCGCCAACGAAGTGACACACGCCGCCATGGAACCGCATTCGACACTGGCGGCGTTAGAAATTGATTCGCAGACCGGTAAGCCCGGAAGGCTCACCGTCTGGTCGTCCACACAGGTTCCTTATTACCTCCAGCACAAACTCTCGCTCGTGCTCGAAATGCCGATGTCGCAGATTCGAGTGATCAAGCCGCTCGTCGGCGGAGGATTCGGCGGCAAGAGCGAAGTGATCCCGCTGGAAATCATTGCCGCGATTGCAGCTCGAAAAACACGTGCGCCGGTAAAGATCACATACACGCGTGAAGAAGTCTTCTGGGCACATCGTGGACGCCCGCGAACAATCATTGATTTGAAAACGGGCGTAAAAAACGATGGGCGCATCACTGCCGTAAAAGCGCGGGTGGTGCAAGATGGCGGAGCTTATTGTTCATATGGCGTAGTGACCATACTTTATTCGGGCGCGCTGCTCGGCGCGCTTTACGACATCCCCAACATTCAGTACGACGGCTATCGCGTGCTCACCAACAAGCCTGCCTGCGGGGCGATGCGCGGCCACGGCACGGTGAACGTGCGTTTCGCATTCGAGTCGCAACTTGATGAACTCGCGGCCAAGCTGGAGGTGGATCCAGCCGTGATCCGCCGCCGAAATCTCCTTCAGCCTCCATGCGTGACGATCAACGGCCTGCGCGTTCAGAGTTACGGCTTGCCAGAATGCATTGACAGAGTGGTCGAGAGATCAGGCTGGAAGCATCGCAAAGGCAAGCTCACGCGCGGACGAGGACTAGGTATCGCGTGCAGCCATTATGTTAGCGGTGCGGCAAATTCAATTATTCGTTCTGATATGCCGCACTCCACGGTGAACATCAAAATCGATCGCGATGGTGGAGTGGTTGTTTACACCGGCGCGGCGGAAATCGGGCAAGGCTCAGATACCATGACGGCGCAGATTGCGGCAGAAGTCCTTGGCTGCTCTCTTTCGCGTGTGAAGGTCGTCGCCGCGGATACCGATCTCACGCCGATCGACATCGGCTCCTATTCCAGCCGGGTGACATTCATGGCTGGCAATGCAACTTTGCGCGCGGCGGAAGAAGTGAAGAAACAGATTGCCCTGGCTGCAGCCAAGAAAATGAACTGCGCTGTGGAAGAGCTCGTCTTTCGCGATGACGGAGTCTTCAACTCGAAAAGCATCAATGTAGGCGCGGGCGTCCCGCCCGTGCAGGCGCCTGGCGGGGACGAGCGAGGACGCTCGTCGCCACATCGATCTCAGGACCAGGCTTCCGTTTCTGGTCGCGTGGAAGGACAAATCCTTCGCGGCTCACTTCAGCAACAACGTAACGAAGAAGGCCCGAAAGATTTTATGACCTTCGAAGAAGCAGTCGTCGCTGCCATCGACTTTCATGGCGCACTGGCTGGCACGGGGTCCTACGCGCCTCCGCCCGAAGCACGCGGCGGCAAATTCAAGGGCGCCGGAGTAGGGCCGTCCCCCGCATATTCCTACTCCGCGCAAGTCGCCGAAGTCACCGTCGATGAAGACACCGGCGAAGTCATCGTGCACAAAGTTTGGGCCGCTCACGATTGTGGACGCGCTCTGAACCCAGTCTCAGTCGAAGGCCAGATCATTGGTTCGGTTTGGATGGGAATGGGCCAGGCACTCACCGAAGAGATGGTGTGGAAAGACGGCCTGCTGATGAACCCCGGGTTGCTCGAATATCGCAGTCCGTCGTCAGTGGAATCACCCGAGGTTGAGCCGATTATCGTCGAGAGCATCGATCCTGAAGGTCCGTTTGGTGCGAAGGAATGCAGTGAGGGATCGCTCGCTGCAACGATTCCGGCGATTGCGAATGCTATTTATGACGCCGTCGGAATTCGCTTGCGCGAGGCGCCGTTCACGCCGGAGCGCGTGCTGGCGGCGTTGCGTGCCAAAAAGAATGCCAAGCTGCTCGATCTTACCGAAGGAATTGATCCCACTGCTCCGGAGCGTTTCCGCGAGCATGGCGGCGCGCTTTGGTTCAAGGGTAAAGGCCCGGAACGGCATGCATCGGATCCAGCGCGTCGCACGGAGCAGGCATGAATTCCACCAGAACAAACGTAGGGGCAGGTGTCCTCACCTGTCCGGTCGAGCGGAGCTCGACATCGCGAAAGCCGCGCACAGCCGAGGGCGGCTGTGCCTATGTGGCCAGTGCGTGTAAATTTCTATGAGCCTTCCGCAATTTAAATTGCTGCGGCCGCGGACAGTGGAAGAGGCGGTTTCGCTATTAGCAAAACAAAACGCAAGCGAGGGCCTCCGCGCCACGCGCATCGTGGCGGGCGGTACCGATCTCATTCCCTCCATGCAGCAAAAGCTCTTCGAGCCGCAGCACGTTCTTGACATCCGTCGAATCTCCCAGCTCCAGGGAATCCGTCAAACCGAAGAAGGAACCGAGATCGGTGCTCTAACTACTCTCACGGAAGTCGAGCACTCCGATTTGTTGCAAAAGAATTACCCAGTGTTGACGGAAGCGGCCAGAACCGTGGCTTCGCCCATCCTCCGCAACATGGGCACAATCGGCGGCAATATTTGTCTCGACACGCGTTGCCTGTGGTACAACCAGTCGCTCACCTGGCGGAAGTCTTGCGGGTTCTGCATCAAGAAAGATGGCGATCTATGCCACGTTGCGCCGGGAGGAACCAAATGCTGGGCAGCATTTTCCGCTGACACCCCTGCGGCGCTTCTGTGCCTGAATGCGGAAATTGAGATCGCCAGTTCCGCCGGCTTTCGGCGCACGCCCCTGCGTGAGTTCTACACTGGTTTGGGTGACTCCTACCGCAAGCTGGCTCCGAATGAACTGCTGATGCGTGTGATTTTGCCGAGATCCTCTGCCGGGTATCGCGGTGTCTATCGCAAACTGCGCATTCGTGGATCGATTGATTATCCCTTGGCTGGCGTCGCGGTCGCGCTGAGCCGATCGAATGGCAATGTCTCGGAGGCTCGGATTGCGCTCACTGCAGTGAACCCCGCGCCGGTGCTCGTAAAGGGAGCCTCCGAGCTGCTGGCAGGGAAGATTGTCGATGAAGAATTAGCAGAGGCTATAGGAGACCTCGCCGCTAGAACAGCGAAACCGTTAACCACGTCCGCTTTAACCCCTGAATATCGGAGGGAGATGATTCGGGTGTTTACAAAGCGAGCTGTGCTCGCAGTGGCTAGTGGTTAGTGCTCAGTGCCAAGCTGTGATACTTTCCCAGGCGCTACATTTGCGACGAGTGGCAAGCATCTCCCGTCTAATGCTAACCACTGGCCACTAATCACTAGCCACTAATGATCACCGACTGCCACATCCACATCCAGCCCATCGAAATGTTCAAGCCGCACGCGCTGGAGCTGATGAAGAAGAAGCGGGCGAACTTGGATCAGATTTCCGAGTTCTGCCGCTCCCCGAAGGCGTTTCTCAAGCACCTCGATGAATCAGGCATCGATCGCGCCGTGCTCATCAATTACGTCGCGCCGGAGGTGATCGGTTTCACCTCAGGAGTAAACCAGTTCGTCGCCGAGTACACCAAAGAAAATCCCAAGCGCCTGCTCTCCTGTGGCAGCCTGCATCCGCGGCACACGTCGAACGTCATGGCTGACATGGAGCAGCTTCTCCGCCTTGGCATTCGCATGATTAAAATTCATCCGCCGCACCAGCTCTTGTTTCCTAACGACTATCTCACCGGCGTGAAAGAGCTCGAAATTATCTATCGCGCTGCCGAGGCAAACGGCATTCCAGTTATGTTCCACACGGGCACTTCGATTTTCCCCGGTGCGCGCAACAAGTACGGCGATCCGATTTACATCGACGATGTCGCGGTAGATTTTCCGAAGCTAAAAGTCTTGCTGGCGCATGGCGGCCGGCCATTATGGATGGACACGGCATTTTTTCTGGTTCGGCGACATCCCAATGTTTACCTCGACATTAGCGGCATCCCTCCCAAGAACCTGCTGCAGTATTTCCCACGCCTGGAGGAGATCTCAAATAAGACTTTGTTTGGGACTGACTGGCCGGGGCCAGGCGTGCCAGAGATCAAGCAAAATCTCGACGATTTTCGCGCCTTGCCCCTGGCCGAGCCAGTGAAGCAACAAATTCTCAGCCGATCTGCGCTCCAGATATGGCCGGAGTAGATTGCACGCCGGCATACGCCCGCCAGTGGATCGCCTGCGCAATCGAGATGATGTGCAAGATCAGCAGCAAAGGCACCGCAAAAGTAGGGATCACACTCAACGGCAGCATCGTCATTGCCTCTGTCGTAACTCCATGACCAAGCATCCCGACCGGAGCTGGCGAAGACAAAACCCCAAGCGTCACTGCCGTCACCAGGTCGAGCATGCCCAAAAGTTGCCACGCGACGAAGCTTGTTTTATGTTCGGCATTGCCAGCGAGATAAATTGCCACAAACGGTGCCGTGACACCGATGGCGAAGTCGCCCCAACCCGCAGGAAGCGCGAAAACTCCCGGCAGAATTCCATAAACGTAGAGAACCACAAACGTCAGGCCGCCGATGCGCCACGTTTGCACAAGCGTCAGATTCTGTGGCTTCAACGATAAGACGAACTGCCGGAAGCCGGACGATGCCGCATACCAGATGACAAAAGCCAGAATTGGCAGCGTTACCATGATCCCAAGTGGAACCGGCGGATCAAATGCATACGGCGATCCGGCATGAAAAACCAGCAATCTGGACGCGGCAATGGCTGTCCCCAACCATGCCGCCAAGATCGCCAACACGAGTCTTGCGTAGTTTCGATTTGCGTTAGTTGTCATTGCTAACTCCTTCCGTTCTTGAATTCGCCACGATGTCAACAATCTCGTTAGAGAGTTTCTGTAAATCGCGCCAGCGTGTATCACCCAGCTTGTGCCGGAGTTGCTCTTGCACACGTCCCCAGACCGGCATTACTTGCTGAAGCTGACGCACTCCAAGAGGCGCGAGCCGCAACCAGCGTTCCCGGCGATCGGCGCCGGCCCGCACTGCGATCCAACCTTTTTTACGCAGGATCCGAAGATTCCTGGTTAATGTCGTGCTGTCGATAAACAGCAGATTGGAAAGCTGATTCTGCGAGACCTCGCCCGCCAGTTCCAGGGCTTGCAGGATCGAGAATTGCGTCGCATGCAGCCCAAGCGGCCGGAGCGAGTCGTCATACATTTGGGTCAGCGCGCGGGAAGCACGCCGGGTACTGGCGCACATGCAAGGTAGCTGTAAGGCCATTTCGCACCTCCGTAAATAGATGCATATACATCTATTGCAGGATACGAAATAATTTTGAGATCGCAGAATTCCGTAAGGAAATCAGCGTGAAGTAAACAAATGCCCGAGCTTCCGCTTCTTCGTCTTCAGATACTCTTCCGCGTGAGCATTAGGAGCAACCTCGCAGGGAATCCGCTCAGCCACTTCGATTCCGCCGCGTTCGAGAGCTGCAACTTTTTCGGGATTATTCGACAGCAGCCGCACCCTCGAAATGCCCAAGGCTTTCAAAACTTGCGCTGGCAGCCCGAACTCGCGGTGATCAGCTTTAAACCCTAAGCGCTCGTTGGCTTCAACCGTGTCAAGCCCAGCATCCTGGAGTTCATAGGCTTGCAACTTCGCCATTAGACCAATGCCGCGTCCTTCCTGTTGTTCGTAGATGAGCACACCTGAGCCCTGCTCGGCAATCATGGCCAGCGCCATTTCGAGCTGCTGGCGGCAGTCGCAGCGCAGTGATCCGAAAACATCGCCGGTCAGGCATTGCGAATGAATGCGCACCAACGGCGGCGAAGAATGAACGTCGCCCATCACCAGCGCGATTGCGGTCTCCAACCGCTGGTCAGAGCCGAACTCTCCCTCGAATCCCATAATGCGGAACTTGCCCCATCTAGTTGGGAAGTCGGCGGAGGCGACATGACGCACCGAAAGCGAACTCACACCAACATTATAGCGATGCCGCTATCCGCGAGGGGTCTGCGGGAAGTGATAATGAACGTCCTGCTTGGAGGGAATCGGAACCCCGAAGCGCGTGGCTGGCAAGAAGTGCCAGTTCTCAAGCGCCGCAAGAACCTTGGCATCCACAGTGGGGCTGAGACTGGAAATCACAATCTTTTGAACAATGGCGCCCCGTGCGTCGATTGTGATCTCGATGATCTCATCGCCCTCCCGCATGCCTTCAGGGAGATCGGACAATTCGATTCGCGGATCGGCAGAGACGACCGGAAGAGCCGGACGGACATCGGGCCCGGTAAGCATGCCTTCGGAAACCGAACCGAACGGAGAACCTGCGGGACGCGGACGGCTGAGGGTGCCGGCAATGGCAGTCGTGGAATCTCTTCCGTCATTTAGATGATTGAGCAGGCGCGCGGCTTTCTTCGCACCCTTCGAGCGATTCCAAGTGATGCGTTGCCTGCCCATCTGCATCTTCGTGTTCGAGGACATACCTGGCGTAGAATCTGTGGCCGTGTCGGAAAAGTGATCTGGCCAGTACAAATGGGCTACATATTTTCCGTTCTCGCCCCTTACAAGAAACGACGGAGTCAGGAATTTCGGAGCCGGTGAGTGCAGCAGCCACGCAATAAGAACAGCGTGAAGAAGCAGCGAAATTGAGCGGGAAGTCACCCGTTCCCATAGCTGCCCGGCACCAAGTGGCGTGAACATGCCTCTATTAGACGTCGAAGACAGCCGCAGGTAAACGATATTTTCTGGTTCGGACGATTAAGGCAAGCCAAGCCTCGGCCTGAGCTCCCGCAAATCGACCTACTCCCCATGAATCACGAGCGTTACCTGTTCAAGGCCGAAGACTGCGGGAGCCGATTTTTGCAGTGATAAAATCCACTCACTCTGACTGCGCGGGTAGATGCAAACATGCAGCCCATGATGAATGCGCTCCGCACTGAGATAGGCGTCGTGCTCTCGACGAGCATGCTTCGTCTCACAATTGCGGCAATTCTCGGCGGAGTCATCGGCTTGGAACGGCAACTAAAACACAAGCCCGCTGGCTTGCGAACGAATATATTCATCTGCTTCGGCTCTGCGCTTTTCACCATCCTCTCCGGCCAGCTAGCCGGGAATTTGGGCGGAGATCACACTCGCATCGCGGCGCAAATCATCCCGGGGATCGGCTTTATTGGCGCGGGTTCGATCTTGCATGCTCGGGGCTCTACCATGGGACTCACCACGGCGGCCACAGTATTCGTCGTGGCCTCAGTGGGGATGGCCGCTGGCGGCGGGCTTTACATTACTGCGGTGTTCGCCACTGGCGTGATGCTGGTCGCGCTGGCCCTCTTGGGGCAATTCGAAGAGCGTTTATCACTGCGTTCCATGGGTTACACGTTTGAGGTAACCGGCAAAAATACCGATGCCGTTTTGAATGAACTCAGCAAACTTCTCGATGCGGAAGAATTGGACATGGAAGAAATTAACGCGGTCTCGTCCGACGGGAGTTCGCGGGTAGTATTTTCCGTGAAGTGTGTCAAGTCTCAGGAAGAAGACTTGAATGTCCGGCTGCATGAATCCAGCGTATTTTCCAGCGTGAGATTGTTGGGCAGCAGCGAGCACGAATGACTCCAGTCTTCACCGCCATTCCCTTTGTAAAAGCCAACGCCTGCGGAAATGATTTCCTCATCATTGATGGCATGCACGCCCCAGCCGATATGGCAAGCTTCAGCCTGCGTATTTGTGACCGGCACGCGGGCGTGGGTGCCGACGGCGTGGAGTGGCTTTTCCCTGATCAGGATGCGGATATCCGTGCGCGGCTGTTTAATGCTGACGGGTCTGAAGCCGAGATATCCGGCAACGGAACTCGCTGTGTAGCGGCCTATGTTTGCTCCGATCAGCCTCGAGAGAAAGTCACAGTCCGCACCGGCGCCGGAATCAGAACATGTGTTCTCACTAGCCATAACGAAAACCAATATGAATTCGAAATCGCAATGGGCGAGCCGCAGGTCGGCGATGAGTTTTCGATTAAACTGGCTTTCGGTGAGGTGCGTGGCATCCCAGTTTCGATGGGCAATCCTCACTACGTGGTTTTCGTGAATGAATTTGGTCCCGGGTGGCAGGCCGAAGCGGCGGAGATCGGACGCCATCACGACTTCAAGCATGGGATTAACGTTGAGTTCGTAGCAATTAAAGATAAGCAACATATTGACGCCAGGTTTTTCGAGCGTGGAGTGGGGGAAACGCAATCATCTGGTACCGGAACCTGCGCTGCTGCCGTTGCCACGATCACCACGAAGAGAGCGGCCTCGCCGATCCGTGTGCATACTCCGGGCGGAGTGCAGATGGTACGCTGGGATGGTGAAGTCTTCTTGCGCGGCACTGCGCAGCTGATCTGCCGGGGAGAGTTTTTCGTTTAATCTCACACTGAATGCCACCAATTCACAACCCGCGCGTAAAGCCGGCCGCCTTGAAACCGGGTGATGTTGTCGGTATCGTCGCGCCCGCCAGCGACATCAAGCGCGATCTGCTCGAAGCCGGCTGCGATGCGCTGCGCAAACTCGGATATAAGCCGTTTTACCTCGATTCTATTTTGGAGAGGGATTTATATTTTGCTGGCTCGCATGAACGGCGAGCACAGGAATTGCAAACCATGTTCGAGCGCGACGATGTGCGCGCCATCGTATGCGCTCGCGGCGGTTATGGGTCCAATTATTTGCTGCGGGCCCTCGACTTGCGAAAGGTAGCCAGTCACCCCAAGATTTTCGTCGGTTACAGCGACATCACTACTCTACTCACGTATTTCGCGGACACTGGAGGGTTTGTGACCTTCCACGGTCCGATGGTCACCAAAGATTTTTCGCGCACTGATGGTGTCGATCTAGCCTCGTGGCAATCGGCGCTGGGCGGGCAGTCTGAGTGGAAACTGGAAGCCGGAGCGAACGATGGAGTAACGCCGCTCATAGAAGGCTCAGCCGAAGGGATTCTATACGGTGGTTGCCTCTCAATGCTCGTCGCTTCACTCGGCACTCCGTATGAGATTCAAACTGACGGGACGATCCTGTTCATCGAAGACATCGCTGCAAAGCCTTTTCAAATCGACCGCATGCTGATGCAACTGAAGCTGGCGGGAAAATTAGCCGATGTGCGAGGCATCATCTTCGGCGAGATGGTGGACTGTTTTCAAAGCAAAGATCAGGCTTACACGCTACAGGAAGTCATCTCGCGCGTGCTGCGGGACGTGCATGTGCCGATCGCTTATGGCTTGCGCTCGGGGCATGTTTCAAGGGGCAACATCACATTGCCAATCGGCGTGCGGGCCGCAATGAAGGTAACCAGTGACGGCTTAACTTTGAAGATTCTGGAATCGGCCACGACCGTACCGAGCTCCAGCCGCGTGGAAAGCGTCAAGGTGTTATGAATCAGGGGAAACACATCCACTTGATTGGCATCTGCGGCACTGCGATGGCTTCGCTGGCCGGAATGCTGAAGCAGCGCGGGTTTCGCATCACCGGTTCGGACGCGGCCGCCTATCCGCCAATGTCGGACTTCTTGGCGTCGCTCAGTATTCCGCTCTCACAGCCGTTTGCCGAGAAAAATCTGACACCTCGGCCCGACTTGGTTGTGATCGGCAATGCGATCTCGCGTGGCAACGTAGAACTCGAATATGTGCTTGATGAGCGCATCCCTTTCTGCTCGCTGCCGCAGATTCTTCACGATGAATTCCTGCGTCGAAAAGAAGTTCTCGTGGTCGCTGGTACACACGGCAAGACCACTACTACATCCATGCTTGCGTGGATTTTCGATCATGCAGGCATGCAGCCGTCGTTTCTGATCGGCGGCATCGCCGAAAATTTCGGCAGCAGCTTTCAACTTGGAGCGGGGAAGCATTTCATCATCGAGGGCGACGAATATGACACCGCATTCTTCGATAAAGGCCCCAAGTTTTTACACTACTTTCCGGACGCAGTGATTCTTACCTCCGTCGAATTCGACCATGCCGATATATACAAAGATCTCGAAGCGGTAGAAATTGCTTTCAAGCGGCTGGTGAACCTGATTCCGAGGCGCGGGCGCCTCATTGCATTCGATCAGGGCGAAAGCGTAGAACGTTGTATCGCTCGCGCTCTCTGCCCTGTGGAGCGATATGGCTCGGGAGAAAATTCCGCCTGGCGTGTAATCAACCTGCGCCTCGAACCCTCGCGAACTTCATGGTCGGTGCTGCGCCGTGGCGAGCATTGGGCCGATTTTGAATTCTCGTTGGGAGGCGAGTACAACGTATCGAACGCGACAGCGGCTGCGGCTCTGGCTGCGAGTTGCGCGATTTCGAAAGAGAAAATCGCTGCCGCACTCAAGACATTCAAGAGCGTGAAGCGACGCCTGGAAGTTCGAGCCGAAGTGAATGGCATCGTCATCATCGACGATTTCGCGCATCATCCCACTGCAATCGCGGGCACGCTTACCGCCTTGCGCTCGCGTTATCCGCGTGGCCGTATTTGGGCTATTCTCGAGCCGCGCTCGAATACCCTGCGGCGAAACGTTCTGCAGAACGATTTGGCAAGGAGTCTGGCGATGGCCGATGAGGTTGTTATTGCAAATGTCTTCAAGTCTGACGCGATCCCCGAAGCCGAACGTCTGGATTTGGTTGCACTCGCAACTCAGATTCAGGCACATGGCCGGCGCGCTCGCATCGTGCCCGAGGTTGATGGCATCGTGCAGTTGATTGTGCCCGAGATGCGGCCGGGAGACGTCGCAGCGATTCTTTCCAATGGCGGCTTCGGCGGAATCTATGAGAAGCTGCCACAACGCTTGCGCATGCTCGCCGGAAGTGTAGCGAGCAATTCAGCGGAAGCCCGAGCGAAAGCCTTATCGGACTAAATGTCCCATAATGCCCCCATCTGCCTTAGTGATCTGTTCTTCTCGGCGCGCTTTGCGAATTCTTTGCGTACGTTAAGAGCTTTTACATGCAAAGGTCGCAAAGGAAGCGCGCGGAGTTCGCAAAGGGAGTCCTACAGGACCCGGGTTGCAAGCTTCTTCCTATTTGCAATTTGGATCGCTGTTCCGACACAGCCCGTCTGCGCCCAAGTTGGATCTTCCTCGCCACCAATTCAGTACACGATTGCGCTGGCCAATCTTTCCGCGCACAAAGTTCATATCACTGTCACTCTCCCGCCGGGTGCTGCTGATCGCGATGTGCAATTGCCCGTTTGGAATGCCCTCTATCAAGTACGCGACTTTTCGCAGTATGTGAATTGGGTGCGGGCGAAGAACCATCAAGGAGGAGCGCTCCCGATTCGTCTGCTGGACAAAAGTCGATGGCGTGTGCGCGGGGCCGCAAACGGGGCTGAGGTCGAATACGAAATTCTGGCGATGCTGCCTGGCCCCTACGGAGCCGAGCTAAACGCGAGACACGCATTTTTCAATCTAGCTGAAATTCTCATGTACCCGGTTGACCAGCGTTCCGCTCCAGTCCAGCTCCACTTCGTCGATGTTCCTCCAAACTGGCAGATTGCAACTCCCCTGGAGAAATCACAGAGCGGAAATTTCACGGCTCAAAACTACGACCGCCTCGTGGATTCGCCTGTCGAGATCAGCGCATTTGAAGAAGAGGACTTTGACGACGGCGGCGCGCATTACCGTGTAGTCGTGGACGCAGAACGCGGCGATTATGATTTGCGAAAGCTGGTGCCGGTGGTCAGAAAAATCGTGACTGCCGCCACCGGCTGGATGAATGATCGCCCATTTAGCCGGTATCTATTCCTGTACCATTTCCCCCGTGATTCCGGGGGAGGCGGTATGGAGCACGCGTACTCAACTGCAATCGAAGTGAACGCGCATGTGCTGGTCGACAACCCGCTGGCCTTCGCTGATGTAACGGCGCACGAGTTCTTTCATCTCTGGAACGTGAAGCGCATCCGGCCGCAGTCGCTTGAGCCAGTCGATTACACCAAAGAAAACTACACCTCGGCGCTGTGGTTTAGCGAAGGCGTGACTAATACAGCGCAGGATTACATCCTGTTGCGTGCCGGATTACTCGACGAGAGCCGGTTCTTGCAGCGCGTGGCTGGCCAGATTGAAGAACTGGAAGTCCGTCCAGCGCGCTTAGCCCAGTCGGTCGAGGAATCGAGCCTCGATGCGTGGCTGGAGAAATATCAACAATATTGGAATCCAGAGCGCAGCATTTCCTATTACAACAAAGGCGATCTGCTCGGTGTAATGCTCGACCTCGCGATGCGCGATGCGAGCGATGATAGGACCTCGCTGCGCGATCTTTTCCACTGGACGAATCGCAACTACGCACAGCAGGGAAAATTCTTTCCAGATTCAGACGGAGTGCGCCAGGCGGCGGAAGCAGTTACTCATGCCGACCTCGAATCATTTTTTGCGAAGTATGTTGCCGGAACCGAGCAAATCCCGTGGGATGACGTGTTCAAGCGCGTGGGGCTGCATTTGTTACGGCAGCGTGAAACGCTTGCCGACCTGGGCTTTTCCGCGATCCGAACGTTTGGTTCGCAACCGGTCGTGACTTCGGTTCGCCCCGGAACTGAGGCTGAACGATCCGGTCTCGTCGAAGGCGACTTGATTCTGGAGATCAACAATCGCGCGGCCAGTTCCGATTTTCAAGAAAAGCTCGCGCAATTGCGTCCCGGCGACACGATCCGGCTGAAGGTTCAAAGTTCGGGCCGCGAGCGCACGCTGCAATGGAAGCTTGGCAGTCGCGAAGAAATTGAGTTTGAATTAAAAGATGTGGACAATATTACGCCGCAGCAGAAGGCCCATCGTGCCGCTTGGTTGAAAGGCGAATCCCTGGGAGGGACGAGCCCGTGATCCGCACCATTCTCATGCTCAGTTTTTGGGGCGTGTTACTTCCACTGGCAGCTCTCATCTGCTTTCCTTGGACTTTTCTCACCGGCGACATCAGCTTCCTATATCAGGTCGGAATGTGGGGTGCATTTACCGGAGTTCGCCTGGCCGGCGTGCGTGTGCAAACGGTTGGACTGGATAAGCTCGATCCCGCACGGACCTATATTTTTATGTCCAATCATGTTTCGAACATCGATCCGCCATTGTTGCTGCCCCTGATCCCGAGACGCACATCGGTCATGGCGAAAAAAGAATTGTTCAGTTATCCGCTGCTGGGAAAAACAATGCGGTTGGGATCATTGGTCCCGGTGGACCGCGGAAATCGCGAAGCGGGAATTGCTGCTGTCCGCGCCGCAGCCGAGGTGATTCGTCACGGAATCAACATGACCATCTTTGTCGAAGGGCACCGCTCGTTCGATGGCAAACTGCTGCCCTTCAAAAAAGGCCCATTTTACCTGGCCGAGGAATGCGCCGTTCCGGTCGTGCCGGTCACGATTGCAGGAACGCATTACACCATGCCGAAGCGAAGGTTCGCAATAAAACCAGGGACCGTAACCGTGATCTTTCACGCGCCCATTGAGCCTTCCGAATTCGGCGGCCGCGAATGTCTGACGGAGCGAGTGCGAGCTGCAATCAATTCCGGTTTGCCGGACGAATACCGGAGCTGAGAGCTTTCCGCCACACGCCACGTAGGGGCGGAGCCTGTCCTGAACTGAGCCGAAGGATGCCCTCACCCGCCCGACCACAAGATCACCTTCCCCCGCGCTTCAACGCTTTGACAATTTCCGGCAAACGGTTGAATGCCGCTGCGCAGCGCAGCCACAGTTTATTGTCAATGGCTGGGTATCCGCTTACGACCGCCCCTGCCGCCACATCCTTTGGAATTCCGCTTTGCGCCGTGGCAATGGCACCGTCCCCAATTTTGCAGTGTCCTGCCACTCCCACTTGGCCTGCCAGGATCACGTTCTTGCCCACTTCAGTGGATCCCGCCAAGCCCACCTGCGCGCACAACAACGTATCTTCTCCCACCCGCGAGCCATGTCCTACCTGCACCAAATTGTCGATTTTCGCTCCGCGCGCGACGTGCGTCTGGCCAACGCTGGCACGGTCGATGCAGGCATTCGCCTGAATCTCTACGTCATCTTCGATTACCGCCGGCCCCGACTGCACAATCTTGTGCCATCGGCCCGAATCGTCTTTAGCGAATCCAAAACCATCCCCACCAACGATGACTCCATTTTGCAGGATGACGTTATCGCCGATGCGGCAGTGCTCGCGGACCACGGCATGAGCGTGCGCGAAAAAATTGTTGCCGATATGCGCGCCACGATAGATCACCACATGCGCAAGTAATACGGCGTCTTCGCCGATGCGAACATCCTCTGCAACGACCGCGTACGGACCGATATGTGCGGCTTCCCCGATTTTGGCGGAAGAATGAACGACCGCGGTGGAATGAATCCCAGGCCGATACTTCGGTGGCTGATAAAACAGCTCAATTGCCCGCGCGAAACTCAGATACGGGTTCTTACTTCGCAGCGTCGCCGTCGGCAGAGCAGGGAAGTCCTCCGCCACAATAATTGCCGACGCTTTTGTGGTCCGTGCCGCTGCAGCATACTTTGGATTGGCAAGAAACGTGAGTTGCCCAGTGCCAGCGTCTTCGATTCCTGCTACTCCGGTGATTTCAAGATCAGGCGAGCCATTATCGATACGCGTGTTGAGAGTGGAAGCGATATCTGCAAGTTTCATAGTTAATCCGCCAGAATTGTAATGGTTTTATCCGTGCTCACGTAGCCACGGACGCCCTCGTCCATGGTGGCGCGGGTGGAGCACTTGCCCTACGTGGCCTGTGGGGGAAGCGCGACCCCGAAGTCCCAGCCACCCTGTCCAGCTTCTTGACTCCAACCGCGCTCCTTTGAAATGATTCGCCCGCAAGCCATCCAAAAGGAGGTTCTATGCCGCATTATCTGAGTCAAGTCGCATATTCGCGGGAAGGCTGGCAAGCCCTGTTGGCGAACCCGCAGGATCGGATTGAAGCCGTGAGACCGGCTGTCGAGAAATTGGGAGGCAAGATCAAAAGTGCGTGGTTTGCCTTTGGCGACTACGACGTAATAGTAATTCTTGAAATGCCCGATAACGTTAGTGCCGCCGCCATCGCGATTGCATTTGCCGGAGGCGGTGCATGCAAATCTGTCCAGACCACACCACTTATGTCCGTGCAGGAAGCGGTTCAGGCCATGAAGAAAGCGGGTGAATCAGGCTACCGGCCAGCCACGACCTCGGCTCGCGCAGCTTGATTCATTTTTAACCGAGACTAAAAGCGGCCGTTTGCGACTTGTGTGGCGGCGGGGCTATGCCCCGCCTGATCGAGCACGGTGCTGGACGGGGCACAGCCCCGTCCCCACACAAACAATGGGAAGTGTGCGGAATTACAAGGTCACTAAGGGCCGCGAAGCAATGCTCAGATCAGTCCCAACCCGGAAGCAATCAAATACACTGCTTCTCCCATCGCAACCGCAATGAGCACGCCTTGCCGTATTCGAGAGCGCGAAAGCGCAGTGCGCAGCTTTTCGCCACGCTCATCAGCATCAGAGGAGCGCGGCAGAACTCCGGAGGGCCCTCCCGCGATCGCTGGCATCGGAACTTGTATCGGCGGCCGAGCAACCGTGACTTTGACGGGCTCCGTCCGAAATTCGGCCCGCTGTGCCGGAGGAACTTTCGGCAGCGCAATTACGGACGACCACCGCTGAACCTCCAGTGATCCAGTTCGCATACTGGCGTCCAGCGGCCTCGCCGTCAGCTCCAGCGGTGCCATTCGCTCCGGCGCCACGCGATCTGCTAAGTTGCGCAGCAGAGAAGTCCACCACGGACGACTCAGCTGATCGTTGATCAGCTCTCCAACATCCACCGGCATCGACTCCAGTTCAAGCGGCGGCAGCACCTCGGGCGTGATCACGCTTCCGATATTCGTAAACACCGTCCGATACCACGGCAGAGTCACGTAATCGCCGAGCAACATTCCCAGATTCACCGGCCGCGACGTCACATGTAGCGGCGGCAGCTTCTCCGGGAAGAAATGATCGCGCAGCTCCGCTAAGAGATGTCTCCACAAAGGGCGGGTGGCGCTTTGCGGCAGCAGCAGATTGATTTCCGAATTTCCGGGATCGGTGGATGCCATGGATTCTTCTTCACTCTAGCATCCCGGGCGGCAACCCGCCACCTTAAGAGGGTGATTCTTGCCGCTGTAATCAAGAGTGATTCGTTAACCGCAGAGGACACAGAGGGCCATAGAAGAGGACGCAGAGGATCACAGAGCCAGCTGCCCCGGGTCTCGCCGCTTTTGCGAGACTTCTGAGAGCCGGGGGTGCCCTAGGTCTCGCCGTTTTTGCGAGACCTGGGAGAGTGTCAGATCCCACCTCCGGTGTTCATCGGTCACAGACGCTCGGCTTCTACATTCCTACTATTTCCTCATGCCTCACGACGTGCACCGATTCTATGGCGCCGGTGATCTGCATTTTGTCACCTTCAGTTGCCATCAGCGCCAGCCGCTTCTCAGCGATGCACGTCGTCGCGACTTATTGCTCGAAATTCTGGAGCGCGTGCGGCGGCGTTATCGGCTGGTTGTGTTGGGTTACGTCGTCATGCCCGAGCACCTTCATCTCTTGCTGAGCGAACCGCAGCGGGAGACGCTCTCCACGGTCGTCCAGGCGTTAAAACTGGGTTTCGTGCGAAGCATGGGTAACTCGGGGAAAAGTCTTATTCCCAGGTCTCGCAAAGGCGGCAGGACCTGGGGTACCCAGCAGCGCTTCTGGCAATCCCGATTCTGACTTTAATGTTTGGACGGAACTCAAGCGGGTCGAGAAACTCCGCTACATGCACCGTAATCCGGTCAAGCGCGGATTGGTGGCCTCGCCCGAGCAGTGGGAATGGAGCAGTTTTCGGTGGTATCTGTAAAAAACGGCGAGACCTAGGCACCCGCGCGATGGCGCTACCGGGAAACGCTACGAGCTCTCACCAAATAACTGCACTTGCCTCGTGTCTGAGGGCAAGCCTCTGCGGCGCCGGCGGGTGGCGCCGATTACCGCCAGCACGGTCAGCGACTCGAGCGCCGTCCGAGGCACAAATATCCGCTGCGTGTTGGCGCGCAAGTCAGGAGGATTGATAAGAAACCCTTCGCCGGTGGTGAGCGAGAGATCATTCGGCATCATGCCTTCGAGCACTTCGTTGTCTTTAAATTTCAGCCGCACCCAAAGGCCCTCAGTACGCGGGCGGCTGGTGAAGGTCTTGCGCGTCAGCGATTCGGAGTCGCCGAATTCGCGGACGAAATAAACCCCCTTTATATCGCGCAGGTCGATTGCAACCACGTTTCCGGCAGTATTCAGCAGCTCCAGTTTGCCCTCGCGGACGTAATTGGCCGGGGCGACATAGCCGTTGATGGAATCCCGGTCCATTTTTCGCACCACGACTTTTTTGTGAGTAGAGGGCATGGGATCGAGTGGCGAAAACGCCCGTCAGTTCTCGATTCTCGCATTATTTTTCGAGAAAAATGGTCCGCTCTTTAGTTCGCAGTAGCCAAATCATAAACCTTGTGGTATTTTCTGTAGCTTGCTGCGTCCCATCTTAGAAAGTCTAAGTCTACTGAATAGAGTCACTTACATCAGAGTGGCAAAGGCCTTTTACTCCCAGGGCATACCCTGTGGAAAAGTAGCACCTAAAGTGCGTTCGCGCGTTCTGTAGGCAGCAGGCGCTGGCAAGACTCGCAAGACATGGCCGACTACATCTACACCATGGAAATCAGGCTGACGCCGGATCAGCAGCGCGGCGTCACCCTGGTTCAAGACATCGCCCGCGATGCGGGCATGAACGTCTACCTCACCGGGGGCGCGGTGCGCGACATTATCAGCGGATTCCCCATCCGCGATCTCGATTTCACCGTCCAGGGCAATCCCGCCAAATTGCAAAAAGATTTGGAGCGAGCCGGCGCGACCATTGGTGGAAGCGATGACGATCTGAAGGTCCTATATCTGGGACTGCCAGGAAACGTGCGCGCCGAAATCAGCATGGCTCGCACCGAGCGTTACGAAAAAGTGGGCAAGCCGCCGATTGTTTCGCCCGCCACCATTATCGAAGACCTGCGCCGACGCGATTTCACCGTAAACGCCATGGCGCTGTCGTTGAATCCGGGCTCGCGTGGCCTGCTAATGGACCCGTTCAATGGCGCAGCGGATATTGAAGCCAAGCTGCTTCGCGTTCTGCACAATTACGCTTTTGTCGAAGATCCATCGCGACTCATCCGTGCCACCCGCTTTGCTGCCCGTTTTCACTGGCCGCTCGAAGAACGAACACAACAGCGATTCGATTCGGCGCGAGAGAACAACTACATCGAATACATCACCGATCGGGCAATCGGATACGAGATCGAGCAGTTGGCCTACGAAGACGATCCGCTTCACATCCTGCGCGTGCTGGAAAAAGAAAACTGGCTGAAAGTGCTGCATCCGCACTGGACAACGGCCAAGGTCGACGCGACCGGTCTGGGGCAATTACTGAAAACGCGGCAGCAGATGAATGAGCTTGGTTACGCGCCCGATCCCGCATCGGCTGTAATGCACTTCCTGACCGCCCGACTCAATTCGAAAGACATCAGCGACATGCAGAAGCTGATTCCGCGCCGGGATTTGGTTACGGCGTGGCGCGATCTTGAGGATCACGCGAAAGTCCTTGCCAAGAGACTCACGAGCAAGGAGGCGGCGACACCGTCACGGACGTGGAAGCTTCTCTCCGAAGCGCGTCCGGAGATGATTCTGTTTCTCGCCGTGACCGCGCGTCAGCAGGCGGTGGCGCAGAAAATCAAGAACTTCTTTACCAAGTGGCGGCAGGTGCAGCAGAAGATTCCATTGCCAGAGATGACCGAGCTGCGCATCACACCGCAGCTTCCGGAATATCCCAAGATTGCGAATGACGTCTTCATGCTGCTGCTTGATGGCAAACTGCGCTCGCGCACGGAAACTTTGAGGTTTCTGAAGCCGTTCTCACCACCGCCTCCTCCGCCGCCACCGCCTCCGCCGAAACGTGGACGCGCGGCCAAGGCCGCTGCTGCGGCCGCACAGACTCAGGCATCAGCACTGCCAGCGCCAGGTAAGAAAAAAGGAAAGGCCATAGCCGGACCAAATCCGCCGCCACCACCGCCAGTGCAAACTGCGAAGCCGAAGCCGGAAAAGCCTGCTCATCCCGCCAAAGTCCCCGCTCCGAAGAAGCAACAAAAGGCTAGGCCCAAGAAGAAGCCGTCCACCAAGCCAAAGAAGAAGGCGAAGAAGTCGCGCAAACGGTAGAGGCTTCCTCCAGCAGTAGCTTGGTGGGATCGCTGTTTTCAACAGCTATCTGGAATCCACTTGTGGATGGGCGTAAATTCCTTATGTGAAAACGAGGTCAGTGGCGCTGGCGTTCTTGCTCTACGGGTTTGCTCTCGGACAGATCCAAGTCCACGTCCCTGCGGCACGCTTCAGGCCCCACAATGTCATCGATGTTGTTATCCGGAACGTAAGCGCCAAGGACGTGTCTTTCTGCGTTGAGTATGGGTTCCGCTCTTTCCGTGATCCTGACCACCCCGAGACAACTCCGACGCCTGTGTACGTCAAGCGGAAGGATAAGCACGGATGGAACACGTTGCTCATTGGACCTGATGTCGGGAGCATGAGGCATTCCGTTAGCCTAGGACCCGGAGAGTTTCATGAGTATCCATTCCGATTGAGTGATTCGGGTACGATGCGAGTACTGCTTGACTATTGGCTAGGCGAAAATAACCACGCCTGCGAAAATCCCAAAGGACGAAAGACCGCTAAGTCCCGTCTGTTCGTGGTCGAGTAACGTGCCATGATTTCAAAACCTCGTTGTGTCCCTTCAACTCATTCCAGCGAACATAAAAACTGACGTATCGTATAGCGTCTAATGGGAGAGCGCTGCCATGGAACACGCAATTTTGGGAGCAGGAGCCATCGGAGGTCTGGTTGGCACCGCGCTGGCATCGCTTGGCGAGGGCGTCACCGTACTAGTTCGACCAGAGAGGCTGCCGGGTTATCCCGCGAGCTTGTCAGTGGAGCGCCCCTCGGGCACCATCACGGCGCCGGCGAAAGCCGCAGTCAAGCTGACAAAGCCTGTTGACGTGCTTTGGATCGCAACCAAAACCTACCAACTGGAAACCGCGCTCGCAGCCGTGCAGTCATTGCCCCGCTGCATAGTTCCGTTGTTGAACGGGGTGGATCACGTCGACGTTCTGCACGCGCATTTTGGGCCTAATCGCGTGCTGCCCGCGACGATCGCGGTTGAGGCCGAGAAGCTTGGCCCGGGACGCTTCGTGCAGCGCTCTCCGTTCGTGAATCTCAACCTTGCCGCCAGCGGAGAGCCACTCCTGGGAGCAATCTTCGCACGATTGCGTGATCTTGGATTCACCTGCCGGTTCATCCAGAACGAGCAGACTTTGCTGTGGAGCAAGCTCTGCTTCCTGG
>Ga0066705_10000015_pt1 | contig 26380 bp, 18 predicted proteins | sample GraSoiAngelo_154_FD_66506 | JGI IMG/M metagenome (GOLD analysis project Ga0066705, IMG submission 66506) | Grasslands soil microbial communities from the Angelo Coastal Reserve, California, USA - 14_1009_13_20cm | ecosystem: Environmental > Terrestrial > Soil > Grasslands | place: USA... | reverse complement strand
AGCACAGGGCTTGGTGGTCCTGGGCAGGGCGTGGTCGCCAAAGTTGGTGGAGAAGAAGTCACTCGTCTCGAGGTGCAGCGCCAGGCCACGCAGATGCTCAAACAGCAGTTCCCACGCGGCGGCGCGCAGATGTCGATGCTGCTCCCCTACTTTACCCAGCGTGCAGCCGAGAACCTGATCAGCCAAAAAGCCATCCTGGTCGAAGCCGAGCGCCTTGGTCTGCGGGTCAACGATCAAGAATTGAGTGACGAATTACAGCATGGCCGCTACGCTCAGGCATTCTTCCCGGGGGGTAGCTTCATTGGACAGGAAGCCTACGAGGCGCGGATTCAGCAAGCAGAACTAACCGTTCCGCAATTTGAGCACAGCGTAAAAGATGAAATCCTGTTTGACAAACTGCGCAACCTGGTCACCGGCAGCGCGTCTGTTACCGATGCCGAGGTTCATCAGGAATTCGTGCGCAAGAGCACCAAAGTCAAATTTGATTACGCGGTCATAAAGAAAGACGACGTCCTGAAGGAGATTCATCCCAGCGAGGCCGAACTCAAGGCTTTTTACGACCGCAACAAAGCGACATACAACAACTCTATTCCTGAGAAACGCAAGATACGCTACGTGCTCGTGGACACTGCGAAAATCCAAGCTGAGACGCAGGTCACCCATGAGGACCTGCAGGCTTACTACAATCAGCATCGTGACGAATACCGCGTTCCGGAGCAAGTCAAAGCAAGCCAGATCCTGATCAAGACTCCTTTGCCGGGACCCGACGGCAAAGTTGATCCCAAGGGAATTGAAGAAGCGCGCAAGAAAGCTGATGACGTCCTCAAGCAGTTGAAGTCGGGCGCAAAGTTTGAGGATCTCGCGAAGAAATATTCCGAGGATTCGAGCGGCAAAAATGGCGGATCAATCGGATGGGTGCAACATTTTCCTGTACCTTCCGCTGACAAGGTTGCATATGCCCTGGCGAAAGGTGGAACGAGCGACGTTATAGACGCGGGTTATGCATTCTTGATTCTGCGAATTGATGATAAGCAGCCGGCGCACGTGAAGCCGCTCGACGAAGTCAAAGATCAGATTGAGCCTGTCATCAAACAGCAAAAGGCCGCCCGGGTTGCGGATAACGAAGCGAATACGCTCTTGACTCAAGCAAAGACTGCAGGTTTGGATAAGGCTGCTTCGGGCAAGGGACTCGAGGCGGTAACTACAGATTTTGTCAGCCGCACAGACACGCTGCCGGGCATCGGCAATTCCCCACAATTTACCGAGGCGGTGTTTGGCGCGCGTGAGAAGGCTCCGCCAGATGAGGCGCAACTGCCCCAGGGTTATGCCATCTTCGAAGTTCTCGCCGTAAAGCCGCCAGCCACGCCGACCTTCGAAGAAATTCGCAGCCGCGTCGAAACAGAGTTCAAGAACGAGCGCTCGGCGGCGCTGCTGTCGCAGAAAACCCGAGAGCTTTCCGATCGCGCTAAGGCCTCACACGATTTGAAGAAAGCTGCGAAGGAACTGGGCGCGACTGTTAAGAGCAGCGATTTCGTGCTGCCAGACGGACAGGTGCCCGACGTGGGTTCTATGTCCGGTGGCGCTTCTGTGGCTTTCACGATGAAGCCCGGCGAGATCAGTGGTCCGATCGATAACGGAAACACGGGCGTAGTTCTCGCTCTTCTGGAAAAGCAGGAACCGGCAGAGCAGGATTTCGCCGCGAAGAAAGACGAGATCCGCGATTCGCTTCGGCAAAGCAAACAAGAGGAGCTTTTCCGTCTATTCGTTGCAAATCTCCGCGATCAGATGCAGAAAGCGGGAAAGATCCAAATCAATCAAGATGAAATGAAGAGCCTGACGCGCTCGCAGGAACAGGGCGAATGACCCGCCGCGCCGGCATCCTCGCCGGCAGTGGCGAGGGGCATCTTGTCCTCGCGAGCTTGACAATGTAAGTACATCTCATGCAATTCCCCCGCTCCACCGGAATCCTGCTCCATCCCATCTCATTCCCCTCGCGGGGTGGCATCGGCGACTTCGGCCCAGCTGCTTACGAATTTCTGAATTGGCTGGCCGATGCTCGCCAAGGTCTCTGGCAGGTGCTGCCGCTGGGACCGCCGGCAAATAGCAATTCCCCCTATTCCTCAACGTCGGCCTTTGCTGGAAATCCGCTGCTAATCAGCTTGGAGCGCCTTGCCGAACGTGGATGGATTGATCGCCCTTGTCTCGCACGACTCGCTGATGAGGTAGGGCCAATCGATTATTCGCGAGTCCGTGCCGCGAAACTGCCGCTGCTGGGACAGGCAGCCCGGAATTTCCTCCGGCGTGCTCCGGGAGATCTGCGCTCTCGTTTCGAAACGTTCTGCTCAGAGAATTCTTGGTGGCTGGACGATTTTGTCCTCTACGACACGCTGCGCGATCGCCACAACAACAAATGCTGGAACCAGTGGCCGCGCGAACTGGCACGGCGCACACCCGCCGCTGTGCAGAAGGTGCGTTCCGAACTGGAATCTGAAATTGCGATACGCCAGGTCATCCAGTTCTTTTTCTACGAGCAATGGCATGCACTGCGCTTGTACTGCGCGCAAAAGTCAATCCGCGTAGTGGGTGACATTGCGATTTTCGTCGATTACGACAGCGCCGATGTCTGGGCGCATCCCGAACTGTATCGCTTGAATGAAAACCTTGAGCCTGAGGTCGTCTCCGGTGTTCCGCCTGACGCCTTCAGCGCTACAGGTCAGCGCTGGGGCAATCCGCTTTACAACTGGGATGCCATTCGGGCCCGCGGCTATGAATGGTGGATTCAGCGCCTGCGCTGGTCCACGCAGACCTGCGACTACATACGTCTGGATCACTTCCGTGGTTTCGCCCAATTCTGGGAGATTCCCGCAAACGAGCCTACGGCAATCAATGGCCGCTGGGTAGACGGCCCGCGAGACGAGCTATTCATCAAATTGCGTGACGCTCTTGGCGGCCTGCCATTCTTCGCCGAAGACCTCGGGTACATTACGCCCGACGTGCATGCCTTACGCGAGAATCACAAAATCCCAGGCATGGCCGTGCTTCAGTTTGGCTTCGGCGATCCTGGTGCGCACGTCTATTTGCCTCATCGGCTCACACCGGATCGCGTTGTTTACACGGGTACGCATGACAACGACACAACCCTCGGCTGGTGGAAGACCGCGAGCGATCACGAACGCCGTGCCGTGGAAGCGCTGGTCGGGCGCTGTGAGGATGGCGTGAACTGGGCTTTTATCCGTCTGGCACAAAGTTCGGTAGCGAGTTTCTCAGTTGTTCCTGTGCAGGATGTCTTGGGACTGGGCAGTGAGGCGCGGCTGAATATTCCAAGCAAACGTGAAGGAAATTATCACTGGCGAATGCAACCGGGATCGCTGACGCGGGAATTAGCGGACAAATTGGCGCGCCTGGCAGAAGTCACCGATCGCTTGCCCCATCCTATTCCGGTTCCAACTAGCCAAGATTTTGTCGCATAAGAGGCTTCCTTCGCCCTCTTTGCGGGCATCCTCGGCCATCTCTGCGGTGAAAATCATCTATGACTACACAGAAAAAAGCTGTTGACCGCAAAGTTCCCGAAAAAAATTCCGCAAAGAGGGACAAAGAAAAAGCCGGGATCTTGCGATCCCGGCGTGCAGTTGGTGGTTGCCCGGATAAATCCGTGATTCGACGCAGCACGGGTGGGAGATGCCCGCGCCGAGATTTAACTGTACGTGTACCGCGTCAAGCCGACTTTCGTATCGCGGCAGGGAATTCAATCACCTTGCCGCGTTGTTCCGGGGGCAGCCATTTCACTTTCTTGTGAAAACGCGCCGGAATGTAGAACTCGATCACCTGTGCCATAGCCATCCTCCGATCCACACCCACTAGCGGACCCCACGTTCCCATATGGTCACCGCGAAGGCTGTCCGCTTCAATTACCTAGTTAGATGCGACCTGCCGGGGAAAGTGGCGGGTAGGCTTCGGGGTAGCTTTTAAGGAAGCATTAAGGTTAGGGTTGGGAAGCGTCTGCGTTGACCCTATTGCGCCCGTCATGCTATAAAAGCACGTTTTGTGATCGAGGCTCCGCGGGGCAGGAGTCCGCCTGCTTGTTGCGTAGCCGGCGCAAATCAACCGACGCGGCCAAGCTCAGCAATCCTTTTCAAGTCTTGCAGTGGAAGCGTGTTCGGAACTCCGGCAATGCGCTCCCCAGCGCTCTGGCAAGGAGCGTGCGGTCAAGTTCTGCCGGGCTATGGCATTGAATTCATAATCATCTGACAAGTTCTCATCTGGAGGAATCCCAATGCGCATCTGGCTGACGAGTATTGCGTCCCGAGGATGCCGAATCGCCAAGACCCTGGCTTGCGCCATTGGCATGGCGGCCGTGACAGCCTCTGCTTTTGCCCAATCTTCTCCGGAGGCCGGCGGCGAGGCAAACCTGAAGCTTCCTGACCTGTCCCAGGTCAACTTTCTTGGAATGGATGGCCATCGGCTGTTGTTGATTGGGATTCTCTTCTGCCTTCTCGGCTTGGGATTCGGGATGGTGATTTACACGCGGCTGAAAAATCTGCCAGTGCATCGCGCCATGCGTGAAATTTCTGAACTGATCTATGAAACCTGCAAGACCTACCTGATCACGCAGGGGAAATTCCTGCTCTTGCTGTGGGCGTTCATCGCGGTCGTCATCCTGCTCTATTTTGGCGTGCTGTTGAAGTATGAAGCCATGCGCGTGGTCATCATTCTCATGTTCAGCGTGGTGGGCATTGCCGGAAGCTACGGAGTGGCATGGTTCGGCATTCGGGTAAACACGTTCGCGAATTCGCGGACTGCCTTTGCCAGCCTGGGAGGCAAACCTTACCCGATCTATCGGATTCCGCTTGAGGCCGGAATGAGCATTGGGATGATGCTGATCAGCGTCGAGCTGCTGATTATGTTGTTCATCCTGCTTTTCGTGCCCGGTGATTACGCCGGGCCGTGCTTTATTGGATTTGCCATTGGCGAATCGCTGGGAGCCGCGGCGCTGCGAATTGCAGGTGGAATTTTCACCAAGATCGCCGATATCGGCTCCGATCTGATGAAGATTGTATTCAAGATTAAGGAAGATGATGCCCGCAACCCGGGCGTGATTGCCGATTGCACAGGCGACAACGCGGGCGATTCGGTTGGGCCTTCGGCTGATGGATTTGAAACTTACGGGGTGACCGGAGTCGCACTGATCACGTTCATCCTGCTCGGCGTGAAGGATCCAACGGTGCAGGTGCAATTGCTGGTGTGGATTTTTGTAATGCGCATCATGATGCTGATAGCCAGTGCGGTCGCATATTTCTTGAATGGCGCGATTGCGAAGGCCCGATATAGCAACGCGGCGCAGATGAACTTCGAAGCGCCTCTAACTTCGTTAGTCTGGATCACGTCGTTGGTTTCGATTGGGCTGACCTACGTTGTTTCTTCCCTCATCATTCCGCAGTTAGGCCTCGATTCGACGCAGTGGTGGAAGCTGGCAACGATCATCTCCTGCGGAACGCTGGCGGGGGCGATCATCCCCGAGCTCGTGAAAGTGTTCACCTCGACTGACTCGCGACACGTGAAAGAAGTGGTGATTTCGGCCCAGGAGGGCGGCGCTTCGCTGGATATTCTTTCCGGCTTTGTGGCGGGAAATTTTTCGGCTTACTACCTCGGGTTTTCGATGGTCATTCTGATGTCCGTTGCCTACTACTTCAGCACCATGGGATTGCATGCGCTCATGGTTGCCGAACCGGTGTTCGCATTTGGATTGGTGGCGTTCGGATTTTTGGGTATGGGACCAGTGACGATCGCAGTCGATTCATATGGGCCGGTCACAGACAACGCGCAGTCCATTTACGAACTGTCGCTGATCGAACAAGTTCCGAACGTGAAGCAGGAGATCAAGAAGGATTTCAATTTTGACGTGAACTTTGAGCGTGCCAAGGACATGTTGGAAGCGAACGACGGCGCGGGCAACACGTTCAAGGCGACGGCGAAGCCGGTGCTGATTGGGACGGCAGTGGTAGGTGCGACGACCATGATTTTTTCCATCATCATGGCGCTGACCAAAGGCCTCACGGAAAACGTCGGTAATCTTTCGCTCTTGCATGCTCCATTTGTTCTTGGACTGATCACTGGCGGCGCGATGATTTACTGGTTCACCGGCGCCTCCGCCCAGGCTGTCACTACGGGCGCTTACCGGGCTGTGGAGTTTATTAAAGCCAACATCAGACTCGAAGGCGTGGAGAAAGCCTCGGTTGCCGACAGCAAGAAAGTCGTGGAGATCTGTACGCAATACGCGCAGAAAGGCATGTTTAACATCTTTCTCGCGGTCTTCTTCGCTACGCTGGCGTTTGCGTTTGTTGAGCCGTTCTACTTCATTGGATATTTGATCTCAATCGCCATCTTTGGCCTATATCAGGCGATTTTCATGGCCAACGCCGGCGGCGCCTGGGACAACGCCAAGAAAATTGTGGAAGTTGAGCTGAAGCAGAAGGGGACAGCGCTGCACGACGCTACAGTTGTCGGCGACACGGTGGGCGATCCGTTCAAAGATACCTCGTCGGTGGCGATGAATCCGGTGATCAAGTTCACTACGTTGTTTGGGCTGCTGGCGGTTGAACTTGCCGTGAAGTTAACTCTGGAAGCAGGGAGCGTCCTCAGCCATGTTCTGGCGCTGGCGTTCTTCCTGGTTTCGTTCTTTTTCGTGTACCGCTCGTTCTACGGGATGAGAATTGTGAGAGAAGAAGCGACTGTCAAAGCGCGGGCAGCAGCGGATTAGGATCTTTCTAGAAGCCATCTCATAAATCGGTTTTGAAAGGGCACGGCTTGAGCCGTGCCGCTCAGAGCCGCCAACAATGCGGGCTTCAGCCCTTGAGGAGGGGCAGCTGATTTTACTTTCTTGGTTCATTATGAGATAGCTTCTAACACTCGGCGGACTGACCATATGGCCAACCGTGCCGTCGGGGTAGTGGGCAGACAGGCATCGCGAGGCGCGAGCGTAGCCTACTTTTCGGGCTTCAGTGTGCGAATGAAAGGGACAAGCTGCCAGCGCTGTGGTTCAGGGAGTTTGCTGAAAGATGGCATACCACGATCAGGGTTGCCGTTAGTGATCTTCCAGAACAACGTGCCGTCGCTTTGGTTCTGCACTAGCGGAAGCTGGAAGTCGGCGGCATGTTTCTTTATCAGACCCGATCCATCCTGGCCGTGACATTATTTCGCAGAAAAAGCTTCCTGCCTCCCGCGGCAGCTTCGGGCTTGCTGGCCAGTGGATTCAGCTTCGCCACAGCTTCTTGCGGCGCACGCCAATTGGGATCGCTCTGATACCCAGTGTTCTGTGCCAGCTCGCCGCTCAGTAGCGCTAGAATGGCGAACAGAATCCAATACTTCAGGGCTTCGCTCCGAAGAGGCGAGCTAGTTTGGTGCTGAAGCCACGAATCTCGTAGCGGTAGCCGAAGCGCAGCATCGCTGGACTGCTGCCGTGAGTTAATCCAATCGCAGGAGAGAAGTGTAGGCTGGCGTTGTCGCTAATCTGCCAGGAAATGGCTGGCGCAATGTAGTGCGCCGTATCGTGCAAACCGAAACCCCGTGTCGTTCTCAGTCCGCCGTACAGCTCGAGTCCGGCAATGAAGTTTTCGCGGCACAACCGGCAATTCTTGCCGGAAGCCAGCGTGGCAAGCGGCCGCGCAACGGCTAGCGCATATCCGAATTCGAAGCCTTCGTTCTCCGATAAATTCTTCTCGACGATGAAGTTTTCCGCGATATTCCAATTATGAACCGTACTGGAGAGGATCAATTTAGTCTCGAGTTCATGAGCGCGAGTGGCGCGAAGCTCGGCATTGGTTTCGTTAAGCTCGGGCGCGGTCCCGACGATTTCCTTCCGAATGCGGCTGGCTTCGTTGATGTTCTCGTACTCCAGGTAGAGCACAGGGTTGATGACGTGCTCGCGGGCGAGGGGACGAAAGCGATTCTCGATGCGCCAGCCGGTGAAGATGGTACTGTCGTCAGCGGTAGATTGCCCTTCAAGGTATAGCTCTGAAGTCCAGCGGCCAGTGACGCCGTATTCCATCTCTAAGTAAGGGGCGAAAAAGAAATGCTGGCTTTGGCGAGGGATACCGGCAGTGCTGGAAGTTTCAATTTCCAGATTTCCAGGCTCCTCCAGATGATGGTCGTAAGTCACGAAATAAGGGGACTCCTGGGCCTGCGCCGGGAATGGAGCAAATGTGAACAGAATGAGGATTGCGATGTAGACTACGCGCATGTTGCAACTCAGTTGCATCTCACCGGGACAAAGAACAATTTATTCACCACGGGAGCAAGCCGTCAATCGACTGCTCTTCTTTTTGTTGCGATGCCGTTGCAACCAGTTGCAACTCAGGAAGGCAGGCTGCGACACTGCGAGCAGTAGCCGCCGATTTCCATGCGCGTCACCAGAATGTGGAACTGGCACTCGCGCTGGATCTGACCCTTGAGACGATCAAAGAGATCGCTTTCGAACTCTAGAATCTTGCCGCAACGAAGGCACGCCATGTGCAGATGATCGCGCTGCGGTCTGCGCTCGTAAAAATGTTTTTCACCCTGCAAGTGCATGAGGTCGAGTTCATCGATCAGACCATGCCGCTTAAGCAGCTTAAGGGTGCGATATACCGTTACGCGGTCAATTCCAGGATCGATCTTGCGAGCCCTGCGAAGAAGTTGGCCGGCGTCGAGATGCTGCTTTGCCGTCTCGACAACGCTCAGAATCGTACGGCGTTGGTGGGTCATGCGCAATCCGCGAGACATAAGCTCCGCTTGCAATCTGCCGGGTTGTTCAGTTTCCGGGAAGGGCATATCCGCCACTCGGTTGCAACTAGCTTAGCACGACACGGGTCAGCGGTGCGAGCTCCGTGCCTCTTCCCCTCAGTTGTAACCCTTCATCTTTTCTTTTACGCTATGCGCCAGCTTCTCAATCTCTTCAGCTCTCTTGAGCACATCGAGCGAGAGGACGTGCTGGTTACTCTTATCCACGTACTGCTTAAGTTCGGTCGCGAGCTTTAGCAGCTTGTCGGTATCCCGCTTGAGGTCAGCCTGACGCTCCAGGTTGGCTTTTTTGGCCATGTCCCTCTCGACTCTGGCGCGTTCCGCATCTTCCGGCGGCGTCTGCTCGATTCCGGGAATTCGCTGTTGTTGCACAGGTTCCGCGAATGCAGTGGGCATTGCGCCTAGAGCGAAAATGAAGACGATGAGGAACAGGAGTTTGAATCGCACGCTCACCTCAAGGAGACGAAGAATTATTTCAATTATACGGATTGTGCGTGCAAAAGACGCCTCACCCACGCTTGCTATAATCGCCGTTTGCCATGAACTTTCTGCTCAACTTTCTCGCGGCTGGAAATCCTCCCCCGCTGCTTCGAGACTGGCGCGAGGATACGGTCGCGTTCGTGCATCACAATGCGCCCAAGCTGGTGATGATCATTGTGGGTGCTCTGGTATTGAGCCGGGTGTTGCGCACCACAGTTCGCCGAATCGCTGCATTGCAGGAAAAAAAGCTGCCCTCGGGTATTCGTGCGCAAAAAATTCGCACCATGGCGAGCGTGATTACCAGCGTAGGGGTATTTGTTATTTTTTTCTGGGCAGTGCTGCAAGCCCTGCCGCTGTTTGGCCTGAACCTTGGCCCGCTGCTGGCCAGCGCCGGAATTGCGGGTCTGGCAATTGGTTTTGGTGCGCAAACGCTGGTGCACGACTTCATCAACGGATTCTTCATCCTTCTCGAAAATCAATATGACATCGGCGACAACGTTCGTATCGCCGGCGTGAAGGGCACAGTCGAAGCGATGAGTCTTAGGCACACATTACTTCGCGACGAGGACGGCACGATTCATTTTGTCCCCAACAGCGAAATCAAGATCGTCTCGAACACAACTCGTGATTGGTCGCAGCTTACATTGCGTGTCACCGTTGCCTACAGCGAGCCCACTGACCGCATCGTAAAGCTGTTGCAGGAGGTTGGAGATGAGGTGCGGCACGACCCGGCGTACGCCGAGGACATTGTGGGCGATATTCAGGTGCCCGGAATTGATCGCATAGGAAATGGTGAAGCAGAGTACCTGATGCTGGTGAAGACGCGACCTAATAAACAATACGCGGTGAGCCGCGAGTTGCGGCGGCGAATCAAAGACTGCTTCCATAAGCAGAACGTGCAGACTCCGGGGCCGGGCCGTATGTACGTCGTGGATCAGAACCAGCCTGCCTCTTAATCTCCCAAGGAGAGTCGCGCAGCGGCAAAGAGAAGCCCGGCCAGCAGGTATAGAAATGTTGGGAATCCGAAGCAGCAGCTAGTTGAGGCGGGAGTTCTCAGCTCTCGGCAGGCGAGGGCGAGACGCCGGCGCTACGTTTTCGTTATCTCTTGCACAGCGCGATACGCCTGATCGATGGCGCAGTCGGTGTAGGCGTAAGCGCCGGCGTCAGCATTCGCAATTGCAATCCGGCCGAAGGGCTTGCGCGCAATCTCGCACGGAGTCTCGCCCCCTTCCAGCCAGAATTTATCCCACAATGAGTTGTACTCGTAGGCGTAGCCATGCGGCCAGCGATTTACCGTGACCGCGGATATATCGCGAGCAGGATCGAAGCCACCGGCTCCCAACGTGCGGACGAGTTGCTCGCGAATGTTGCGCTCCATGGTCTCAAACTTTGTTGTGAAAAGCTCGCCGCGGCCGATGCGATGCTGCTCGCGAGCCGGACGCCCCGGTTTGCACGGAGTGCGCATCATGTGGATGACGATCGGCTCATCTGGAGTGCGCGAGCAATGATAGTCGCCAATGCTGACCGGTAGATCGAGATTGAAGGAAGTGTGATATCCGGCGGGAGCATAAACGCTGCTCGCTGCGAGCTTGCGGAAGCACTCCCAGTTGCGAATGACTACATTCGTGTAGAGCAACGGAACTTTTGCCGCCGAGGCGAGCGCCTCTTTCTGCTTATCCGGCAGTTCGTCGCAAATGTACGGGATCACGACGTGCCAGCACGCGAGGATGCAGTTGGCGGCTTGTACAGTACGCAGCTTGCCGCCGCGTACATATGAGACCTGAACACCCTTAGCGGTCGCTGGATCGCCCACATGTTTCGCTCGCACAGCCGTGCTGTTCAGCCGGATGCGAACTGGAGAACCTTCCTGATCCAGCTTGGCGTAATTCGCACGCGCAGTGACGATGTCTGTGGCTGAACTCCCCGGGATCGCATCAGGAATCAGTTTGCGCACTAGCAAACGCGCGATTGAGGCGTTGCCGTCGGGAAAGTGGAAAAAGTATTTTTCCGCTTCTTCGTTAGGAATGGCATCGCGGTTTATGCCTTTTCCCGGCGCAGGATCGAGATTCATTCCCTGAAACCCAGGAGCCTCCAGACCCCAGGCATCCTGCGCTGAAACAGCATCGAAGCCAACTCCGAACAGCGGCTGCGGAGTGGCGGATAATAGCTTAATGATTTGCTCATCAACCTGGACGAGCTCGCGCAAAAAGGTTTCATAGCTCATGCGCGCCAGCCGCGCCTTTTTCTCGTCCGAACTCAGGCCCGGCAAGTAGTCCTTCTTGTCATGGTGCAGCCGGTCGTAATCGCGCTTCGTTTTTTCTGAGAGAGGCGCCTCGGCCATGAACTTCTTCCACGCCGCAGAGTCGCCTTGTGAGATATCGGCGCCCTCGCCTCCGCCATGCGGGGCTGGATTGACGACCAATTTGTCAGCGCCGAAGGTTTCTTTGTCGAAGAAAATTGCGGGCGCGAGACCTAGTGAGCGGTACAAATTTTTAGAAACGTATTTCGGATAGGAAGAAACATCGATTCCCAACTCTTCAACCATTGCCTTGGCAGTCGCGCTGTACGGAGCGGGGCTTTCGACGGAAAACGTTCCCCCGTATCCCAGCAACATGCGATTGCCAGAGCGGAATTCATTACGCTTGGCGTGTCCACCGAAGTCGTCGTGATTGTCGAGGATCAGAATGCGCGATTTTGGACCGGCGAGCTTGCGGAAATAGTGCGCTGCAGAAAGTCCGCTGATGCCCCCGCCGACAACAATCAAGTCATAGGCTTCGCCGGTGTCGATCGGTTTTCCGACCTCATCCCACAGCGTGCCGTCGCGCAGGCTGTGCGCGGCTTCAAACGAACCCGGGTGGCTTCCGCGCAATCCGGTCAAAGCGGGTGGGTAGTAATCCGGCGATTTTTCGGGATCGGCCTCAGCGTCGAAGGCAGCAAACAAGTAGGAAGGAACGATGGCAGCGCCGAGCGTCAAAGCAACGCCATTCAGAAAATCACGCCGCGTGATTTCGCGGCGCATACCCAGTTCACGATCATTCACATCACCCAATGGACGCTCCAATTAAGGATTCTCGGCTTTCTTCACCGCCGACTCAGCCCCTTGAAATCCGATGCGGCTGTGAGTTCCATCACAGAAGGGCTTTGTTACCGATCCCCCACAACGGCACAAAGAGAATGAAGGTTTGCCGGTGAGGTCGTACTTTTGGCCGTCGGCATCGACTAACTCGATTGAACCCTCGGGAGCTTCCACGCGATACGGCCCGTTCTTTTTGACGGTGATTTTCACTGCAGCCATGAAGCCTCCATTCGAAATGCAGATGAATAAGCATACGAAGATACCAGCTTCAGGCGGGAGCTTACCAGATTTGTGGTCGAGCTGGATCTCAAGCCGCCGCTGCGCGAGTACCCAGCAATTTTTGATAAAGCGCCAGGTATTCATCAATCATTCGCTTGGCGTTGAAATAATTTCGCGCCAGGTGATAAGCACGGTTCGCGTATGCGCGGCACAGATCGGGTTGATCGCTTAAACGGCGAATCATCTTCGCCAGGCTGCTGGCATCGTTGGCGTGGAAGTACAGAGCCGAGTCGCCCCAAATTTCGCGGAAGGGAGGGATGTCGTTGGCGATAACTGCGCAGCGCGAGAGAGCTGCCTCGAGTGCGGTCATGGTGAAAGGTTCGTAGCGAGAGGTTGCAGCGTAGATGGTCGCGCGGCTATACAGAGAGCGCAGTTGCGCCTCGGTCTGGGGACCCTTGATGGCAACGCGTACGTCGTCGGTCGCAACTTTAACATCTGCACGGATGGGAACCGCAGAGGCTTGTACCGGGCCGTCGGCTCCAACGATGCACACGGGAAGTGGATGTGTTCGCTGAGTGAGCAGCGAAACCTGCTTGCTAGGATCGAGCAGCCGGCCGATGGCGAGAACCGAATCGTCTTTGCTTCCGTTTGGATTAAAGAAAATCGGATTGCGCCCGTTGTAGATGACCTGTTCGCGATCAGCTTGCGTGTAGCAGGCATGGATCATGTCGAGCATCCACTCGCTGGGAGCAACGACGATGCTCGCTTCGGCGAGTCCTGCTGAACCCACCCGCCGATACCACTTCAGCCAGCGGCTCTCTTTGGGCTCATGTCCATGCACGACTTTCCACCAACTGATGAGGTCGCCATGGGCAACAACCACGCGCGGCACATTCACCGGAAGGCTGCCATAGCACATCTGGTTGAGGTGCAGCAGATCGGGCTTTAGCTCATGCACCAGGCTTGCGAGATAGGCGGAAGAATCCTCGAGATCCTGCTCGCCTTCATGCATCCAGTCCAGCCGGAACGCAGTTGGGCGATACTCCAAACCGTGCAGGTTGTTCATCCATGAAGTCTGTTCGGGAAGCGGAATCTCGCCAAAGCTCACGAAGGTGACACGCGTTCCCCGACTCACGAGACCCGAGACCAATTCGCGGGTGTAAGTCCAAACACCGCTTATGGTGTCCGCGGTGACGAGAACGTGCAACCAGCCCTCCAGAACCTGAGTCTGGCAGCAGGCGAAAAGCCGCGCCCCTGCCGGGTTTCATTGTAGTAGGAAATGGGGTCAGGGCTGAAATTTTTTTGCTGCGGCCACAGACATGCTGCCAGAGGCAGGCCGGACGACGTCGTCCGTGACTCGTCTTTATTTAGCCGCTTGGGTTTTGAACCGCCCCAGCCTGAATAGCGGATTGGCGTCCTCATGCTCCATCACCAGTCTGGCCACCATTTCCCCGAGGGCCGGCCCATGCTTAAAGCCATGCCCTGAACCGCCACCCACGATCCAAACATTTTCATGCCGCGGGTGGCGATCGATGATGAAGTGGTCATCGGGACTGTTTTCATACTGGCAAACACGGCTTTCGAGTAGCGGAGCATTTTTCAAGCCAGGAAAACGGAGACCTACATACTCGCGCATCGACTTAAGACCGTCAGCGCTGACCGTGCGATCGCCTGAGGTTGGATCGAAATCGCCTCCACGCGTGTCATCGGCTACTTTAAAGCCACGGCCTTGGTTGCCGGGGATGCCGTAAATAAAACGCGCGCGATGATCGCCCCAAACCGGAAGCTTCTTTTCAGTGTAACGATCATCTCCAGCCGGCGTGCCAAAGAAAAAGACATCTTGCCGGGTTGCGCGAATGCGGCTGCCGATTGTTTCGGGAAAGAGTTTGCCCAGCCACGGCCCGCAGGCGAAGACGTATTCTTCGGCGGTAAGCTTCGAATTGTCTGATAAGGGAAGTCCCTCCCATTTCGTTTCCTCGAGATTTCCCGCCAGCACAGCAGCCTGTTTGTATTCGCCGCCTTCGGCGAGAAATGCTTCGAGCACCGCCTGACACGCAATTCTGGCGGTAAGGAATCCGCTCTCAGGCTCGTAAAGTCCCCAGCGTACGCCCTCAAGATTGATTTGCGGCCATCGCGGCGCCACCTCATCCGCCGAAAGCTCTTCATAAGGAATCCCAGCCTTCCGAAGTAATGGCGGCGAACCGCGTTCCAGTGTGTCGTCCGCTTCCGTCGCCATCCACAGGACGCCAATGGGAAACATCAATTTCCGGCCCCAGCGCTTCTCGTGCTCTCGCCATAGCTGTATCGCTCGTGCCGCCATCTCGGTATACGGCTGGTTCGGGCCATAGCTGCCACGAATCACTCGCGTCTCGCCGCCGGAGGATGCTCGAGAATTCCCAGGTCCCCAGGAGTCGATCAACGTGACGCGCGCGCCTCGGCGCAGTAGGTACAGAGCTGTCCATCCTCCGAAAGCGCCAGCTCCAATAACAGCGATGTGAGTTCTTGTTGGCATTTTGGTTTTAGGTTGCTGACCGGAATCTTTGAGCATAGCCGCAGATGGGAACCTGAGCAAAGCGAAGCGGTGGGCCAGCGTGCTCAACGCGCCAAGGGTGGCACATGCCTTCAACCACCAGCGGCGAGTCAGCCGACCACCGGAGCCAGCTTTTTCTCTCGCGTTCATAGCTGCATCTGCCATGATCCGGTTCTCTGGTCGATCAAGGTATGCGGTCGGGTCGCCTGTCGTCAACGATTAGCATTCTGGTACGGAGAGTGCTAACGCTTGACATAGGCAGTTATCATTCCTAGAATTCAGTTGTGGGAGTGTAAGCTATCGTTCGTCTAAGCCTTTATTTTTAAATCGCTTAGACGGATGGGAATACTTTCCAGTCAAAGTTTATGCAGTCGGGTCAGTCAATCGGCGAACGCGAACGCGAAATCCTTACGGCCATCGTGGAGACCTTTATCACCACTGGTGAGCCGGTGGGATCGCGCACGCTGGCGCGCGCAAATCGTGAAGGGTTAAGCCCTGCAACGATTCGCAACGTTATGGCCGATCTTGCCGACGCAGGCTTTCTGGAGCAGCCTCACACTTCTGCCGGTCGGGTGCCAAGTGCGGAGGCGTATCGCTACTACGTCGAGCAGTTGACGGGTGAAGCCCATCTGTCGGCGGAAGACGAGAACATCGTTCATGATTCGCTGCATGGCATTTCGGATGTGCAGGAATTCATGGAGCGGACCTCGCACGTTCTGTCGCTGATTTCGCGAAACGTAGGCGTGGCCGTGGCAATCCGAGGGCAGAAGAACGCGCTTGAGCATGTGTACTTCTCGCGATTGGGTGACCAGAAGGTTTTGGCCGTTGTGGTGACGCGTTCCGGCCTGGTACGCGACCGCGTGCTGCGTCTGGATCTGCCCCAAAGTGACCTCGACGGGGCGGCGCGTTTCATCAACGATAATTTCCGCGGCTGGACGATGGAAGCAATGCGCTCCGAGTTGGCGCGGCGCCTGGAGCAAGAGCGCAGTGAGTATGACCGGCTGATGACGTCGGTCGAACAGCTTTATCGCCAGGGGGCTTTGGCGACGGATGACCATGCTCAGGTTGTATTCGTGGAAGGCGCTGCCAACCTCGTCGCCAGCGAGCAGGATCGCCAGCGGCTGCAAGAGCTGCTGAAGACGCTGGAAGAGAAGCAAAAGATAGTCGATCTGCTGGGCGCATATCTGGATGCAAAGCAGGAAGCTGTGCGCGTCGTAATTGGCCTTGATGAAGCACTGCCTTCGATGCGCAACTTTGTTCTTATCGGAGCTCCCGCGCGCGTCGGCGGCGAAGTCATGGGATCGCTGGCCGTGATCGGGCCAACCCGTATTGATTATCAGCACACCATGAATGCGGTTTCTTATATCGCGCGTTTATTCGACAAGATCTTGAACGAATCGGAATGAGTTATGGCAAGGACGAACGGAAAATCGGAGATAGAAGCGCAGGAACTGGATGCCCAGCACGAGTTGCCGGCAGCCGATGACGGAGAAGAATCGCCCAGCTCACGTGAGGCGCCGGAGCGTGTCCAGGCAGAGCGCGATTCGGAACTGGCGAAATTAAAAGCAGAACGCGATGCCGCAATCGACCGCCTGGCGCGCTTGCAAGCAGAGTTCGAGAATGCTCGCAAGCGTGCGGCTCGGGATCAGCATGAATTTCGTGAATATGCTTTGGCGGATGCGGTAAAAGCTCTGCTTCCCACTTTGGATAGCTTTGAACGAGCTTTGCAGGCGGGCGAAGCAGACAAATCAGAATTCCGCAGCGGGGTTGAGCTCATCTATAAACAATTGCAGGACGGGCTTGCCAAGCTGGGATTGCGGCCGATCCCGGCGAAGGGCGAGCCGTTCGACCCCTATCTTCACCAGGCAGTTGAGATGGTGGATACGGATCAAGTGCAAGATCATCACGTGCTCGAGGAGTTACAGCGCGGTTACAAGCTCAAAGACCGCTTGCTGCGTCCGGCAATGGTGAAGGTAGCACGAAATTCTAAACACTAAACCGCGAACTCTGAAACGATTGGGGAAGGGCCTATTCTGACCAGCAACGGAAAACGTGATTACTACGAGGTGCTCGGCGTTGCTCGCGGCGCCACCGAGCAGGAGATCAAGAGCGCGTATCGCAAGCTCGCCTTGCAGTTTCATCCTGACCGGAATCCAAACAATCCGGATTCAGAAGAGAAGTTCAAAGAATGCAGCGAGGCGTATGCGGTCTTAGCCGATGGCGAGAAGCGAGCGATGTATGACCGTTACGGCCACGCTGGCGTCGCTGGAGCTGCAGGCGGCGGCGTTGGCTTCGATGCGACCGTCTTTCAGGATTTCAGCGACATTTTTGGCGATTTCTTTGGCTTTGGGGACCTCTTCGGCGGCGGAGGCTCGCGCCGTCGCAGCCGCACGCAACGCGGCGCCGATCTGCGCGAAGACATCACGCTGGAATTCGAAGAAGCGGTCTTCGGGGTCGAAAAGCAAGTCACCGTAAGGCGGCATGAAACCTGCGAAGACTGCCGCGGCTCAGGCGCGGCGCCCGGCAAAGCGGCCGCCACCTGCCGGTCGTGCGGTGGTCGCGGACAAGTCCGGTATCAGCAAGGTTTCTTCAGCATTGCGCGCACATGCCCGACCTGCCAGGGCACGGGCAGCGTAATCACCGATCCGTGTCCAAAGTGCAAAGGAGAAGGGCGCGTTCTGCGGCAAAGAACCGTCGACGCAAAGATTCCCGCGGGCGTCGAGGATGGAACTCGAATTCGTTTCTCTGGCCTTGGTGAAGGCGGCGTGCATGGTGGTGGGGCAGGCGATCTTTATGTTGTTCTGCACGTGAAAGAGCATGCGTTCTTCGAGCGTGAAGGCAACAATCTGCATTGCGTGATACCGATCTCGTACACCCAAGCCGCGCTGGGAGCGGAAATTCGCGTTCCAACACTGGAAGGCGAACAGACGCTGAAAATTCCCGAAGGCACCCAGTCAGAAAGCACTCTGCGCATTCGCGGAAAAGGCGTACCGGTTCTGAATGGCCATGGCAAGGGTGACCTGTTCGTTGAAGTCCGGGTGCAGACACCCGCCAAGCTCACCAAGCGGCAGCGCGAGCTGTTACAGGAACTCGAAGGGCTCACCAAAGTCGAGAATAAACCAGAGCACCGCACCCTGCTGGGCAAAGTAAAAGATATCTTCGGGTAATTCTCCCCGCAAAACTTTGGGGTAAGGCACCATAAAGCGATTTGTCGAAGGATTTCCTTCGTGTACCTTTGTGCCCTTGGTGGTTATGCTCTTGACGTGACCCGACGCTCACCAAGCGGCAGCGCGAGCTGTTGCAGGAACTCGAAGGGATCACAAAAGTCGAGAATAAACCAGAGCACCGCACCCTGCTGGGCAAAGTAAAAGATATCTTCGGCTAATTCTCCCCGCAAGACTTTGGGGTAAGGCGCCATGAAGCGATTTGTCGAAGGATTTCCTTCGTGTACCTTTGTGCCCTTGGTGGTTATGCTCTTGACGTGACCCGACGCCGCTGGATCGCCGACGAGGTCTCCGGTAATCGTGCCGCTCTCACCGGCTTACATGCCGATCATCTGGCGCGAGTTCTGCGCGCACGGATCGGGCAGGAAGTCGAGATATCCACGGAAACCGAGACTCGCCTCGGGCGGATCATCAGTATCGATCCCGACCGCGTTGAGTTTGAATTAGGCGAGCGGGTAGAGACCGGCACCACACCGAACATCACCATCGCCCTCTCGATTTTCAAATTCGACCGCATGGAGTGGGCGATCGAAAAGTGCACGGAATTAGGGGTCGCGCAGATTGTTCCGGTCATCGCCAGCCGCACTGAGGCCCATCTCGCCGCGGCCGCTTCCAAACGTGCCGAACGCTGGCGGCGCATTGCGCGGCAAGCCTCAGAGCAGGCGCGCCGGAATGCACCACCGCACATTGTTGCGCCAATGAAGTTGAAGGATGCAGTTTCGCTTACGGGATCGATGCGCATTGTCCTCGCTGAGACCGAGGAAGAGCTGCCACTGAGAGATGCACTCGACTCGCATGGTCCCGGCGATGATCTGATTCTGGCCTTCGGTCCGGAAGGTGGCTGGACCGAAGCGGAACTCAAGGCGTTTCGCGATGCAGGCTGGACTTCGGCTTCACTCGGCAAGCTGATTCTTCGCGCCGAGACTGCTGCGATTGCTGCTGTGGCAATCGCGATTTCAGAACTGGTGTGACACTCGCAAACCCCTCACAGCTCAAAACAACGTGTCGCGCGCGGTCTAGCAGCAGATGTCAAGCAGCGGGCGCAGTGTCCGCCGCCGAGACTATCGCCAGTTCAGCAGTGCTGACTGGCGCCAGCAATGGCCAGCCTCGGCGCAGGACATAGTCAAGCCAGGCGCCAGCCACCTGCGATGTGAGAAGGGCCGCTAGCACGAGTGTCGTATAAAATTTCGCGCTAATGATCCCTGCGTCGAATGCCACGCTCGCCAATACGATACCTGGTCCGCCCCGAGCGTTCGTGGTAATCGCTAGATTGATTAGATCCAACCCACGAAACCCTGCGAAGCGGCCCGCCAGCGATACGGAGATAATTTTCACTGCGCAGCTCCCTACGATGAAGGAAGCCATCATCCACAACGACAGGCCACGAATCAGATCGAGTTTCAATCCCACAATTGCGAAGTAGGCAGGAATAAAGAAGGCGAACGATACCTTTCCTATTGCGTCAAGTGCTTCCGCGAATAGCCTGCGCTTCTTGTGCACGACAGCGAAACCGGCAAGGAACGCGGCAAATACGAGACTCACGTCAAGCGCCCCGGCGACCGCGCAATAACCAAGGAGAACTGCCAACGCATAGGCTACTGGCGAGTTTCTCGCGACGATGTTGAACCGTGACTTGTTGATTCGTTTCACAATGCGTGGAACGATCGTCAGCCCCAGTCCGAAAAATCCGATTGTTCGAATCAGATGAATCGACATTTCCCTTGGGTTCAGTACGGCATGCCCGGCCATTGCAGTGGCAATCGCCAGGGCCAACCATAGGACGATGTCCTCGAGCACGGCCACCCCGAGAACCAGTCGTGCGAAGCGGGTATGAAGAATTCTCAAATCAGCAAAAATCTTCGAAAGAACCGGAACCGATGTTACTGCGACCCCCACAGCCAGAATGATGCCCAAAGAGATGGGATTACCCTGGAGACCGGCGAGTTCGGGGCGGATGAGCCACGGGCTCAACACAAGGCCAAGGACAAATGGGATGCCGGTACCCACCACGACTAGCCAACCCACCTCCCGGCGCTCTTCACGGCCGAATAAGTGACGGGTTTCCGCGCCGGAGAGAAACATGAGCAGCAATAAACCCAGCCAGTAAACAAAATTCAAAATATTCTCTTGATGCTTCGCGATGTCCGTCAGCCCTGACGTGAACGAAAGTCGACCGATGAGAGCCGGGCCCAGCACGATGCCCGCCAAAATCTCGCCGACTACTTTCGGCTGTCGCAGCTTCACCAGGACATAGCCCAATAACTGTGCCAACCCGACAAGAAGCAACAGTATGAAGAGGATCGAAGTGAGATCGGAATTTGACACGTCTGCTGGCCCGGCGGCTTAGGATGCATTTATCGTGAGAAGGTTTGTCATCGCCAAGAACTGAGCTCCATTGGCTGCGTTCTCTGGGTGTGAGCAGCTTGATAAGAAATCCTCAACCAATCTCTGCTATGCTGCCGGGCAATGGCAGTAGCTAAGCCCACGCTGGCCGCCCCGCAATTTGTCCCCGACGAACGACAACTGGAGGCGATTGCCCATGTCCATGGGCCGATGCTGGTGATCGCCGGCGCAGGCACGGGCAAGACGACAGTCCTTACGCGGCGCATCGCCCGCCTCGTACACGAAAACTTAGCCCATCCCGGCGAAATTCTTGCCCTGACTTACACAGATAATGCTGCGCGAGAGATGCGTGAGCGCGTGCAAAGTGAGCTGCGCGGAAGCGACATCTCAAACATGCGGGTGGAGACGTTTCACGCGTACTGCAACAATCTTCTTATTCGCAATGGGAAGAAATTCGGCGTCCTGGATGACAAAGATATTTGGATTTACCTGCGCCGCCAAATTCGAGAGCTGCGGTTGAACTATTTCATCCGTGCCGCAAACCTCAGCCAGTTTTTGAATGACCTCCTCGACTTCATGCGGCGTTGCCATGACGAGCTTGTGGGACCTGAGAGATATGCCGATTACTTGCGGCGCGTGGAAGCCGGCGAATTGCCGGTGCCGCGTGTCTGCAAATCCAAACATGCGGGATCGCTCTCGGAAGAGGAAGGGCTCGGCCGTTGCCGTGAAATCAGCGGCGTATTCGCTACCGTCGAGCGCATGTTGGAAGCAGATAACCTCGGCACCTTCGGCCACATGATTACGCGAGCTTACGCATTGCTTAGGGCTGATGCGCAGCTGCTCGCTCAGGAACAGCGACGAGCCAGGTTCATTCTGGTTGATGAGTTTCAGGATGCGAACTTCGCCCAGACCAAAGTTCTGGAAAGCCTCGCCGGTCAAGAACGCAATGTGTTTGCTGTCGGCGATCCTGATCAGGCCATTTATAAATTTCGGGGCGCATCCAGCGCGGCGTTTGCGCTTTTTCAGCATCAGTTTGCCGGAGCGAAGGTCGTGGCTCTGGAGAAGAATCGGCGTTCGACTTCGCCCATCCTGAACTGTGCATTCGCATTGATCTCGAAAAATCCGGAAGTTGCGGGCAAAGCGAAGGGAAGTATCGCCTATCGCCGTGCGCCTCTGATTTCTGCGCGCGAGGAAGAGGCAGCGCCTCAGGGCAGACCACTACAGGGCAATCCGGTTGACGCAGTGCTGCTTACCGCAAGAGAAGTCGAAACTTCTGATTTAATCAATCAGATTCAGCAGAGACAGCGCCAAACGCGCTCGCCTTGGAGCGACTTCGCTGTGCTCTATCGCCTGCATGCGCATCGCGACATGCTTGCCGGCGAATTTGCCCATCACGGCATTCCGTTCTCCATCGAAAACATGGATGTCATGGATACGCCTGAAGCGCGTGACCTTTTCGCGTGCATCGGCGCGATCGTTTCGACAAAAGATGGAGCGAGCCTATTCCGAGTGGCGTCGTTCCCGCAGTTTCGGATTGATCCTGAAAAATTACGAGCTGCAATCAGGGCGCTCCCTAAGGAGCAAAGCTCAAGCCTGGCGGATGTCCTCGCCAAAATCGAAGGCGGAAGCGCGGTACTCGATGCATTGCAGCAGGCCTGTGGAGAAATCGCGAGCGCTCGTGCAATGGGCCGCGCTGCTCTCGAAATCGTCATGCGGATTTTCTCGTTGGATCATTCCACAGCCCCCGCGAATGCGGTGCTCGATTGGGTTGCCGAGTGGGAGAAAAAAGCGATCACGCAAACCGGGGAACTGGGAGAATTGCTCGAATACCTGGAGTACTTCCGCGAGGCCGATGGCTCGATCCCCATGCCGGCACGCGAAGAAAACGCCGTCCGCTTGATGACGGTACATTCGGCCAAAGGGCTCGAATTTAAGCATGTGTTCATTTTGCGCGCGAACTCTAATTCTTTTCCTTCCTCATACAAGGAACCGTTGTTCGAGCTCCCGCGAGAACTGCGCAATCAGGATTCGCTCGCGACAGATGACGAAAAAGAATTGTTTAATCAGGAAGAACGGCGATTGTTTTACGTCGCCATGACACGCGCTCGCGATTCGCTGACGATTTACGCGCGTCAAGGAAAGGGAGCGGATCAGACCCCGCCAGGATTTATGCGCGATCTGCTCAAAGATCCAGAGTTGAGCCGCTGGCTGCGCAAGCGCCACGCTCGCGCTTTTCAGACAGATATGTTCGCCGAAGCCCCAGCAGAACTGGCGGAATCGCCATCGGCGCAGTGGCTGAGTCTTCCTCCAGCCTCAGATTTGAGCAGCCGGTTGAGTGCGACGGCAGTGCAGAGTTACGAAATGTGTCCGCTGCGGTTCAAGCTGGAGCGCGAATGGGGTTTGCCGCGGGAGGTTCCCGCGGCGATGCAATATGGCGCGGTTATGCATCGGGTGCTGCGCGCCTACTATGATTCAGTACGATTCGGCAGATCGTATTCCGATGAGGCATTAGTCAATCTCTTTCGATCTGATCTGGGCGAAGCCGGTATTCAGGATCGTTATCAATACGAGCTGTACGAAAAACAGGGAATCGCGCAACTGGGGGAGTTCGTCGCAGCTTCCCGGCAAGCGCCTTTTCCTGAAGTAGCGCATACGGAAGAATTTTTCGAAGTGCGGATCGGCAAAGCCGTCGTGGTTGGACGCATTGATCGCATCGATCGGGGAAGCGACGGCGAAGTCACGATCACGGATTACAAGACCGGCAAGCCGCAATCGCAGGAAGATGCGGACGAGAGCTTGCAGCTTTCGGTTTACGCGTTGGCTGCGCGGGAGAAGTGGGGATATCGCGCCGAACGTCTGGTGTTCTACAACCTTGAAGAGAACGCAGCGGTATTCACGAGCCGCAGTGAATTGCAATTACGACAAGCGAAATTGAAGGTTGAAGAAGTGGCAGAGAATGTCGCCGCCGGACGATTCGATCCCAAGCCAGGTTTTTATTGCAACTTCTGCTCCTATCGAAATCTGTGCCCAGCCACGGAGAAGCGGGTGTGGGCGACAGGCCAGAGCAAGAAATCATAGTTTTGTAGCGCTGGCCTCTGGCCGGCTGTCGGGCGGGCGTCCCGGCCGCCTATCGGGCCGCCGGGACGGCGGCGCTACTCAACCCCACTTCGCGAAGAATGACAATTGGGTTGGACTCAAAGTTGGAAACTGCAAATTCCCGTGCAAAAAACTTAGGGGACGCTTTCCGCGTCCCCTCGTTTCTTCTTGCTCGTGCTTAGTGTTTCTTTTTCTTCTTGGCTTTCTTCTTGGTTGCCATGAATCTATTCTCCCTTTCCATTTCTCATGGATAGCAACGGTGTTTTGTTGCAACTGATTGAATGTATAGAGAGAATGAAAAGTGATGTCAAGAAAAAAATGATGTGCGCGAGTGCTGCCACCATACACGAAAGTCACCGGACGAGCGTCTCACACAATTTTTTTCTCGTCAGAAGCAAAATTTTTTATCTTGCGTGAATACAACGACTCGGTGCAGCGATCTTATCGAGCTGTAGATCCTCCTTGAAATCCTATTCACGGCAACAGACCCGCGAAACTGACGCCTTCCCTTCGTTTCAAACTTTTGACAATGACCAGCATCTATAATTGAAGATACGGAATTCACAGCAGGAGCACATAAATGGCTGCTTCGGACGATGTCGTCATCATCTCGGCGTGCCGCACGCCAGTGGGAAAATTCCAAGGGAGCCTTTCGGATTTGAGCGCGCCCCAATTGGGCGCGATCGTGGTGCGCGAGGCCGTGCAGCGCGCCAAACTCGACCCCAAGCAAGTTGACGAATGCATCATGGGCAATGTTGTTTCCGCGGGTCTAGGGCAGAATCCTGCTCGACAAGCTGCAATCTTCGGCGGATTGCCTGCGGAAGTAGGTGCCATGACCGTCAACAAAGTCTGCGGCTCCGGACTGAAAGCTGTCGGTCTTGCGGCGCAAGCAGTAAAAACAGGAGACAGTTCGATCGTGGTTGCTGGCGGAATGGAATCGATGACGAATGCGCCTTATCTTTTGCCGCAAGCGCGCAAGGGATATCGCCTCGGCAATGCGCAGATCATCGACTCGATGGTTTACGACGGTCTGTGGGACATCTACAACAACTACCACATGGGGATTACCGGCGAGAATGTTGCAGAGAAATACGGAATCTCTCGCGAGGAGCAAGACGAGTTCGCGCTCAACTCTCATCGCAAAGCCGTTGCTGCAACCAAAGAATGCCGATTAAAATCGCAAATCGTCCCTGTAGAACTTGCTGCTAAGAAGAAAGGCGAAGCCCCGTTTATCTTTGACAAAGACGAGTCGCCACGCGAAGACACCACGATTGAAATATTGCGTTCGCTGAAGCCAGCGTTCAAGAAAGATGGAACAGTGACAGCCGGAAATGCCCCCGGAGTCAACGACGGTGCTGCCGCTGTTGTCGTAACCAGCGCGCAGCGCGCAAGAGATGGAGCAGCACCGATGGTACGCATCGTTGCTCAGGCCACCAGCGGTATCGATCCCAAATGGGTGATGATGGCGCCAGTCAGCGCAGTCAGAAAAATTTGGGAGAAAACCGGCTGGAAAAATGAAGATGTCGATCTCTACGAGTTGAACGAAGCCTTCTCAGTTCAGGCGCTGGCAGTGATGCGTGAGTTGGGCCTTGATCCCAACAAGGTGAACGTAAACGGCGGAGCGGTTGCCATCGGACACCCCATCGGAGCCAGTGGAACGAGAGTACTGGTAACGCTTATTTATGAGATGATGCGGCGCAATGTCCATCGGGGAATTGCCGCGCTGTGCCTTGGTGGTGGAAATGCGGTGGCGATGGCGGTCGAGCGCTGAGTATCACACCACGAACCCGCCGCTGACATTCAGAGATTGACCCGTGATCCAACGCGCGGCGGGCGAGCATAAGAAAAGAACTACGTCAGCGATCTCCCCGGCATTGCCCAGGCGGCCGAATGGGCTGCGTTCGACAGCCCGCCGCAGGACTTCCGGATCAGAAAAATATTCCGAAGTCATTTCGCTCTCAACATAACCCGGCGCGACGGCATTCACCCGAATTTTTCGTGGCGCGAGTTCCAGCGCCCAGCTCTTTGTAAATGAATCGATTGCTGCCTTGGTGGCGCCGTAACACTTCGACCAGCTCCGATTCCGACTCTCCCAGCGACCGAAGAAATGTTGACGATGTTTGCCCCGTCCAACAGGAGCGGTACGGCAGCCTGGGTCATCAGGAACAGGCCTTTTATGTTTGTGTCGAGCATCGCCTCTAGCGACTCGAGAGAAGTCGACCCAAGCGGCGTGGGTCCCCAGATGCCGGCGTTGTTCACCAAAATGTATAGCCGCGTTCCGGTTAAAGTTTCAAACATCGCTGCGATGGATTTTGCTGATCGCAAGTCAGCCTGCAGCAACCGTGACTGGCCAGAAATTTCCTTCGCTACAGACCGCGCGGCGGCTTCGTTCTGGTGGTAGTGAAGCAAGATCTCCGCGCCCGCCTCGGCAAGCGTCAGCGCTATTGCGCGGCCGATGCCGCGTGAACTGCCGGTGACCAGCGCAGTTTGTCCTTCGAGCAGGCGCATGGCGAACTGGACTGCCATTATAAGTGCTGGTTATTTGCCGGACGGGACAGCAGCTCCACCGGACGTTTGATTACTTTGGTCGCTTGTCACTTTCATTTGTGACATCCGTCACAGCGTTTTTGTGATTCT
>Ga0066705_10000012_pt1 | contig 29707 bp, 26 predicted proteins | sample GraSoiAngelo_154_FD_66506 | JGI IMG/M metagenome (GOLD analysis project Ga0066705, IMG submission 66506) | Grasslands soil microbial communities from the Angelo Coastal Reserve, California, USA - 14_1009_13_20cm | ecosystem: Environmental > Terrestrial > Soil > Grasslands | place: USA... | reverse complement strand
ATCTCGCGCTGCAGTTCCAGGCGACTGGGAACACAGTCAATACCACGGCCAACTTGCAGGTACCAGCCGGTTCTGCCGTGGCGAAGCTCACATATCTACCGAAGACTCGCGCATATCAGCTTCAAGCGGACGTGCCTGGCGTCACATTAGAAAAACTTGCTGCGGTAGAAGCCAAAAATCTTCCCGTAAATGGGAAGCTGACAGCTACTGCCCGGGGCGCAGGAACTCTAGACAATCCACAGCTCACCGCCAGCGTTCAGATTCCCAAACTTGATTTTCAGCAGACCACGATCACGCAGATCAAAGCTGATATGAATCTGGCCAACCACCATGCAGACGCGACGCTCAGCTCAGGCCTTGCTCAGGCCTCAGTGCAAGCACGGGTGAGCGCGAATCTCACCGACGACTACTACACCACCGCTTCAGTTGACACCACAGTTCTGCCGGTTGCCGCGCTGCTCGCGGTTTATGTTCCGAGTTTGCCCGAGGGTTTGCAGGGTCAAATGGAATTGCATGCCACAGCCAAGGGGCCGCTGAAAGATAAATCGCGCATGGAAGCACACCTCGTCATTCCAAAGCTAAATGCCGAATATCAATCGCTGCATATTGCAAACACCGTCCCCATCCGTGTTAATTACGCCAAGTCAGTTGTGGCGCTGGAGCCGGGCGAGATTCGAGGGACCGAAACTTCACTTCGCTTCCGCGGACAGGTTCCGCTGCAGGGCACGGCACCGATGACAATGACCGCGAACGGCAACATCAATCTTCGCTTGCTCAGACTGTTCAGCCCTGATCTGAAGAGTTCCGGCATTGTGAATGTCGATGTGCGCGGCGCCGGCAGCCCGCAAAACCCTAGTGTCGCGGGTCAAATCCGCTTGCAAAACGCCTCCATCGCTACAATCACGGCGCCGCTCGGGCTTTCCAATGCGAATGGAATCCTGGACATTGGCAATGACCAGGTACGAATCAGCAACTTCACGGGGCAGGTAGGAGGCGGCGATATTTCGGCGGGTGGGACCATTGCATATCGTCCGCAACTTCAGTTTAATCTCGCGCTGAACGGAAAATCCGTGCGCCTGCGCTACCCCGAAGGCTTGCGCATGGTTCTGGACAGCAGCCTCACGCTGACGGGCACGCGTGATGCTGCAACCGTAAACGGCCGCGTGCTCATTGATAGTCTCTCTTTCACTAGCGAATTCGATCTCGCCGATTTCATGGGCCAATTCACCGGCTCGACGGCTCCGCCGAGCGGCGAGAGCTTCGCCGACCATGTAAAACTCGACGTCGCTGTGCAATCCACGCAGCAACTGCAGGCCGTCAGTTCAGAGGTCAGCATCGAAGGGCAAGCCAATCTGCGGGTGATTGGGACAGGTTCCAATCCGGTGATCGTCGGCCGGGCCGATCTGACTTCAGGTGAGATTTTCTTCATGAAGCAGCGCTATCAATTGGAGCGTGGCATCATTAATTTCACTAATCCTGACCAAACAACACCCGATGTGAATATGTCGATCACTACTACCATTAAGCAATACAACCTCACCCTCACGGTTGTGGGACCGATCGAAAAGCTTCGCACAAGCTATGTTTCCGATCCTCCGCTTCCACCGGTCGACATCATAAACCTCATCGCGCGAGGACAAACCACCGAGGAGTCAACCCCTGCTAACTTGGGCGCCAATTCTCTAATCGCCAAAGGCGTAGCCAGCCAGGCCAGCAGCCAGGTAACGAAACTTGCTGGACTCTCCAGTCTGCAGATCGATCCGCTGCTCGGCGGTGAAAATCGGAACCCATCGGCTCGTGTCGGCATCCAACAGCGCGTCACAAAGAATTTTCTGTTTACTTTTTCTACGGATGTGACCTCGGCGCAAAATGAGGTCGTTCAGGGCGAGTATCAGATCAACAAACGATGGTCAGTAAGCGCAACCCGCAATGAAACTGGCGGCGTTGCGTTCGATGGCAAATTTCATACAGTTTTTTAAAATCCACAATGTCGGCAGATCAAACTGATCTGTGGGTTTTTCGAGATGCTCGCAAGACGGTTTCGCGAAGTTCTGTGCTCGGCAGTTTGCACTCCACCCTAGGGCGGCTTTTTGCCGACCCGCAAAATCGCGAAATTTACTGCAAAGCCCTTATCCAAGCGGGAGAACTGGAATCCGCACTGGCCGACAGCTGTTCTGGGTCGACAGAAACATCAGCCGCGCTCACCGACGCGCTAGCATCTGTTCCCTTTGGCGGAAGTCTTGAACGAGCAAAGCGACTCGCACAGGTGTTCGATCGGCTCACGGTTACGGACCATTTACAAATATCCCCATCCGAGGGATTTTCTTATTACGGTCTTGCACCTCTGGATATCGCCAAGCCAGCGCAGGAGAGTGTTGCCCCACATCGGCCCGCAGCAGTGATCGGGATTCGCAGCATCGGGACCACCCTGAGCGCCATCGCTGCCGCCGCGCTCCTCTCGGCTGGACACAAAGCGGAGCGAATTACCGTGCGGCCGGACGGAGGCCCTTATAATCGTGTCCTGCGGTTCACTGACGAGCAGAATGACTGGATCAAAAGGTTTAAAGAATTGTCGGCATTGTTCCTGGTGGTGGACGAAGGTCCGGGTCGCAGTGGCTCAACTTTTCTCTCGGTAGGAGAGGCATTGGTCTCATCCGGAATTCCGGCAGAAGATATAGTGCTGCTGGGAAGCTGGGAGCCTGATCCCAATTCGCTTTGCGCGCAGGATGCAGCATCGCGGTGGAGAAAGTTCCGCTTTCGCGCGTTCTCTTCGAACGCTTGGCACCGCTTTCGTGACTACACATATATCGGCGGCGGGGAATGGAGAAAGGTTTTCCTTTCCGCAAAATTATCCTGGCCCGCTTGCTGGCCACAGATGGAACGCCTGAAATTCCTCTCGCAGGATGGGACTCAGTTGTTGAAATTCGACGGCTTGGGACCAATTGGTGATGCCGTCCGCCAGCGCGCCCGCGCTCTGGCCGTTGCCGGGTTCAGTTGCGCTGTCGAGGATGTGGGAGAGGGCTTTTCCAGGTATCCCGTGATCGATCGTAGCCCTTTGCCTTCCGCCGACGTCTCCGAGAGCATTCTCGAATGGAATGCCCAATACTGCGCTTTTCGTTCGGCAGAATTTCGCGTCGAACATTGCACCCCTGAGCCTCTCGCAGAAATGCTTCGCCTGAACCTACATCGAGATTTTGAAGTTGAAATCGATTTTGACTCAGAGCTCTTGTCGCCGCAGAGCATGGTTGTAGTCGACGGCCGCATGAATCCGCATGAATGGCTTCGCACCGCCGGTGGCCAATTACTAAAAACCGATAGCGCGACTCATGGTGACGATCACTTGTTCCCTGGCCCGACCGATATCGCATGGGATATCGCCGGCGCTGCTGTGGAATGGAATCTGCATCCCGATGCGTTGGATTTTCTGCTCTCCCGCTATCGTTTGCTCACAGGAGAAGACCTGCGTCAGCGCTTGCCGCTGTTCTTGCTGGCATACGCTGTTTTCCGCCTGGCCTGGTGCAAGATGGCCATGCCCACCGTACGCGGCTCGGCGGAGGATTTTCGCCTAACTCAGGCCTACCGTTATTACCGCGGGCACATCGAAACTCAATTGGCACATGGCATTGATGCGCTCCGAAAGAATTTCCGGAGAACCCCAGGTGCGATAAAAGCGAGGCCCGCCCAAGCATGATGCGAGCATACAGTCTGTTCTCTAATGCAATCGTGCTATTGAACCTACCCAATCGAGCTATTGTTCGGGAGAACTCCCAGCGGTAGGTTTTTGGAAAGACTTATTTCCATCTTCGTCAAATCCGCAGGAGCTTGCCTCCTGGCCTGGCGTGCAAATTCCTCTGGCCGGTGTGAAACAGAACTTGGCGGATCGGGAGCAGGATTCAGGCACCACACGGAGGGTAATCGCGATCGATTGCAAATTCAGATTATGAGAACGGCAACGCCCAAATCCTCGCCGACGACCTCCACCCCGGTTCGAATACTGGTCGCCGATGATCACGAAGTAATGCGGCTTGGAGTTCGCAATCTCCTCGAGGCCCGACCCGATTGGTCGATCTGCGGAGAAGCCAGCAACGGCAAGGAAGCGATTGAAAAGACATTGGAATGTCGTCCCGATGTCATCATTCTGGACATAGCTATGCCCGTTATGAACGGGCTAGAGGCTGCGGTTCACATCGCAAAGATGTCGCCGCCGGTTCCCATCATTTTATTTTCTCTGCATCTCTCAGATGATTTGATTGACCGGTTCCCAACCGACGGCATTCGGGGTGCGGTAGCAAAGGGCGATTCGGCCCGCGACCTCATAAACGCTATCGAGGCAGTCTTAGGCGGGGGAACATTTTTCCCTAACAGGAAATCGCTGGGGGCGTCGTGCTGATTTCAATTTTGTAGGCATTCGTTCCTTAAGCGAAAGGTCTGCCAGGCGTTCTCCGCTCTTAGGCGGCTATGTTCGGATCAGCATCTGATCGGTTCAATTCTCTCGAGCGACAAACCCGGCGTCTCCACTGCACCGTACCTTCGGTTATAAGCTGCTAGTGGGCCTTGATGATATCGCTCAGCAGATCCGGCTTCGATTCGTCCCGCACAAGGTGCGGAAACTTTTCTCCGCCGTGATAATCAATCTTGAAGACCTTGTAGTACTCCGTATTTTCCACCAACAACTCAAGCGGCTCCGAGCTGTTCTTGGTCGCCCGCAACACATCGTGCAGCACATCCGGTGAAAACTTCTTTCCATTCACAGCGACAACGGCCATTCCGGGGCCAATGCCTGCCTTTGCCGCTGGCATGCCTTCGATCGTATCCGTGACATGCCCATCTTCTTTCAGCCAGAGTCCGATGGAACAGGCCGCATTGATATCTTCCCTGGCAACGTCCTCTGCAGCTCTTACAAGCTCCGAACGGGTTTCATCGTAAACCAGTTTCCAACCGCTGCCCTCGACACCTCCTAACGGAGCGCCGGGGCCGTGATTCGTGAGGCGTGCAGTCCAGAAGCCTCGCCAATCATAGGGTGCGACCTGGTTCAACGTATTCACAACATCATCGAAGTTATACGTCTTGACCTGGGGAGGACCGCTCTGGCCACCGTGAAAGAGATGGCAGAAATCATCCATTGATTTTTTGTTTTGGGTTTGCTGGCGGATGATGACGTCCGCCCACAACCAGTTCAGCACGTCTTCTTCGTAATAATCGAGCGGACGCCGCCAGGAGTCCCATTCGTGCGGCGCGGCTTGCATGGCGGGGACGCCGTCAGCGGTGTCTTGCAGGTTGCGCCAGGTGCGGCCAGGGCGATGATCCAAATCGGCCGCGATCTGCGCCAGCGCGTCGCGGAATTGATCCGCAGTACGGACACCGCTTCGGGCGCTGAGCACGTCTCCCAGGTAAGACGTCAGACCCTCATAAACCCACAGCAGATCGGTCTGCATGGGTTTTTCGTAGTCTGGCGTGGTCAGGTCCGCTGGCCGGCGGTATTTTCCGTTCCAGGAATGCACATATTCGTGCGGAAGGAGCCCTGATGCCACTAGCCGTAAGCGATCGTCAACTAATGTGCGCTCGTACGAGCGACTGTCGTTAGACTCATGATGTTCCAGACCGAAATGCGCGACATGATCGCTTAGACTGAAAAGAAAATGGTAATCGCGATAGTGACGCGCGCCGAAGAGCGCTCCCGCCTGGGCAACCAGGTTCTTGTAGTGCTCCCACACTTCGGGAGGAGCGTCGAGCACAGCCGCAGTATCCGCGGCAATATCCATTTCGACAGGCGGATTCGCCTCGTTTAGCGGGACGACTTTGAGATATTGCCCGCTGATGACGGGCGAGTCGACCAGCATGGTGAGCGAGACGGGAGCGAATTTGATTTCGTCGGCCGTCTTCGAAGCAACCTGCAGGGATGTGCCAAAATTCCAGCCACGCGGCAACCGCAAGGTGGCATCGTACGTGAGTTGGTCTGATGTCCAGCCAGCCGGGTAGAGCAGCACCGTGTTCCAACTGATGACGGTCATTTTGTCGGTAGCTGACGCTCCGCCGGTGTAAATCCCCTCATGGCCGGCAGGTGAAACGAAATCGAGAGCACCTTCCACGTTGTTCACACCGGCAGGCACTTCGACATGAATCGTCCAGCCGTCGAGCAAGTCCCGGCGCCATTTCAGCAGTTGGCCATTGGCCGTGAACTTAAGACCCGCCAAGTCTTGAATCGGACCAGTAGGTCCGTGCTCGCCCGGAATCCATTTGGGATAGTAAAGCGTGAGCGTCCCCGGACTTGCAGGAATAGTGAGATGCGCATGGAAGATTTTGCGGGGAGCTTCGGTTGCATCTAAGGAGATCGTTATGTGAGGCGCAGGGGCAGCGAAAACAGGAAAAACCAAGCCGAATGCAAGTATGACTGCAACCGCAAAACGGCAGCGAGTGGCCATTGGTCAGCTCCGAATGGGAGTTCACACCGATTATGCAGAAACATGGCAATATACCAGCCTAGCGCTGTCAGCGTCATCTAAATGGGTGAAGGTAGGGGTTTGATAGCTGCCTCAGGAAGTGGCGTGGGCTGTATCACGATCCTGCCGTGAACGCGGGGTGCACTGGTATCCCAACGATTCCATGGTCGTACCCCAGGCTTGCTCGATCTTGCGGATGGAGGCTTCGGAAAGCGAGCCCTTCCAAGCACCTTGTCTTGCTTCTCTGATGAAAGGTTTGTCTGGCCTGGTATTTTTCGTTAGCACCCACTGATCCGCCTGCGTTTTCTCGAGTGCCCGCATGTTTTCGGCGGAGCTGAGTTCAACCGCTCGCGCTAGCCTTTCTGAACTGGGCTCGATGCCAAGCATACCGGCTGCCTTCTTCAGTTCTAGGATGGGATCGCGCAGAATGTCCTCATAGCGCACCAGGCAGAAATCCTTTTTCCCTGCGCGCGTGCGGAGCCAGCTCAAAACATGATCTTCCCAGCAGCCATAACGATCCACATCGGGAACGATGTGGGCGGCGATGAAACGATCGACAAATTCATCCATTGTCAAATCATCGCCGAAGCGTCGCATCTTAATATTGAAGTGATAGAAGGATACCGCTACATCCCGTGGATCACGGACAATGTAGATCACTCGCGGATAGCGAGGATCGAAGACCTCATGACTTTTCAATACCCGGGGCAGCCGCCGCAACACATGATTGGGATAGGTGTATATGGAGGGAATCCGCTGTTCGAGATTGGCGAACGTCACTGGATCGTTTGGGTAAATCAGATTACCGATCAGAAAACGTATCCAAGTGTTGCCGGAGCGGGGATACGAAACCAGGAAGACATCATCTGGGCGAACTTCGACCCTTCTCCCTGCCACGGTTTTGTGTAAAAGCACTGTGCCGACTGCTGCGAAGTAATCGCGCACACGATTGCGAATCGTCCTCATGAGGCCCCCGGAAAACAGAGTCGACTGCTATCCAAATTGCGGCGCAAAGCGCTCAGCAGAATGGAGAACAACCGATCCGGAACGGCTAACAGAGAAGCGCGTGGAGAAGAATGGGAAGCGCAGGACCACTGGAGGAGGCTTCTACGCCAGGGGTGGCAAACCTAATTTCCCTTACCCGCATTTGGGTTATCGGTCTTCGGCCAAGACTCGCCTGGCCTTGTGCCGGCGGACAAGTAAGTCGCGCCTTCGCCAGCACCGGCGCCGTGCCGCAGTGAAAGGCCGTATCAGGAATGTCGACCTGCGGCAGAATCAGAATAATCGTTATGAGCAGGAGCTCAAAAACCAGCACCGCCCAGGACCAGCGGCTCATAGTTCCCCAAGCCTTAAGTGGCAAAAGAGTGTACTCCTAAAACAGGCCGCGCTCAATGGCACCAAAGCGGCACCGTCCAGAATGCTATCATTCGGTCGTGTCTACCCGCCCTCGCCCTGGACGCTTCATTACCTTCGAAGGCCTTGACGGCTGCGGCAAGAGCACCCAAATCGAGAAACTGGCGAAAGTGTTCGGTCCGCAAGGTATAAGCTTAGTGGTGACTCGCGAGCCCGGCGGGACTGCGGCCGGGGAAAAGATCCGTCACATTCTACTCGATACTTCGACATCCGCACTCTCTCCCATGGCGGAGCTGGCGCTGATGTTCGCTTCCCGCGCGCAGCATATCAGTGAGGTAATCCAGCCCGCTCTCGCCGAGGGATACGTGGTGCTGTGTGACCGCTTTACGGATTCCACGGAAGCCTACCAGGGCGGCGGGCGCAAGCTGGGAAGCAAGACGGTGCTGGTGCTGCACCAGATTCTGTGCGGAGATCTGCGACCTGAACTCACCATTCTAATGGATTCCGATGTTGCTGCCAGCGTGGAACGCGCCCGGCGCCGCAACACAACACAGGCTGGGAAGAATGGCCGTGGGCGGAGTGATGAGAACAGGTTTGAACAGGAGAGCCGGGCATTCTTCGGGCGAGTGCGCCAAAAGTATCTGGAGATTGCCGCTAGAGAGCCGCAGAGAGTGGTCGTAGTAGATGCGCGCGGGACACCGGCGGAAACCCACGCGCAAATCGTCGAGATCGTGCGGCGTAAGCTGAAGCTGGCTGCGAAGACCGCCTAGTTGGCCTTAGATATGCCTTTTTCCGATTTTCACGGCAACTCTGACGTCGTCCATCGCCTGCGCGACATGCTGGCGCGCGGCCGCTTTCCGCAATCAGTGATTCTGGCTGGTCCCGCAGGTTCCGGCAAATACACGCTCGCGCTCATGCTGGCCAAAGCGATGAATTGCCTGGCGGACCCCCACACGGATCGGCTGCCGGATTTTTGCGGAAAGTGCTCGAACTGCACTCGGATTGCCCAGGCGGAGGACCTGGCGGCGCGCTGTTCCGAGGCGGTCGAAGCCCGCGAGGGTTTACGCGAGACCGACAAGAAGGAAACCCGCATTTTCGTTCAGACTCATCCCGATGTGCTGATTATTCCGCCTGATCCGCCGCAGATGATGATCAAAGTCGACCAGGTGCGGCGCGTAATTGAGACAATTTATTTCCGGCCGGCTGAGGCGAAGGAGCGCATTTTCATTTTTACCGATTCGGCGTTTATGAAAGAGGCCGCGAATTCCCTGCTCAAGATACTGGAGGAGCCGCCCGAATTCGCCACCATTTTTCTGCTCACGGAAAATCCCGGCGAGCTGCTACCGACGCTCCGCTCACGTTCGATGACAGTTTCATTGGCTGCATTGTCCCCTGAGCAGATCGAAAGTTATCTCGCCCGGCATCGTCCCGACTGGAACGCCAGGCAGCGGGCGTTGGTGGCTCGGCTGTCCGAGGGGGCGGTGGGACGCTCGCGCAGTTTCGATCTTGCAGCTTACACTGCCTCGCGTGCGCAGGCACTGACGATTCTCAACTCGGCTCGCGCCGGAGATCACAGCGAGCTGTTTAAGCTCACCGAAACTTTCCGTGCAGGAGCCGAAGGCCGGGAAAAGATGGAAAATCTTTTGCGCACTCTCTATTCGCTTTTGCAGGACGTCATGTTTCTCAACTCGGGCGTGCCAGAGCTGGTGCGCAACACGGACATCCAAGCCGAACTGAAGAAGCTGGCTGAATCCGCCGACTTTGCCTGGATTACTCGTGCCACGGACGGCCTGGCCGAAGTCGAACGCGGCATGCGCCGCAACCTGCTGCGCTCGCTCTCCCTGGACGCGTTTGCCACAGCGCTGGAAACAGGCAGCCAGTATTCAGCACTCCCTTGAGCCTCATCGGTAAATCCAAAATCGGCATGGTCAAACGCCAACTGGAAACTGTTGAGTGCTTTACTAATTGTCATCCCGCAACTCCTGTGCTAGGGTAAGTACAACTCACGCCTTAGTACCCACAATCACAGCAGCGCCGTGTTGTGGCCCGCGAAAAAAAGCGTGTCGAACGGGGTGGTGCCATGAAAGATGCAACCGATTCCATTCCAGCCGTGCGGCCCACAGAACAAGAAGGATTCGCCAACCGCAAGCTGATTCGCCCTTCGCTGAATCGTGGCGATCACAACCACTCACCGGCATCCATGCACGGCCAGCCATCGATGGGAGACCGGCGCGACCGCCCCGAGCGTCCCGAACGCGGTGACCGTAATGACCGCGGAGACAGGGGAGACCGCGGCGACCGTTCCGGTGGAGGTCGCAAGGGTGCCCCTCCAGAACAGACCAACGCGGAAAACTTCTATTACCAGAAGCAGATGCAAAGCAAAACGCCCATGGTAGTGGTGTTACGGGACGGCGAAGAAATTCATGGCATGATCGAGTGGTATGACAAGACCTGCATCAAAGTGACACGCGGCAGCGGCCCAAATCTGATGATCTATAAACCTTCCATCAAGTACATGTATAAGCAGGGGGAGAACGGGTAGTAGAGTTCGCGATGTGGAATACCGCGCTCTTCGATCTCCTCATCTGCGATATTAGGCCACGGTCTATATACGGAAATCCACACAAAGAAGAAGTTTTGCTAATAATTCACATCACTGTTTCTGCTAATGTTCTGCGCTGAATTGCCCTGCCACTACCGAATACAACTTGAAGGAGTCGGCAAAAATGCCCAGCGTTCTTGTCGTTCCGGTGTATGTGGAAGTCCCTGATGGATTCGAACGGGCTGTAGCCACTTTGGAATCGCACCTGCGCCGGGCTGGCTATGCCTTTTACACTGGGGAGCCGTTGCCAGTAACATTGGAGGAGACGAAAAGAAACATGCTCGCGCGGCAAACGGCTGCGACAAACAGCGGCTAAATCGGAAGATTCGTAGACCAAGGACAGACGTGTCGAATTTAGAACTTTTTCCCGGGATGGATCCTCTTGCCACTGGCATTTTGCCCTCGCAGATAATTCGCTCGTATATTTTCGGAGACACGCGGCGGATCATCTCTCCAGTTCCAATTGATGATAGCCAAATTCAACCTGCAAGTATTGATCTTCGGCTAGGACACGAGGCATTCCAGGTAAGTGCCAGCTTTCTTCCTGGTCATGCCACCATTGGAAAGAAGATTAATGACTTGCTCATCAGAAAAATCAGGCTGGATGATTCTGCTGTTTTTGAGCCGCGTTCTGTTTTTATCGTTCCACTTATCGAGAGCCTGCGATTGCCGAGCGACGTCTCAGGGAGGGCGAATCCCAAAAGTACCACTGGCCGCCTGGATATTTTTACCCGTCTAATTACCGAAACTGCTACGGAATTTGAGTCAGTTCCGAAAGGCTACTCAGGGCCCCTCTATCTTGAGGTGGTGTCCCGCACATTCCCCGTCCGGGTCAGAACAGGAATGAAGCTTAACCAGTTGAGGTTTATACGTGGCAATCCCCCTACCAGCGACGGCAGATTGGCTAAGCTGGCTGAGAAGGTAAACCTAGCTTACGATGATGACGAAAGTCCGATTGATCCGCGAATAGAGCGCGGACTGAGCGTTTCCGTGGACCTCCAGGGGAACGGGTCGAGCATCATCGCTTACAAGGCCAAGAGGGGGATGCATCCGATTGATCTCGATAAGGCGATTGACCTGGAAAAAGTCGATTGGTACAACGTGGGGGATTTCTGGGAAGTCGTCCCTGTTTCCGTCACCAGGGACCATACCTTGCAACCCGGCGATTTTTACATATTGGCATCACGAGAAAGAATACGGGTCCCCCCTACCTATGCAGCGGAAATGGTGCCGTTCGACCCATCGTTTGGTGAATTTCGAGTCCATTACGCCGGTTTCTTTGACCCTGGATTTGGATTTGGGATTGAGGGAGAAATCCCCGGCACCAAAGCGGTGTTGGAGGTCAGGGCGCACGAGCTTCCGATCCTCTTAGAAGATGGCCAACTAGTGGGCAAACTTATCTATCACAAGATGGCCCAAACTCCTGACAAAGTGTATGGTCGCTCAATAGGTTCATCGTATCAACAGCAAGGACTAGCACTGAGCAAGCAATTCAAAAGAGGAGCGTCCTCAGGCCAAATCGCCTCACCCCAAGATGCGATTCTTGCTCCTCCCCAACTGGTGCGATCATAAATCTAGTGCTCATATTGAGCCTGGCGGTTGACAATCTCTCTTATCTTCTTTAGCATCAAGCACTTGTTGGACTGTAGTGACTCCTCCGCTTTGGGAGCCGCCTGTGATTAAGCTGGATATCATCAACGAAGTTGTCAACAAAACTGGAATTACCAAAACCAAAGCCGAACTGGCCGTGGAGACGGTTTTTGACAGTATGAAGCGGTCGCTGGCAAAAGGCGATCGCATTGAGCTGCGTGGCTTTGGCGTATTCAACGTACGGCCGCGAAAGACCGGTATCGGCCGCAATCCACGCACCGGCGCGGAAGTTTCCATTCCGCCGGGGAAAGCGGTGCGGTTTAAACCTGGCAAGGAGTTGCAGTCCATCGATTAGCGCTGGGCATCCAATTTACTGAAGCGTGCCCGCTCGCCCGCCTCTGAAGTCTGTCATCGGAATGTTTGAATGTCAGAAATTCTTCCCCCAGCCCCCTCGACCTACCGGGATTATCGCCCAATGGAGGTCTATGTGGTGCGGCCGCCGAAGCCGCGCTACGCGCTGCACGCCTTATTGTTTATCGCGACTATATTCACCACGTTGGTTGTGGGCGCGCGCATGGAATTTAATTTCCTGCACAACCTTCCAGTCTTCTCATTAAACGATGACGCGCTGCCTCTTTTTCCTGTGCGTTGGGCTTTGGCTCAGCATTCGCGCTTGTTGCTCGGTATTCCGTTTGCGTCCGCGTTGATGCTGATTCTGCTGGCGCACGAGATGGGACATTATCTATGCTGCCGCTACTATGGTGTTTACGCGACGCTTCCCTTCTTTATTCCAGCGCCCACGCTGATTGGAACTTTGGGGGCGTTTATCCGCATTCGTTCGCCAATCCGCTCGCGCACTGCATTATTTGACATTGGTATTGCCGGCCCGATCGCTGGATTTCTTGTTGCATTGGCAGTGTTGGTTGTTGCCATGCCGCATTCAAAGGTGATCACGGCAACCTCGGTGAATTCAGATATTCAACTCGGATATCCTTTGATCTTTCGCTTGATCTGGGCCGTGGTGCCTTCCGCAACCCTGCACAGCTCGCGCACGCTGCACAGCATTTATTTTCCGCCCACCGTGATTGCAGCCTGGGTTGGAATGTTTGCCACCGCGCTGAACCTTCTTCCTGGCGGGCAACTCGATGGCGGCCATATCGTCTTCGCGCTTGCGCCGCGCGCTCACCGGATCATTTCGCGGCTCACGATTCTCGCCTTGATTCCGATGGCGATTTATTTTTGGGTCGGCTGGCTGGTGTGGGCGATCTTGCTGCGGATCAGCGGCATGCGCCACCCCATGGTAGCCGAGTGGCCGGGCGTCTCCGGTGGACGCCGATGGCTTGCGGTTTTCGCTCTGCTAATGCTGATCCTCACGCTAACGCCAGGGCCCTTTGCCCACAGTTCGCTGCTGCAAGTGCTGCGGGAAGTGCGCAGCGGACAATAGATCCAGCGGCGGATTCCAAGCTGCGGTGGCTCCGGACAATCCGGACCCTTTTTATTCTTCCGCCATGGGTGCGGTTGTTTCAACCGCAGGTTCGCCCCCGGCTGCTTCCTGGGCAACAATCAGACGTCTGGCTTCGACGCGCACTTTGGGAAGGTGGGTCCCGAACAGAATTGCCCCGCCAATGCAGGCCAGAGCCCCAATCCTCACTGTAAGCGGCGCTCCCAAACGCTCAGCGATAGCACCGGCGAATAAGGAGCCAAACGGCGCCATGCCCATGAACATCATGGTGTACATGGCCATGATGCGCCCGCGCAGGTGGTCCGGGACCATCACTTGAATCAGCGTATTTGACGAAGACATTTGCAACATGATGCAAAAACCGACCGGAAGTAGAAGAGCGGTGGAAAGCAAGAAATTACGAGAAAACGAAAAAAGAACCAGAGCCACGCCAGCACCGCCGCATGACAATGCAATCCACCTTCCGAGGCCACGCACGCCACGGCGAGTTGCAAGGGTGAGGGCGCCGAGCAGAGCGCCGATTCCAGTTGCGCCCATCAGGATTCCCAAGCCGCGCGCGCCTCCGTGAAGGATTTTGTCGGCAAAAACCGGCATGAGCACGGTGTAAGGCATCGCGACCAAACTTACTAAACCCAGGAGGAGCAACAGAGCGCGAATCGGCGCAGTGTGACGCGCAAAACGAAATCCCTCGATGATGTGGGCCAGCGGCGAACCGGAAGCGGCATGAGCGCGCGGCTGCACGCGCATCATCAAGAGGCCGATGATCACAGCGATATAGCTCACTGCATTGGCGAAGAAACACCACCCTTCTCCGATCTTAGCAACCAGAATTCCGGCAATGGCTGGACCAATGATGCGCGCCCCGTTGAACATGGATGAGTTCAACGCGATTGCGTTCATCAGGTCTTCCTTACCGACCATATCCACCAGAAAGGACTGTCTGCCGGGAATGTCGAACGCATTCACGACCCCAAGCAGCGAGGCCAATACGAATATGTGCCAGACCTTCACGGTCCCAGTGAGGGTCAAGACCGCCAGGATGGCGGCCAAAAGCATGGACGCAACCTGAGTTGCGATGACGACCCGATGGCGGTTGTGCCGGTCGGCGATGATGCCTCCCACGGGAGCGACCAAGAAGACGGGCAGCTGTGCGGCGAAGCCGACTGAACCCAATAACAGTGAAGACCCAGTTAGCCGGTATACCAGCCAGGACTGCGCAATGCTCTGCATCCACGTGCCAGTCAGGGAGATTAGTTGTCCGCCAAAGAAGAGCTGGAAATTGCGGTGCTTCAGTGCCCGGAGGGTAGCGGGGATATGCGACCTGGAATTGCTCTTGGGCTGAGAGCTGAACCTTTCGGAGTTGCTGGCTTTCGGTGTTCCGGAATCCGTCACTTTCGCCTGTTCTGTGGATGCTGGTTGCCCGGACCCTGTAGCGTCATCTCTTACATTCTCGCTAAATTCATTTCCTGCCTGACGCAAGCTGAGGTACAGTATGCAAGTCTGACTGTCAGCACCTCTGGCCCAGCTATCCAGTATAACGGGCAACGATCAGTGAATCCTTCCCCGCCAGATTTCGACAGTCGAACCAGACGAGCGTAATTTCCTTAATCCGAGGAGGGATCGATGAACACCGGTCCGATTCATATTGAGCGGCGAGCGGCTCAACGATTTGAATTCCATCTGCCGGTTTCTATACGCGTGATGGGCAGCGCCACTGAAGGCCACGGTTTCACGCGGGACCTGAGTGCCAGAGGAGCTTTTTTCTACACGGAGATTGAATTGGCGGAGGGAAGTCCGGTCGAGCTTACCGTGATGATGCCCTCGGAGATCACGCTGGCGGAAAACATGCGCGTGCGGTGCATTGGCAAGGTCACTCGCGTTACGCGAGCTGAGAGTAAGCTCGGCGTAGCCGTTCACATCGAAAAGTATGAATTCTTGCCTGAGTCTTCAGAGCCGCCAGCAGCTTTTGAGCGAATTTCCGCCCTGCACAAACACAGTCAACAAAGGGATATCCCGCAAGTAGCTGATTCATCTAGTGTCAGGCTGTCTTGATTGTGTGCGGAGCGATATCGGCGCCGCTTCTGACCCTCGGCGGCCCAGACTCCCCACCTGCCGGATGGCCCATGGATAGCGGAATTTCCGGTTTTCGTCCTTTTCATTTGGCTCCCTTTTGCTTAGAATGTTAACTCGCAAAGGGACATCCTTCGCTTCGGGTTATGTCTGTCCCCTCCATGGATCCTTCCCAACTTGGGCGTTCGGGTTCTTTTAGGGGGAACCGTGTTTGAGGAGCACTCGCACCATTACCGAAGTCACTTGGCGGGTATTCTGGCTCTCCATAACATGCTCGTACCGGGGAACAGAAGTGAGGCCATAGGCATGCACGGCGTAGCGGTTACCCTGCTATCCGAAGACAAAGAACGACTTGCGGTGCTCCAGCACAGGCTGGATGGCACCCAGATGGGCCGGAATGTCTTTAGCCATCAGGGTTTTCCTACTAACGCGACCGACTCAATTCTGCGCCAAATTCAAGATGTGAGAGCCGAAGTTGTGCTGGTGGATATTGATACCCACGACGCGCAGCGTGCGATTCGTGCTATTGAGCTGATCAGCGCAAACACAAGTGATATTGCCATATTCGCCGTCGGAGAGATGAACAATCCACTGACGATTGTGGCGGCAATGCGTGCCGGCGCCCGCGAATATCTCGAAGAGCACTGCAGTTCTGAAGCGATACTAGAGGCGCTGACACGTCATGCCACCTCCCGCAGCAAGGCGCGCGCTTCAGCGGGGCGAGCTCGCGTATTTACGGTCATGAATGCAAAAGGAGGAGCGGGATCGACCACGATCGCGGTGAATACCGCAGTTGCCTTGCAGGAAACACACGGCGGCGTTCTGCTGGTGGATTTTTCGCCACTGGGTCATGCCACGCTTCATTTGAATGTCCGGCCGTCGTTTGGCTTGAGCGATGCGCTGCAAAACCTGCATCGCATGGATGCCTCTCTGCTTGAGGGCTTCATGACGCAGTGCAAAGGGGGATTGCAGTTGCTGGCCGGCTCACAGAGTCCGCAGGCGCTGATGCCGGGAGCAGCCGAACTGGCGCGGCTGTTTGATGTGGTGGTTGCGCACTTTCGATATGTGGTGGTCGACTGCTCGAATCGCGTGGATCAGACGGCGCGGCTGCTTTGCGATCTCTCGACTTCCACAGTGCTGGTCACACAAGCGGATGTGGTTTCCTTATGGAGCGCGAACCGGATTCGCACCTTTATGGAGGAGGGCAGCGGCCACAATCGTGTCCGGCTGGTGCTGAACCGCTACAAGAAGATTCCAGGATTTACTGACGAAGATATTGAGAAGGCTACCAATTGCAAGCTGCTTTGGAAGCTCCCTAATAACTACCAATCGGTCGCACCCGCGATTGATAAGGGATTGCCAGTGGCATTTCACGAGAGCCAGGAACTGGGGCGTGCTTTCCGTTCGATGACCGCTGCTCTGCTGCAGGCTTCCGGCGGAGAAAGTCCGTTGGAGCTCGGACAGCCGCAAGAGGTGGGCGCAAAGAAAAAAGCACCCGGCCGCCTGCTGATCTCGCCTTTGCGCGCCGGACAGTAATTTCCGGCACACATTCCGTTTGCATTCTTCTAAGGGTTTAACGTGCAGTTGCGGCTTGCAATTGCGCCTTCAATTTGAGAGCTGCGGCCTCTCCCTCAGGCGTCTTGATCAGATCGTTGGATTCTGAGGGATCCTTCGTCCAGTCATAAAGTTGCTCACCGCTCTTCTGATGGATGATGAGGTGCCAGCGCGCCGTGACCACAGACTCCATATCACCATCGGCTGCGGTAGGTATTTTTCCTTTCACCAGCCTGTCTTGCGTATTAATGACGCTGTTTTGCCCCAGTTGGGAGAGAGGATCGGGCCATTGCAGCCCGGATTTCGATGAAGCCCAAAAAGCACTTAACTCGGGCCCGGGGAACATCTTTTGATCGTCGCCGAGAAAACTCATAACGGTTGCGGGTATTGCAGCGTTGGAAACTGGCGTGGCCACTCGTAGGCCTGAAGGAACGTGTCCAGGGTAGGAGAATATTAGCGGAACATGGATCAGATTCCAGTACAGCGAGATCCCGTGGTAATTCATTCCATGCTCGCCCAGCGACTCACCATGGTCTGAAGTGATTATTACAACCGTATTTTCGGCTAATCCCTGGCGTTGGAGCTCTTGCAGAAGGCGGCCGATGTAATCATCGACGTACCTGACACCGGCGTCGTATTCATCGATGACAGTTCCGTGGTCCCACTCGGGTTTTGGGTAACCGTAAGGACCACCATAGGCGTAGTGCACGTCTAAGTAATTGAGGAAGGCAAAAAACGGGCGGCGCGGGTTGCGCTCGATCCATTGCAAGAGTTCCTGGTTGACTGCGTCCGCGCGTTTGCGTTTGGCGTACGCTCCACCGTAGTCACCTGAGCCTTCGGTATCTTTATCCAGCCAAGCATCGAATCCAAAAAAACGAAAAGCACGAGTGACCTTGCTTTTCTCAGTGCGATTCAAATAAAAGCGCGCGAACTCTCTTCCGTAAAGTGTACGTATAAAGGAATCCGAGATCGAATCAAAGTAATCCTCAAAATGAGCGAAGCCGCGGCCTAAACCGACATTGCGCGTGAAAAAAATCCGGTTAGCGGAGAACGCACCCGTGCGATAGCCCCTGCGCTGCAGCGCTTCTCCGAGTGTGGCCAAACCATTCAGATTTCTCTCGCCCCAGCCCAACCAAGGTTGCACATTCTTGAGGCCGTGCTCGAAAGGATAGCGTCCGGTCAGGAGAGAAGCATGGGAAGGAAGTGTCCAGGAACAGGGAGCGATGGCGTTCTCAAACAGCACGCCGTTTTTGGCAAGTTGATCAATTTGTGGGCTAGTTGTCCGGGCATAGCCGTAGGAGGAAAGATGATCAGCGCGAAGAGTATCGATTACGATCACCAGTACGTTCGGCGAGCCAGAAGCGGCCTCCGGCAGATTGGCAACTGCACGTTGCTCACTCAGCCATTTTCCGCCTTGAATTCCTACGAACACCAGCAGGAAAGCTGCGACCAGCCACGGAGCTGATCTTTTCCAAAATCTGACCGCCTGGAACTCATGGTTGCCCAACCACCGAGTGACTGCGACTGCGACCCCCAAGGCCAGCAGCAGGCACGCGCGATGATAGAGGCGGTTGGTTAAACTAAGCCAGTCATATACGGCCAAAAAGGACAGAAGGAAGCAAAGTGCCCGAACAGGAGGAATGCGCGTTGATAGGCGCGAAGCAGCCCCAACTGCAAGTGCAAGAATCAGGAAAAAGAGCAAGTCTATTGCTGGAGAGATCCACAGAATTTCTGTTGACACATGGATTACTCGCCCCCATTGAGACCAGTTGATTCTCTGAAAAAGGAGCAGGCCGGCGCCTTCGATCAGGCCAGCGACAATCCCGAACCAGACAGCGATTAAGAACAGTGAAGTTGCTGACGCGCTTCTCCCGCAGGACTCGGCGTATGCTTCGGGCAGCAAGACGGCGTCCTGTTTCATGCAAGCCACCCTGGAACTATTTCCTGCATTATGCAACATGCTCTCATATAGTTTGATGACGCGGGCCGATGGCTTTGCTCTGCATAGCCCATCGCTGGCTGCCGGAAACCAAGCCGTGTAGGATAAGTGCTTCCCACGAGTACGTCATGCGATCGTCTGCGGTTGAAATACTGCCAGAAACCCGAACACCGTCCCGTGCCCTTGTGCTCCCGCTGTGCCTGTTGGCTTGCGGAATCGTCCCGCGCTTGATTCTGGCACATGAGACTTTTCTAAATCCCGATGAGGCATTGCATTATTTGTTATCCGATCAGCCTTCGCTGGCAATGGCGTACCAAGTAAGTCGAACGACAGCGCATCCTCCGCTTCTCGTATTGGTATTGCACTATTGGAGATTACTGGGTAGATCAGAGTTGGCGTTGCGGACGCTTGCCTTGCTGACCGGAACTGCATTCTGCTGGATTATGTTCCTCTGGCTGCGAAGAGTAACAGACAGAAGTACAGCGTTGGTCGGTCTGTTTCTGTTTTTATTCGTGCCATCACTGATAACGCTCTCCGCCGAAGTTCGACAGTATTCACTCCTGCTGTTTTTCGCCGCAAGCAGTCTCTATTTTCTAGAACGCGCATTGCAAGAGGATTCTCCTCGCATGATGCTGCTGTCATCATGCGCGCTCTGTCTAGCCCTTCTGAGCCACTATTCTTCACTGATCTTTGCTCTGGCCATTGGCATTTACGCGCTCGCGCGACTTCTCGGGGTAAGAGACCGTGGCGCGGTGCTCGGCACGTGGATCGCAGGGCAATTGAGCGCGGTCGCGCTCTGCGCGTTTCTGATTTTAAGTCATGTCTCAAGACTAAGAAGGCTTGGGCTGCCGCAGGACATTGCTGACACCTGGCTGCGTGCTTCGATTTTTCATTCTGGCGAAGATCACCTTTCGAGTTTCATCTTCGGACGAACCACGCGGCTGTTTCGATATTTCTTCAGCCACGGCACGATCGGGGTTATCGCTCTGCTGCTTTTTGTTTATGCAATCGTGCTCTTGGTGCGTGATAGGAGTCAGCCAGAAGAGTTTCGCAAACCTACCTCGCGCCAGATCGCAATCCTGCTCGCACTACCATTCTTAATCGCCCTGGCAACAGCGCTCGCTGGGCTCTATCCCTATGGTGGTACGCGCCACGATTCCTTGCTCATTATGTTCGCAATACCGGGTGTGAGCATGGGTTTGGTCCGCCTAAAGACTCGCTGGCCCTGGTTGAAGCCAGCGGCGCTGGTCGCGGGCCTGGCCATTTGCAACATATTTTTGTACCCGCCTCCGCCCTACATACCGCGAAAAAATCAGAATCGAAAATTCATGAGGGACGCAATAAAATTCGTGCGTCAATCTGTGCCGTCAGGATCGGTGATTTACGTTGATCATCCTGGTGGTTTGCTGCTCAGCTATTATCTTTGTGGAAGCGCAGTCGTTCCTTTCGAGACTCAGCCTCAACCCTTTTTGACATCGCGCTGCGGAGACTATGAGGCGGTGACGCCTTCGCGAAGATTGTGGTCTTTTGATCCCGATACTTTCCCCGGCACGGTGCAGGAGATGCGCCGCAGACACCAATTGCATCCTGAGGCGCAGGTTTGGATGTTTCAGTCCGGCTGGATAGATTGGCACGAGGAGTTGTGGATCGCCCAGCTACGAGACTACGGTTGCAATGACCCGCAGCAGTTTGGTTCGAACATCATAGTTTGCAGGATGATGCTCGATGCACAACGGTCTAAGTCAAATTGAGTTCGACAACCCTTACTTGGGAGAGTCGAGCGGCTCTATCTTCTCCACGACCAGCGCGCTCGATCCGCCCCGCTGAAACAGATTCCCTGTGGCAGTGACTTGTTGTCCGGCAAATTTCATCAGCTTTTCGTTCTGGCCGGTTGCAGGAGTGGTGTCCGCGATGGGCCAATAAACCGTGCCGTCCTCGGCGAGAATCACGAGCGGAGAGCCTGCCTTGGCACAAGCGCGGGCGCAATCTGCGCTAATGGGTTTGTCAAGATTTTTGGTGAAAGCACAAGCAGAATCGAGAACGTAGCCTTTCACAGTCACAGGCTTTCCGCCTGTACCGGCCGCAGCTATGCCGACGAGAGATAATGCGAGCGGAAATACAAGGTCTCCAAGCGCGCGCAGATTCATTGTGATCCCCCGAGCAGAGTCTGAATACATTTAAAACTCATAAATCTAGAGCGAGAGGTAGGCTGTGAAGCCTACCTCTTTCGTGGGGTGAACTCCTCAATGCTGCGGGCCGGAGAGCGCCGAGATGAGGACTCAAGAATTGCGAACAAACTAGCTGCAGGAAGGAGCAAGCGCAATAGTGAAAAAATACTAGAAGCCCTGGAGACGAGTTATACCCTTTGCTTCGACGCACTCATAAGCTCGGCCGGTTGCGATGTCTTTGTATTCCTCGGTTCTGCCGCTGGGCCACTGAATCACCACGCGATCGATTTTGTCCCGCTTGCCTACGCCGAATGTCACCGGCAGTTCGGATTGGGAAAGATAGCTCGACCCGCCTTTGACCAGGCGTGACTGAATAGATCCGTTGTCAAAGATTTTCAGCGAAGCACCGATGGCATCGCGATTCGATTTTGTGCCCACCAGGCGAAAACGAATGCTGCGGTTTCCGGCAATCTGATCATTGCGGTAGAGATACGCGGCGCCGTGATTCGTGGTGATCAGCAGGTCGAGATCGCCGTCACGGTCAAAATCGCCGAAGGCGAGACCACGGCCAACTTTGGGCTGGCGGAAGCCACCGCCAACTTCGGCAGCTACATCGTGAAATGCTCCCTTGCCGTTGTTCAGGAAAAGCTGGGGTGGTTGAGCGTAGCCAACTCCGCGCACGTTGCGCACCGTGTCATCAATATGGCCGTTCACTACCGCGAGATCGAGCGCGCCGTCGAGATCGGAATCGAGAAATACGCAACCGAAACCCAAAGTATTTTTCGACGCCAGCCCGACTCCACTCTGGGTCGCTACGTCAGCAAAGCTCCCGCTGGAAGCGCGATAGAGCCCGATCATCTCATTGTCGAAATTGGTGATGGCTACGCCGGGAGTTCCTGAGTTGTCAAAATCCGCCACATCTACGCCCATGCCAGCGCGCGCCTTGCCTTCCGCACTGAAAGCAATTCCAGCTTCGACGGCGACATCCTTGTAAGTTCCGTTACGCTGGTTGCGGTAGAGTTTGTTGGGTTGGGTGTCGTTGGCAACGAGCAGATCGGGCCAGCCATCCTGGTCATAGTCGAGCATGGCAACGCCCAACGATTTTGAGCTGCTGTCAAAAATGCCGCTGTGGGCGGTAACGTCTTCGAAGGTGCCATCACCACGATTGTGAAATAGCCAGCAGGTTTCGCCACGATAGGCTTCAGGAGTGCAATAGGACTTGTTTTTGCCATCGAGGCTGCAGAAAACATCGTGCTCCGGCGACCATTTGACGTAATTGCAGACGAACAAATCCAGCAGCCCATCACGATCAAAATCGAACCACAAAGCGGAAGTGCTGAAGGCTTGCCGCCCTCCGAGGCCGCTCGATTTGGTGACGTCGACAAAGTTTCCTTTGCGGGTGTTCTTGAAAAGGCGGTTCTGACCCACGCAGGTGATCAGGATGTCGGGATAACCATCGTTGTTGTAGTCTCCAATCGCCACGCCCATCCCATACATTTCAATGTCGAGACCCGCAGAGCGGGTCACGTCCGAAAAAGTTCCATTGCGATTGTTGCGATAAAGCTTGAGCGTGCTTCGTTCGCGCTTGTGGCCGGGCCAATCCATGCCGTTGATGAGGAGAATGTCCTGCCAGCCGTCGGCGTCGTAGTCGAGAAATGCGCAGCCTGAGCCAAGCGTTTCAGGAAGGAGCTTTCCGCCATACGCACCACTGTTGTGGTGGAATTGAATGCCCGACTGCTGGGTCACATCAACCAGTCGGAATCCGGGAGCGGGAGAGGCCAGCAGATTTTCAGGATCGATTTGCGACGCAGCGGCCGCGGCTGCGATTCCGCACAGAAAAGACCGGCGATTCACGGCAGGTTTACCAATCCGTTGCGGATGGCATACACGACCAATTCGGCGGTTTTGTGAATTCCCAGCGCATCCATGATGTTGGCGCGATGTACGGAAACCGTGTTGACGCTCAGGTCAAGCACAGAAGCAATCTCTTTGGCTGACTTGCCGGCGACAATCATTTGCAAAATTTCCAGCTCGCGTTGCGTTAGCCCTGCGCTGCGTTCTCCCTTGAGCGCCGCCGGCCGTTGAAGCTGGGGATCGAGAACCATCTCGCCAGCGGCCACCCGGCGAATCGCCGCGCCCAACTCCAGATCTACTGCGTTCTTCAGAATGTACCCGCGAGCACCAGCTTCCAGTGCCTGGCGGACCAATGTGTCCTCAGGATGCATGCTCAGCATTAGCACGAGCGCTTGGGGATCTCTTTGCAGAATTTTTCGGGTCGCCTGCAGCCCGTTCATGCGCGGCATGGCGCAATCCATTACGATTACGCGCGCGTGTAGCTCTTGCGCCAAGCGGATAGCGTCTGGACCATCGGCCGCCTCACCCACCACAGCGATGTCCGGTTCATCCTCCAAAATGCGACGGAAGCCGCGCCGTACGAGGCTATGATCGTCGACCAGCAAAACCGTGATTTTATCCCGCATGGGAATCCAGTTTCTCCCGGAGAACCTGCAACCGAACCAAAGTTCCGCCCTCCGCCGGTTGCGTGAATTCGAGGACTCCACCCAGTAACTCGGCACGTTCACGCATGGCTATTAGACCAATTCCCTGCTTCGTCCCCTGTGCCACGAAGCCTGTGCCATGATCCTCGACTTCGAGCTGAAGATTCTTCGGTAGAAATTTCAGGCGCACCCAGGCCTTCCCGGCCCCGGAATGGCGTGTGACATTATTTAAAGCTTCCTGCACAACGCGATAAAGATGAATGGCCGCATTGCCGTCCACCGGAAAGGGAGTTCCGCTTTTTTCATAGCATATGTGAATGCCCGCCTGCCTTTCTACAACGGGCAAATACCAGTCAAGCGTGGTCTCAAGGCCGGTCTCGTCGAGCATCACGGGATGCAGCGCTTGCGACAGGCTGCGCACTTTCTCCAAAGTACTTTGCGCGATTTCGCAGACTTCACGCAACTCGGCGCGCAGCTTGGAGCCTTCGGGTGCCTGATTGCCCGCCCGGCTAAGCATGGCTCCGACTGCGGTTAGGATTTGCCCAAACTCATCATGCAACTCGCGGGAAATATGGCGCAGCGTGGATTCCTGAGTCGAGATCAACTTCTGCGCCAGCTCGCTGCGCTGTTCGGAAAGAGTGGCCAGGCGGGCAAATAGCTGTCGGTTTGAGCGGATCAAATAAAGGCTGGTGAGCAAAATCGCGATTAATGTCGCGACAAGAAAGACGTAAACCTGCCGCTGAACGCGATCGTAGATTTCGGCTATGCGCTGCGCGGCCTGCTCTTCGGCTTCGTTATTTTGAACCAGAAGCCGCGCCACGGCTGTGGTCAGCGCCTCCTGACGCGCCTGCAACGAAATTTGAATCTGGGTTCGCGCTTCCGATTGCTTGCCTTCGCCGGCGAGAGCAAAAGTGCGATCGACGGCATCCCAAAACTGCGCCAGTGAGTTTCCCAGGTACTGCCGCTGCTCGGGAGTTCTATCTGCGACCGCAACTTGCTGCTCTTGCTTTAGCGCATCGGTCAAATCTGCGTGGATCCGTTGAAACTGCGCTGACCAAGCCGTCAACGGATACGGCTCGTCATTGGCCAGCATGTCGCGCATGGCGAGGCCCAGCTGGTTTATGTCATTTTGAATTCGCAGGAGTTGCAGTGAGTCCTTGCGATTGCGCGCAACCAGATTATTCTGCAATTCGCGGAGGCCGGAGATTTGCCGAGTAATGTACGCCGAGTAGGCTACCACCGCGGCCAAGGTGATGATAAGCCCCAAGATTAGCGCTGGTGTCGGCGACCCGCGAGGCCAGACGGAGCGTGCCATGCCCCGAGAATACAACGTGAGGTGGCGGGAGTTCCATTGACGCGTCGTTGGTCTTCGGCCCTTAGTCCTTAGCGTGCCACAGCACAACTAACGACATTTCCAGTATTCAATCCTGCTTCTCGTGCGCAGGAGCCGCGTCTTGGGGGAAGGACTTGAAGGCCACTTCCCTTAACTTCGATGAGGTTTTCTTGCCTGCGTCTGTGTTGTATTGGATCAATGTACCCTTGAGGAGGTAGTACGCCTCGTCTCCTTGATTCTTTCCTGATCCGCGTTCGACAGTTCCTTTGAATTCGTACCATACGCCGTGAACGGTTTCGGTTGTGAAACTCAATTTTTTGCCATCCAGCTTGCCCTGCTTGAAGAACTGATCGAGAAATGCGCCGCGATCGCTTTCCAGGTCGCCATAGCGAGAGACGAATCCGGTCACCCGGCCTTGGTCCTCAACCGTGACCTGCACGAATTCACCGTCCTGCAGGAAGCTATACATTCCGGAGTAATCTTCCACGGGCTGCGGCGGGGTTTTGGATTGCGGCGCGGCTTGCACCGTTAACAAACCTGCGCCCAGAAATACGGTGCCTGCCACGACCAACATTTTCAAAATGTTGCTCTGCATGGAAGCATATTACTAGCAGGCTGCCGAAAAACTCACGAAAGCCTGTTGCGCTGTGGTAGAGCGGCGCTTCAGCGCCGCGTAAGTCGCGCAAAATCAGTGAGGCTTTAGCCCCTGAGGGCGGCGAATCGCCTCAATCCCGACTTTTCCGCAGCCTGCTGGACAGCACAGGAGATACCGCCCACTCTCCTCATATATCAAGGAACCTATGCCGATATTTTTCTTCAGGCAGCATGCAGCTTTCGTATTTTCCGAAGATGCGGTAGCGATTCCGGGCGATCAGGTTGTAGGACCAATCACGCAGGCCATGCGGAGCGAGTCCAAACAGGGCTGCCAACGTGCGCCAAAATCCGCCCAAGCCTCGCAAAATCAAGATCACCGCGTCCGAACGCGAGGCCAGTCGCTCGGTTGACTGTTGGTAGTCTGACACTAGGTACATGGTGTCGAGATCATCCGGGTTAACCCGGTGTTGCCGCAGTACGGTAGCCGCAAGCTGGCTTTGCAAAGAAGCAAAACGAAATTTGGCTCTGGAGTCGTGCTTCAACACGAATCGCACCAGACGATTGCACAGCCCACAAACGCCGTCATAAAAAATGATCGGGTTCGAATGCTCACTTTCCATACGAGGCGCAGCAGCGCAAGTCGGCAAGGCTGAACGGCCCTGGTTCGGGCAGTCCCTGGCGAATCTGTTCTTCGGTGAATCTACGCGTCGGCGTGAGGTCGGGCGGGAGCGGGTCGCAAGATGTCGCTGGCTCGACAACCCCTTCTGACAAGATGCGGACCTGGGCTTTCGCGACCAGGGGAATCGTCATACTGAATTCGAAAATCTGTGCCAGCACAAAGTGGAACCAAACCGGAGCGGGTAGGATCAAAATCCGTCGGCTCGTGGCGCCGGCCACGCGGCGTGCAGCCTCGCTTAGGTTCAGTTGCTCCGCTCCGGTCACGGGTACCGTTTGCCGGTTCAGCCGTGCGTCAACTAAAGCAGCTCGCAAAATGCGAACCAGGTCATCTATAGCCAGCGGGCGTATCGGTTTTTCTTTGAATCCCACCGTAGCGAAAAAAGGGAGAGTGTGGAGCGAATGGCTAAGATGATCGAGCATGTGATCGCCGCGCCCGTAGATCATTCCGGCCTTCACAATCGTGTAGTCGAGGCCGGAGTTACGAATGATCTCTTCGGCTGCCCATTTCGATTCGTGATATGGCGAACCACAGTTTGGCCGCGCCCGCAGGAAGCTCATGAGCGCGATCTTCTTGACTCCTACACGGCGAGCGGCTTCAACGACGTTGCGGGTGCCCGCGATATGCACCGTTTGAAATGTCTGGCGCCCAATTTCACGGTTGATTCCGGCGCAGTGCGCGACGGCATAGCATCCAGCAAAGGCTTGCTCGATCGCTCCAGGATCACAAAGCGCCGCCGGCACAAAGCGTGCGCTCGGAATATCAATTGCAGTTGGATCGCGTCGATCTACACCACGGGCCAGCAGAACCAACTCGTGGCCCTCCGACGCCAATTGCCGCGCCAGATGTCTGCCCACGAAACCCGATGCTCCGGTGATTGCGATCTTCATCATGCCTCCTTGCGCTTCCAGCGGCGACGCCGCGCGATTTGAGTGGGGCAAACCGCACTGAGAAAATCGCCCAGCGTGTGAGCGATTTGCTCAGGCTCCAGACGATACAAAATACGGTTCCCTTCCCGGCGTTCCGAGATCAAGTCGGCATTTTTCAGAATCGAGAGATGCCGCGAGATGGATGGCCCGGAGATGGTAAAGCAGGCTGCGATCTCGCCGGCAGAAAGCTCTCCCGGCTTGAGCTCCTGCAGGATCTGCCGCCGGGTGGGGTCGGCCAGGGCGCGGAACGCACTGGAAATAGATTTCATTATTAACAATATAGCTATTTTGCTAAATAGTGTCAAGAGCTAAAGGTAATATATGGGAGAATAGAGGCTAGCGTGCAGAAGACGTCGCCCGCACCATTTCAGGGACGTACTCCTCGACCAGTCCCTTTTCCAGCAGGTAGACGCCCGGACCTTGCTTGCCACGAACCATGCGGCAGAACTCGGCGACAAAGAATCCGGCTTTGAGGGCCTCGGTAAATGCCCAGCGCGTCGCCAAACGCCACTCCCGCGCCAGTTCCGGGTCCTTGCGCTCCACAACGAGAATATCGCTTGGAATTTCAATCGCAATTCTCTGCCGGGATAGTGCAGCGGCCAAATCAGTCCGCACCGGTTTTCCGTCGCCGTTGAATTGGATAAGCGGTAAGAGCCGAGAAAGCAGGTCGAGAAGTTCCGGCCGGTTGTCCTTTCCTTCGAGCCGGTCGCGGACTCGGCGGCTCGTCATCGGCCACGTGACCCACAGACGGTCAGTGCTATTGCGGTGCAACATGCTGGAAGTTTCGGGCCCGTAGAAGTCCACTTTGTAACTGTTCGAGATGACGCCAAGCTTGCCGAAGTTCAGGTGGGCGTTCTTGCTCTGCAGAGGATCAAAGGTCCAGGTCATCTCCTGAAGGCGCATGGCCAGGGCGCGGTCGCGCTGCGCCAGCTTAAGTTTGTGACCAACGTCTAGATCCCGATACGGCTCGCGTACCGCGAGCATGTGAGAGTGCAGCATCAGGTGCCCGTTCTCGATGCCGAGAAAGCCAAAGGCAAATCCGGCCATCTCATTGCCGTCGAAGGCGCCGATCCAAATGCTCCCGGCGGCTTTGGTGGCTACGGCCATTGTCATAGGCAGTGCGTCGCGATCAGCCAGAGTCCAGACTTCCCTCTCTACAGCTTCGGCTTTTTGCAGATCTTCAAAGCCTTCTAAATCGCGAATGACAATCGGTCTCTGTTTCGTTTCAGGCATCGTGGCGGGGGCTTGGAAGCGTTCAATATACGCGAGCGGGTTAGCTCGCGCCAGATTGCGACGGAACCGTGTTGTGTCTGAATTCTGGAGCTCGGCAACCACATGCTCGGGGTTGCAGTTCTATGCGACCTGTGTGCAACACGCTGCATCTTGACAGCGCGCCAACTCCCGCATAAAGTCTCGCCATATTTTCGGGCGTGTACTCAAACGCTCCTAGTTGCCACTTCGAGCTTCGCGTACACACGCGCTCGATTCTTCTCCCCCCGAGATCGACAAGCCCACAGCACTAATTCGGTTGCATGAGGTGTCTTATGGAACGCAGATTCGCTGTGTGCGCGGGGAAAATCTTCGCCTTCGCTCTTGTCGCTTTTTTTCTTTTAACTGCTGGATCCATGGCTCAGCCAAATTTACAAGGGCAATGGAGCACTCTCCCCTACCCCATGTCGATTAATCCAGTGCACGTCGCCCTCTTACACACTGGAAAAGTGTTAGTGGTCTCCGGCTCGGGGAACGTTGCCGGCAACACAAATTATCAGGCGGCCATCTGGGATCCGAAGGCCAACACCATCAGCACCCAACCGGTGGCCTGGGACATGTTCTGCAACGGCATGGTCGTGTTGCCGGACGGACGCCCGTTCATTCTGGGCGGCACGCTGAAATATGACCCTTTTTATGGCCAGCCGAAAACCTCGATCTTCAATCCCGCGACCGGAACCTTTACGGATGCTCAAAACATGGCGCACGGCCGCTGGTACCCCACTGCAACAACCCTTGGCGATGGCAGGGTCATGGTATTTTCCGGACTAAATGAAACCGGCGGCACGAACACGAGCGTGGAGATTTACACCGTCGGCACGGGATGGGGTGCCGCGTCTACAGCCTCGTGGACACCACCACTCTATCCACGCATGCATTTGCTGCCCAATGGTAAGGTCTTCTACTCGGGTTCTGGCACGCAGTCGCGCCTTTTCGATCCATCCACAAAGATTTGGAGTAACGTTGCAACAACTAATTACAGCGGCACGCGCACATACGGCACTTCCGTATTGCTGTCGCTCACACCAGCCAACAACTACGATCCTCGCGTGTTCATCATGGGCGGTGGAGGCCCGTCGACTCAGAGCACAGAGGTCATCGATCTGGGCGCGCCGACTCCGGCGTGGAACTATGGACCGAGCATGTCGCAACCAAGGATCGAAATGAATGCCGTCATTCTGCCGACTGGCCAGGTTCTAGCCGTGGGCGGCTCATACAACGATGAAGACA